>WBZQ01000565.1_pt1 | contig 29216 bp, 26 predicted proteins | sample 5204251 | NCBI WGS metagenome assembly WBZQ01 (sample SAMN12412402, study PRJNA552823) | activated sludge metagenome | isolation source: activated sludge from nitrification reactor of wastewater treatment plant... | place: USA: Virginia | collected 2017-09
GCCCTGCCGCAACGCGGAGATCCTGATCCTCGACGAGCTGGGCGCCCGGCGTCCGACCGACTGGGTTCGCGACGTCCTCTACGGGCTCCTCAACACCCGGTACAACCGAAAGCGGCTGACGATCCTGACCACGAACTACACGGACGTGCCGGAGCGGACGGGCGGCGAGACCCTTGAGCAGAGGGTGGGCACGGCCGTCCGGAGCCGCCTCTCGGAGATGTGCCAGCTCCTCTCGATCTCCGGGCCGGACTTCCGGCGCGATGTCAAGAAGGGGCGCGTGTTCTCGGGCGGCGAGCCCTTTCGCGCGGCCGGGTTTCCGGGGTGACATCGGGCGCCGCGCCGACCGACCCGGCCCTCGAGAAGCTCTTCTCCGAGGACGCCCGGCGCTTCGTGCCCTCGGCCATCCGCGCGATGGCCGCGCTCATCAACGACCCTACGATCATCTCGTTCGCGGCCGGGGTCCCGAATCCCGAGACCTTTCCGAAGGAGGCGTTGGCCCACGCGGCGACGCGCATTCTTTCGGAATCCCCGTCCCGCGTTCTCCAGTACGACGTGACCGCGGGCTACCTTCCGCTTCGCGAGCGGATCGCGTCGAGGGTCTCGGCCAAGGGTCTCCTCACGGGCCCGTCGGATCTCGTCCTGACAACGGGCTCGCAGCAGGCTCTCGACCTCGCGGCGCGCGTGCTTCTCGATCCCGGCGACGCGGTCCTCGTCGAGCTTCCGACCTACGTGGGCGGCATCGCCACGCTTGCCGCGAGAAGGGCGCGGATCGTGGGCGTGCCTCGCGACGCCTCGGGCCTCGACCTCGAAAGGCTCGAGCGGGCAGTGCTCTGGCTGCGGGCGGAGGGAACGCCGGTGAAGGCCCTGTACACGATTCCGAACTTTCAGAACCCCTCGGGCCTTTCGATGTCGGGACCTTCCAAGGACGCGCTCGCGGCCACCCTCGATCGCCTCGGGCTCGTGCTCCTTGAGGACGACCCGTATGGGGAGCTGGGGTTTCAAGGCGGGCCCGAAGTCGACGCGACGCCGGTCGCGGTCCGCATCCCGGAACGGTCCGCGTATTTCGGCTCGTTCTCGAAGACGCTCGCGGCCGGCCTCCGTACGGGCTGGGTGAAGGCGCCTCCGAGGCTCCTCGCGAAGCTGGAGCTTGCCAAGCAGGCGGCGGACCTCTGCTCCTCGACGTTCGACGCCGCGCTGCTTCACCGCTATCTCGAGGACAACGACTACGACGCGCACATCGAGAACGTGCGGGGGTTCTACCGCGCGCGAAAGGACGCTCTCCTCGCCGCGATGCGCGAGCACTTTTCCCCCGAGGCCCGGTTCACGGATCCTCGGGGCGGCCTCTTCACATGGGTCACGCTTCCCGAGGGACTCGACGCCAAGGCCCTGCTTCCGAAGTGCGTCGCCGAGACCCGCACCGCATACGTTCCCGGCGAGGCGTTTCTGGTCGAGGGCGATGGGCGGAGGCTCTTGCGGATGACGTTCGCGAAGGAGACTCACGCGAATCTCTTGGAGGGCGCAAAGAGGCTCGGCGCCTTCTTTCGGGATGCGGGGACTAGCGTCTCCCGGGCCGGCGTTCCGGAACCCCTCACCGCGTGAGCGGTCTTTGGACCCGGTTTTCGGGCCGGCTCGCGTGTGCTCTCGCCCTCGCGAGCCCTGCTCGGGGCGCAGTCCCGGCCCCTTCTCCGACGCTCGAAGCCAGCCCGCTTGCGTTTCGGGAGGTTCCAGAGCCTCGCGTCGATATCTCGATCCAGATCGATCGGCCGCTCTTCAAGCTGCCTTTTGGCCATTGGGTGCTGCGATCGGGCACCTCCGCCTATCGCGTCGCCGTGCTTCCCGATCGCCCCGACGGCGGCACCGCGATCGTCAAGCCGATGGGTTCGGGGCTTGCTCTCGAGAGGGTCGGTTCGCTTCACGAGCTGGCGTCGGCGGTGGAGCTCCACCGCGAGGATGGTGGGCTCCTGGAGATCGGCGAGGCCACGTACCGCGGGAACCTCATCTTGCGAAGGACGGCGCGGGGCGGGCTTCACGTGATCAACCGGGTGGGCCTTCAGGACTATCTCAAAGGTGTTGTCCCCGCCGAGATGGGACCGCGGGTGTACGACGAGCTCGAGGCTCTCAAGGCCCAGACCATCGCGGCCCGCACCTACGCATGGAAGCACCGGGGCGAGTTCGCGGCGGAGGGATACGACCTCTGCGCGACGCCCCGCTGCCAGGTCTATGGCGGGGTCGCCGTCGAACAGCCGCTCTCGACGCGCGCGGTCGAGGAGACCGCGGACGAGGTCCTGGCGTTTGATGGAGCCTTGGCCGACACGCTCTTCACGTCGACTTGCGGCGGGCTGACCGAGGATGCCTCGAACGTGTTTTTGAAGTACGCGACGCCCGTGCCGTATCTGGTCTCGGTGCCCTGCGCCGGAGAGCGGCCGGTCGCCCTGCGCACGGAACTCCCTCCGACGCGCCGGACGACGCTCCTCGGGACCCGTGGCCGCGCGCTCCTCGCGTCCCTCGGAAGGGCGCGCACGGCGTACGCGGACCTCATCGCGGCGCGAAATGCGCTGAGGACGAGGCTCGGACTTCCCCTGGGCGGCGGCCCCAAGAGCCTCCTGCCGCGGGAGGTCTACCCGGATGTGGTCAAGGCGGCCGCGTTCGGGGACGGGGCCCTGCTCTTGGAGCCCGACGAGCGCGACGCGGGGCTCGGCGGGGACGTGTCGGTGTGGCCTCCCCCGGCGCGCGAGGCGTACGCGATCCTTCTGCGGTTTCAGCTGGGTGGCGGGACCGCTCTTCCGACGGAACGCGCGCTCGCTCAGGAAGAGGCCGCGGGCCTGTACGCAAACCTGCTCGTCCGGCTGGGTGACCTCGAGGACATTGAGGGCCGTGTGGTCTCGGTGGGTCCGGCCACTCCGAAGAACGCGCCCTTGGAACCCGCTCCAAGGGCCGCGGCGGGCGAGATCGAGCTCACGCTGAAGACCTTGAAGGGGCGATCCACGTTCGTGCTCGCGCCGGCGCTCGCCTTGTTTCGGGGCGGTCCGGACGCCTTCGAGGGCGTGTCCTCGCTGTCTCTCCTCCCCGGGGATCGAGTCCGGATCGTGGTGCGGGACGGCCGGGTGTGGGGCCTGACCGCGGCCGCGGCCGGTGCCGCCACCTCTTACGAACGGGAATCGTCGTGGATTCATTGGACCCGCCGCGCTCAGGGCCGCGAGCTGATGGCACGCCTTCTAGAGCGCGATCCGACCCGAAAGGGAACGCTGGTCAAGAGGCTCGAGGTGCTCGAGCGGGGGGGTTCGCGGAGGGCGAAACGGGTGAGGGTCACGACCGATGCCGAGTCCTTTGTCCTGGAAGGCCTCGAGATTCGTTTCGCGCTGGGCCTGCCGGAGTCGCTCTTTTCCACGGTGACGGGCATGAGCTCCGACCGGGAGCCCGTGTTCTCGTTCTATGGCCGCGGCTGGGGACACGGCGTGGGGCTTTGCCAGAACGGCGCGTTTGGGATGGCGGTCGCGGGCCATTCGTACCGCGAGATCCTGGGGCACTATTACCCCGGCACCGCGGTCGTTCCGCTCGCGACGCTTCCGAGCTCGACACCCGCCGGTCCGTCGCCCTTGGCGAGGTAGACTTCGCGCCTCTCGTGAAGCCGATGAGGACTCCAATCGTTTGCGAAAGACCCCGGGGAGCGCGGAGAGCATCATGAGCACAACGACCCTTCTCGAACCCGATGTGGCGATCCTCTCCGCCAAGAGCGCGGCCCCCGAGGCGCAGCCGGCGGGCGGTTTCGCGTTCGCCCTGACTGAGGAGCAGCTCGCGGTCAAGAAGATGGTGCGTGAGTTCGCCGAATCCGAGATCGCTCCACACGTGATGTCGTGGGATGAGGCGCAGACCTTTCCCCGCGGCGTGATGGCGCAGATGGCGGAGCTTGGGCTCCTGGGAGCCATCATCCCGGAGTCCTACGGCGGCGCGGGTCTTTCGTACATCGACTATGTGAACATCATCGAAGAGCTGTCCAAGGTCGACGGCTCGATCGGGATCTCGGTCGCGGCGCACAACAGCCTCTGCACGAACCACCTCTTCCTCTTCGGCTCCGAGGAGCAGAAGAGGCGCTGGGTTGTGCCGCTTGCGCAGGGCAAGCTGATCGGCGCCTGGGGCCTGACCGAAGCCGAGGCCGGAAGCGACAGCGGCGGGACCCGCACGATCGCGGTCCTGGATGGGGATTCGTGGGTCCTCAACGGCTCGAAGAACTTCATCACGCACGGTTCCGTCGGGGACGTGGCGGTTCTGATGGCGGTGACCGACCCGCAGGCCCAAAAGCACGGCATTTCGGCCTTCGTCATCGATCTTCACCAAGAGGGCATCCACGCCGGCAAGAAGGAAAACAAGCTGGGCCTTCGGGCCTCGGACACCGCGACCCTTGTCATGGAGGACTGCCGGATTCCCAAGGAGAACCTCATCGGCGCCCTGGGCGAGGGCTTTGTGCAATCGATGAAGGTCCTGGACGGCGGGCGCATCTCGATCGCGGCCTTGGCGCTTGGAATGGCACAGGGCGCCTTCGATTGCGCACTTTCTTATTCGAAGCAGCGCCGGCAATTCGGCAAACCGATCTCGGAATTTCAGTCCATCCAGAACTACCTGGCCGATATGGCGACCGAGATCGACGCGGCCCGGCTCCTGACATATCGCGCGGGTTGGATGAAGGACCAGGGGCTCTTGACCACCAAGGAATCCTCCATGGCCAAGCTGTATGCGGGGGAGGTTTCGGTGCGCGTTGCAAACCTCGCGGTTCAGATCCACGGCGGCTATGGCTTCACCAAGGACTTCCGGGCCGAGAAGTTCTATCGCGACGTCAAGCTGTGCACGATCGGCGAGGGAACCTCCGAGATTCAACGGATGGTCATCGCCCGGCAACTCCTCAGAGCTTGACGCAGCACCGGTCCGCACCGGATCGCTTCCCGTCCACGACAACCGCGACGGCCAGGCTGGCCAACGGCCTGACGGTTGTGGCGTGCGAGCGGCCGTTCGCCCCCGTCTTCGGCCTGGCAGTTGTCTACCGGGTGGGTTCGCGCTCGGAGTCCCGGGGCCGCTCCGGGTTTGCGCATCTCTTCGAGCACCTGATGTTCGAGGGGACAGAGACCTTGCCACGCGGAGTGTTCGACCGCCTGTGCGAAAGCTCAGGCGGCTTGGGTAATGGCCAGACGCGCCCAGACACCACGGTCTACCACGTGACCGCGCCGTCGTCCGCGCTCTCCAGGTTTCTCTTCCTGGAGGCCGACCGGATGCGCGACCTCCTGCTTTCCGAAGAGGCTTTGGCAAACCAGCGCGATGTGGTCAAAGAGGAGATCCGGGTCAACGTGCAGAACGATCCCTACGGCCTCTTCGAGTACGGCGAGCTCCCCGGTGTGCTCTTTGACAAGTGGGAGAACGCCCACGATGGCTACGGCGATTTCGCGGACCTCGACGCCGCGACGCTCGAGGATGTGCGCGCCTTTCACAGCACGTTCTATGGTCCCAACAACGCGGTTGTGGCCGTCGCGGGAGACGTTGCAGCCTCCGAGGTCTTCGACCTTGCCGATCGCTATTTTGGTTCGATTCCCAAGGGCCAGGACCCAAGGCGGCCGGATCTTGACGAGCCCCGCCGAACGAGCCCGCACCGCGCCGTGATGACCGCGCCCCTTGCCAAGACGCCGGCCCTCGCGATTGGCTTTCGCACCCCACCGCGCGAACACGCGGACGTCTGGCCGCTCTACGTGCTGGGTGAGCTCTTGCACGACGGCCGTTCCTCGCGGCTTTACCGGGGCCTTGTGGAGGGGCGTGAGCTCGCGACCGAGGTCTGGGGAGGCTTCAACCCAATCCAAGGCGGCGTCCTCTACAACGGCACTTCGATCTTCCTGTCCAAGATCGGCTATCGCCGGGGAATCGAACACGAGCGCGTCCTCAACGCGTTCTTCGAGGAGGTCGAGGCGATCCTCAGAAACGGCGTTCCAGAGGACGAACTGAGCCGGGTTCGAACCAAGATGCTCGCGTCGCGGCTCGCGATGATCGAGTCCAGCGGAGAGCTCTCGATCGAGCTCGCCCACGAAGCGGCCTACGAGAAAGAAGCAGAAGGTGCCTTCGGGCTCGAGGAGAAGCTGGCCGGGGTTTGCGGCGACGACTTGGCAAGGGCCGCCGGCTGGCTTGTGGAAGAGGTGTCGGCGGTGATTGTGAAGCAGCCGAGCGGTGATTGATGGGATCCCGGCGAGCTTAGCCTCGTTTTGCCTCCGGCTCGACTCTTGCTCGCGCGGCCTCCCTACGCCATCGACGACCCTATGAACCACGTCCAAATGCTCGATCCACCGGCCCTGCCCGCTCTCGGGGCGGACAAGCCCTTTTGGGTCCCCGAGGTGGACCTTGTCACGCTGCCGAACGGCCTGACCGTCTGGCTTGTCGAGCGTCCGGGTTGGCCGCTTGTGACGGCCCGCCTCGTGGTTCGGGGTGGCCGGGCGGCCGACGCGCCTTCCCTTCCCGGCCTCGCGGGGCTCCTGGCATCCGGGTTTCGGGAGGGAACGCTTCGACGAACCGCAGCTGAGGTCCATTCGCTGCTCCAGGGGATGGGCGGCGAGCTGGAGACCGCGGCCGGACCCGACACCCTCACGCTTGGGGTCTGGGGCCTCGCGAGCAACGCCGGAGCGCTCCTTCGCATGCTTGCCGAGGTGGCGTTGCGGCCTGCCTTTCCGCTTGCGGGTGTGTCGCGACTGAAGGCGCTTGCGCTCGAAGAGCTTCGCGCCGCCGACGCCGAGCCTTCATTCCTCGCCGAGCGTGCGTTCGCACGCGCGGTCTACGGCGGAAACGGCTTCCATCCCTACGCCGCGATCGCTCCGTCTGAGGAGTCGATCGAGGCCGTTTCCTGCGAGCTTCTGAGGGCGGAGGCGGCGAGGCGCATCGACGCCGGTCAATCGCTGCTTCTTGTCGTCGGCGACCTGGAGGGAGGCGGCGGTGTGGACGCGCTCCGGGACCAGATTCAGGATGCGTTCGCGGGCATGGCGGGTCGCCCGGCGACTCCCGAGGAACCCAAGGCGGCGTCCTCCCCGGCCGTCCGCGAGCGCGTTCTCCATGTGGTGGATCGCCCCGGCTCGGTTCAGACGCATCTCTTGGTTGGGAATCTCGGGGTCTCGCGGCGGGAACCCGACGCATACCCGCTTTCCCTCGCGGTCTCGATCTACGGCGGCGCGTTCTCGTCCCGACTGGTCACGAACCTTAGGGAGGAGAAGGGCTACAGCTACTCGCCCTGGGCACAGACAAACTGGCTGGTTCGCCGCGGGACCGTGCGAACCGTCGCCGCGGTCCGCAACGAGGTGACCGGGGCCGCGTTGGGTGAGATCCTGCGGGAGATGGACCGCATGGTCCTCACCGAGCCTACGGCGGAGGAGCTCGAAAGAAGCCGGCGCCGCGAGATCGGCGTCAAGTCGATTGCGGTCGAGACCGCGGCCGGCCTTGCGGGAGAGCTTGCCGAGCTCTGGCTGCATGGCCTCACGCCGCCCGAGCTGGGCCGCTACGTCGGAACCCTGGGCGGGATCGACGCCCGCGCCGTGCGGGAGGTTTCGGGTCGCCATCTGGATCCAGGCTGTGTCACGATTGTGGCGGTTGGCGAGAACCGGGTCATCCGGGACTCGCTGGGCCCGTTTGTCACGCGAATCGAAGAGATCCCCGGAGATCTCGGAAGGAAGACCGATGAAACCAACTGAAGCTGGCTTTCTGAGGAGATTGCTTCGGACAATCGCCTGGACGGCCTTGGTGTCTCTCGCGACCGCGCCCTTGTCGGATGCGGCTCAGGCCCAGGCGGATCCGGGCTTGGAAGTCAAGGTGAGGGCCTTGGGTGGCGATTGGAAGGTCCTGCCGTCCGCCGGCCCGGGCCGCACGGTCGCCCTTGGGCAGTCGGGCCTGGGGACTGCCATTGACGGAATCGCCCTTAAGGCGACGGCCGGTGCGCTCGAGTACCAAGTCCTTGTGGACGGGGCGGGGTGGCAGCCCTGGAAAAAGCAGGGTGAGCCGGCGGGGACGACAGGCCAGAAGATCGGCGGGCTGCGCATCCGCACGGTGGGCGGCTATGTGCGATACCGGGTGTCGTTCCTGGGTGTTGGCTACTCGGATTGGCGTGAGGACGGCCGGGCGTTTGGACGGACGGAAGACCCGCTCGCGATCGACGCGCTCGAGGTGGAGTATCTAAGCAAACCCAAGCCGCTGGATCTGGAGTATCGGGCGCGGTTCCGGGACACCGGCTTCACGCCTTGGGTCAAGGCGGGCCAGACGGCCGAGGGAAAGGGTCCGAACGCCGAGCTCGTGGACCTTCAGATCCGATCGACCGGCGATGTGCGCTACGAGCTCTCGGTCTTCGCGCGCGGCTTCCGGACGACCGCCAAGAACGGCCAGAGCGCGGGCTACGCGGAAGGCGCCGAAGGGAAGGACCGCATCGACGGGGTCCGCATCTTCGGCGGAAGGGTCCCCTTGCGCTACCGCCTGCGGCTGGAGCGGGACGGCTGGACGAATTGGGAATCGGATGGCAACGAGTGCGGCGAGATCATGGGATACCAGCGCATCCAGGCGATCGAGATCCGTCCGGACCTGGGCCTCCCCGCGGACGGGAAGGACTCGAAGGACCCAAAGGGCGCAAAGGACGGGAAGGACACGAAATCGGGAGGTCCGGTCTCAAAATGAACACGCAAGGGCATGACGTAAGGCGCCGTCACCAGACCGTCGGAGTGCGGGTGGGGCGTGTGACCGTGGGTGGCGGAGCCCCCATCGTGGTCCAGTCGATGTGCAACACCGACACGGCCGACGTCAAGGGAACGGTGGCGCAGTGCCATCAGCTCTTTCAGGCAGGGTCGGAACTCGTGCGGGTGACCGTGAATGTGCCCGAGGCCGCGCGGGCGGTCCCGGAGATCAAGAAGCGGCTCCTCGACCTGGGGTGCGATGTGCCGATCATTGGCGACTTCCACTACAATGGGCACATCCTTCTGACGCAGTTTCCCGATTGCGCAAAGGCTCTCGACAAGTACCGCATCAACCCCGGCAACGTGGGGACCGGAAGCCGGCGCGACGAGCACTTCGCCACGATTTGCAAGGTCGCGGGTGAGCATGGCAAGCCGGTCCGCATCGGCGTCAACGGCGGCTCTCTGAATCAGGACCTCGTGATGCGCAAGATGCAGGAAAACACGGACCGCGACCTGGGGCGGACATCCGAGGAGATCGTCAACGAATGCATGGTGATCTCGGCTCTCGAGTCGACCGAGCTTGCCAAAGAGGCGGGCCTGCGGAAGGACCAGATCATCATCTCGTGCAAGGTCTCGCGGCCCCTCGACCTCATCGCGGTCTATCGCGATCTCGCGGCGAAGACCGACCAGCCGCTGCACCTGGGCCTCACGGAGGCGGGAATGGGCGTGAAGGGCCTGGTGTGGTCCTCGGCCTCCATGGGTGTGCTCCTGGCCGAGGGAATTGGGGACACGATCCGGATCTCCCTGACCCCGCGCCCCGGCGGCGACCGCCGCGAGGAGGTGTTCGCGTGTTGCGAGCTCCTTCAGGCCCTGGGCATCCGTTCGTTCTCGCCGAGCGTCACCGCGTGCCCGGGCTGTGGACGCACCACGTCGACCACGTTTCAGGAGCTTGCCGAGCGCGTGCAGGGCTACGTTCGCGAGCGCATGCCCGACTGGAAGACCCAATTCGAGGGCATCGAGACCATGACGCTTGCGGTCATGGGCTGCGTTGTCAATGGGCCGGGGGAGTCCAAGGCCGCGAACATCGGGATCAGCCTTCCGGGCACCGGAGAAGCGCCGAGCTGCCCGGTCTTCATCGACGGGCAGAAGTTCACAACCTTGAAGGGCACCTACGACGAGCTTTCGGTCGCCTTCCAGGCCTTGATCGACGACTATGTCTCGACCAAGTACCCAAGGAAGGAAATTCCCGCCTTGGCCATCTGATCTGGCGGATTGGATAGATCGGATCAGACCCCGCCGCCGCCTCCCGCTCGGCCCGGTTGCACGGCCGCGATGAAGCGAAGGCGCGGGTTTTCCTCGATCGCCCTCTCGAGCGCCCACTCGGACTGAAAGAGCACCAGCGGGCGCTCCTCCAGGTCAAAGAGGCAAGCCGTTCGGCCGTGCTCCTGGAACCGGGCCGGGTTGAAGCCGTCGCCCTCCACCCAACGGGCGAACTGAAACGGCAGCCTCGCGTAGGAGACCTCGGCCCCGTACTCGGTTCGCAGGCGATACTGGATGACCTCGAACTGGAGAACCCCGACCGCCCCCAGGACCGGGTCGCGCTCCAGCCGAACGGGGTCGTGGAAGACCTGGACCGCACCCTCCTCAGACAGTTGGTCAAGGCCCTTTTTGAGCTGCTTTCTCTTGAGCGGATCGAGGAGCGCCACACGCACAAAATGCTCCGGCGAGAAGCGCGGGATGCCCTCGTACGAAAAGAGGGGTGGTACGGCGGCCCCTTCGAGGTCCGGCAGCGCGCCCGCGACCGAGTCCCCAATACGTAACAGGCCGGAGTCCCAAAGCCCCAGGATGTCGCCGGCGTAGGCCTCTTCGACGAGCGTCCTTTCCTGCGCGAGAAACTGGAGCGGCTTGGCAAGTTTCATGAATTTGCCGGTCCTCGCGTGGCGCACCTCCATCCCGCGTTGGAACTTGCCCGAACAGATCCGCGCAAAGGCGATGCGGTCGCGGTGCGCGGGGTCCATGTTCGCCTGGATCTTGAACACGAAGGCCGAGAAGAAGGGGGCCGCGGGAGCAACCGCTCCGTTCGAGGACGGGCGCGGGCGGGGCGGAGGGGCGAGCTCGAGGAACCGGTTCAGAAAAGGCTCCACGCCAAAATCGTTCATCGCGCTTCCGAAGCAGACGGGCGTCACCTCACCCGCGCGGAACGCCTCCACGGAAAACGGGTTGCTCGCGGCAGACAGCAGCTCGAGCTCCTCAACCAATGCTTTGTAGGGCCTCTCGCCGATTTGGGATCTGAAGGCCGGATCGTCGAGCGAGTCTCCTTCGAGGAGGTGCTCGGGCCGGTCGCCCAGGGCGCCCTCTCTTGTGCGGCGTGTGTAGGAGTAGGCCCGTTCGGCCCATCGGTCGTAGATGCCCTGAAAGTCCGGGCCCGAGCCGATCGGCCAGCTGATCGGATGGCACGGAATGCCCAAGACCTTCTCGATCTCATCCAGAAGGTCGAGAGGATCGCGTCCGCTCCGGTCCAGCTTGTTGATGAAGGTGACGATGGGGAGCCGCCTCATGCGGCAGACCTGGAACAGCTTGACCGTCTGGGTCTCGACGCCCTTGGCGCTGTCGATCAGCATCACCGCGCTGTCGGCGGCCGCGAGGGTCCGATAGGTGTCCTCGCTGAAGTCGTTGTGTCCGGGCGTGTCCAGGAGGCTGATGTGGTGGTCCTTGTATTCGAACTGGAGAACGCTTGTGGTGATCGAGATCCCACGCTCCCTCTCCAGGTCCATCCAGTCGCTTGTGGTGTGGCGGCCCTGAGCCTTGCGAAGCTTGACGGAGCCCGCAAGGTGGATCGCCCCGCCGTACAGGAGGAGCTTTTCGGTCAAGGTGGTCTTGCCGGCGTCGGGGTGGGAGATGATCGCGAACGTCCGGCGTCGCGCGATCTCCCGTTGGAGCGCGCGACCGTACGGCGTCTTGAGAAGGTCGTCCCCGCTCCCGGCTTTGTCCGCGGCCTTTTGGGGCAGCTCGATTTCGGTCGGAATGTCTGTTGTAGCGCTCATGGGCGAGGTCGCGCGGGCTCGGCGCGGGCGCGCAATCTAGCACGTCCGGGCCGAGGGCGGGATGGTCAGCCGCGGGCGGCCTTCAGGATCTCGACCACCACGGTCGTGGCGCCGTTGATGATGAACTGGATGCCGATGACCGCGGTGATGAGTCCCATGATCTTGCCAACGACCTTCTGTCCGGTCTCGCCGATGAAGCCCACAATGACGGGGGCCAAGAACAGAATGGCCACGGTCAGGAGGATGTTGAGCGCGATCGCGGCGGCGAGACCAAGCCGGTAGAGCCCGCTTGGGGCCTGGCCGATCAGGACCATCACGGTCGAGATCGCGCCGGGACCCGCGATCAGCGGGATTCCAAGCGGCACGATTGAGGGATCGGCACGTTCCGCGTCGTCCGGAACCTCTTCTTTTTCGCCGTGAAGCGTTCGGATCGACATCAAGGTGAAGAGAATCCCGCCCGCGATCTGAAACGCCGGCACCGTGATGCCGAAGAACGTGAAGATCGCGCCACCGGCCGCCGCGAAGACCGCCAGCATGGACGCGGCGGCGAGGCACGCCCGGACCGCGACGCCCCGCCTCTCTTTCGCGGTCTTGCCGGTCGTCATCGAAACGAAGATCGGCGCCGCGGAAATGGGATTGATGACCGAGAAGAGCGACGAAAACGCAAGGACCGTGTAGCGGCCCTCGGGAGAGGAAAGCATGGGGGATACTACCGCCGCGCGCCTTTTCGCCGGGTCTTTGCGGGCTTTGCCCTTCCGCTGCCGCGCTCCCGATACGGTTCGAGAAGCCAGGCCCGAAGTGGCTGGCCAGGTAAACGCTCCAGGACCATGCCAAGGTCCTGGGTGGCGAAGCTCGTAATTCGCTCATCTGTCCTTCTCAGAAGGATAAAGTTCGTAGATCTTGTCCTTTTTGGAAGGACAACATGTGGGATGGGGCCGGACATCTGTCCGGGAGACCCCCTTGCCGCGGACAGGTGTCCTCTCGGCCGGGGCCTGAAACCGGCATTAGACGCGCGTTCTCTAGCCGTCGGCTCGTGGCAGCGAGGTTGCACGCCGGCAACACCCACTTGGGGGAACCGGACGATGGAGCCACGATGATCGACAGCCTTTCCGCAATGGACAAACCAATCGAGCGGCCGCGCGGTCCCTTGGGATTGTCGCGGTCGACCTGGGCCGCACTCGCCGTGGCCGGGGCGCTTCTCGGGGCCCTGATCCTGGCCGTTCCGTCGCTCCGCCGCTGGTCGCGCTCCGACAAGTCGGTGGACGCGTCCCGCTTGCGCGTCGCGGCCGTCGCGCGGGGGAGCCTGGAGCGCGACGCCTCGGCTCAGGGCCAGATCGTGGCCGCGCTCCATCCGACGCTGTTCTCGCCGGCACAGGGCTTCGTCGCGCTTCGGGTCAAGGCGGGCGCCGCCGTGAAGGCCGGACACGTTCTTGCGCAAATCGAGAGCCCCGAATTGAGAAGCCGCCTTCTTCAGGAGAGGGCGACCTTGCTGTCTCTCCAATCGGCGCTCTCGCGGCAGCGCATCGCGGCCCGCCAAGGGGCCCTCCGGAACCGCCAGACCGTCGATCTTCTGGAGGTGAAGCGGCAGGCCGCGAACCGCGGGCTCGAAAGAGCCCAGAGGACCTTCGATGAGGGCCTTCTGAACAAGACGGATTACGAGAAGGCGAAGGACGATGTCGCGATTGCGAGCCTGGAGCTTCGAAACGCCCGCGAGGCGGCGGTGCTGGAGGCGGAGACCGCCGACTTTGACATTCGGGACCGCGAGCTGCAGGCGCAGCGGCAGTCCGCCGTTGCCGGCGAGCTTCAACGCCAAGTGGATCGGCTGGCGATCACGTCGCCCTTCGACGGCATCGTGGCCAATGTCGCGGTGCAAGACCGGGACGCCGTCGCGGCAAATCAGGCCATCCTGACCGTTGTGAACCTCTCCAAGTTCGAGGTGGAGATCACGCTCCCGGAGAATTACTCCGCAGACGCGGTTCCCGGGACTCCGGCCCTCATTCTTTACGAAGGCAAGGACTATCCCGGCCGCCTCACCGCAATTTCGCCCGAGATCAAGGACAGTCAGGTCAAGGGAACCGTGGTCTTTGAGGGAGAGCCGCCCTCCGGGCTCCGGCAAAGCCAGCGCGTCACGTCAAGGCTTGTGTTCGAGTCCAAGCCGGACGTCTTGAAGCTGCCGCGCGGGCCCTTTCTCGAAAGCGGCGCCGGACGTGTGGCTTATGTCGTGAAGGACGGCCTTGCGACCCGGCGTGAGATCGCGGTCGGCGTCGTGAGCGTGTCGGCGGTCGAAATCGTCTCGGGGCTCTCGGAAGGTGAGAGCGTCGTGGTCTCGGATATCTCCGACTTCGCGGGGGCCGGGACGATCCTCATACGCAAATGAACATGAAGGAAGCGCAAAGGAGAACCATGACATGCTGTCCATGAAGGGGATTCACAAGGTCTATCGGACCGACCTCATCGAGACGCACGCGCTCTATGACTTCTCGATCGACGTTGCGGCCGGCGAGTTCGTGGCGGTGATGGGCCGCTCCGGCTGCGGGAAGACGACCTTCCTCAACCTCGCGGGGCTCCTCGACACGTTCGACAAAGGAACCTACCAATTGGATGGTCGGGATGTCAGCCGCCTCTCGGACAACGAGATGTCGAAGATCCGAAACCTGAAGATCGGCTTCATCTTCCAGAGCTTCAATCTGATTCCGGACCTCGACGTGTTCGACAATGTCGATGTCCCCTTGCGCTATCGGCGCCTTCCCGCGTCGGAGCGGAAGGCACGCATTGAAAAGGCCGTTGAGCTGGTGGGGCTGTCGTCGCGGCTTCGCCATCTCCCGTCACAGCTTTCGGGGGGACAACAGCAGCGTGTGGCCATCGCGCGCGTCCTCGCCGGCGATCCGCGCCTCATCCTGGCCGACGAGCCGACGGGGAACCTGGATACGGCCATGTCCCGAGAGGTCATGGACCTCCTCGAGAAGATCAACGAGTCAGGAACGACGATTGTGATGGTGACGCACACGCCCGAATGCGCGTCGCGGGCCTCACGCCAGATTCACCTTCTCGACGGAAGGGTTATCGACCTCGCCAGCATTCCGCTGGAGCCGGCCGCCTTCCGCGCGACCCCGAGTCTCGCCGCGTCTCTCCACTGAGAAGCGCTGAGAAGAAGGCGCGATATGTTCTTTCACAACATCCGCATCGCCTGGTTGAGCCTGCGGCGGAACCAGACCCTGTCTCTCCTGATCGTTCTCGGCATCGCACTGGGAATTGGAGTCTCGACGACGTTCGCCACCGTGCGCCATTCGATCGCCAAGGACCCCGTTCCCGCGAAGAGCGGCGTACTTCACTATGTCCGCATGGACAACTGGGATCCCAAGGCCCCCTATCCGGGAAAGGACCCCACGCGGCCCCCCACGCAGGTCACGTATCGCGACATGGTCGAGATCATGAAGTCCAAGATCCCGGCCCGCCAGACCGGGACCTTCAAGTCGCCGTTGTACGTTTACCCAGATCCCAAGGTCGGTCGCCCATTTCGGGAAATCGTTAGGCTCGTCTTCAGCGACTTCTTTCCGATGTTCGATGTGCCCTTCCAGCACGGAGGCCCCTGGGACAAGGCGGCCGACGCTGGGCCGGAGCCGGTCGTGGTCCTGAGCCGGGACATGAATGACAAGCTGTTTGGGGGTGCCAACAGCGTCGGCAAGAGCGTCCGGCTTGAGGATCGCGAGTTCCGTGTGGTCGGCGTGCTGGCGAAATGGCGCCCGAGTACAAAGGCCTATGACCTCACACAGAACGCGGTCGCGCCCCCGGAAGAGATCTTCATGCCATTCAACTTCCTACGCCCGATGCAGCTTCGCACGGGCGGCAATTCAGATGGCTGGATCAGCAGCCCGATCCCGGGCTTTGAGGGAGGCCTTGTCTCTGAGAACTGTTGGATTCAGATGTGGGTCGAGCTTCCGAACACGGCTGCCGTCTCCGCCTATCGCGACTACCTGAATGCCTATGTGACCGAGCAGAAGAAGAAGGGTCGTTTTCAGCGGCCGCTCAACAACCGGGTCACGCCGCTCCTCGACTGGATGGACGAGCAGGAAGTGGTCCCTCCCGCCACCACGGCGCTCCTCATTGTCTCGCTTCTGTTCCTGGCGGTCTGCGCGCTGAACCTCGTCGGTCTTCTGTTGAGCAAGTTTCTCGCGAGGGCCTCCGAAGTCGGTGTCCGCCGTGCCCTGGGCGCAAGCCGCCGCGACATCTTTCTCCAGCATGTGATCGAGTGCGAGCTCGTAGGCGTCCTGGGCGGGGCGGTCGGGATCGCGCTGGCGTTTGGATCGATCGCCGCAATGAACACTTGGGTGAAGGGGATGCTGGGCCGGGCCGATCTCTTTCGGATGGACGTTCCCATGCTCATGATCGCGACCGGGTTGTCTCTTCTCGCCGGGCTGATCGCCGGGGTCTATCCCGCATGGCGGACCTGCCGCATCGCGCCCGCGGTCCACCTCAAGGTCGGCTGAAGGCCGACGTCGAAAGGAGAGCCAGTCATGGACTTCGGACCGATTCTGCGCGCCATGGGGCGCAACAAGGTTCGCTTCGGGCTCATTGTGGTCGAGATCGCCCTCACGCTCGCGATCGTTGCCAACTGCATCAACATGATCGGAGACGCGCGACGCACAATGGCCAGACCGTCGGGCTTTGACGATGACAACCTGATCTCGGTGCGATCGACGCCGTTTCAGCCGGACTTCAAAGATGAGGGCTACCGCGACAACAGCGCTCGTCAGGACGCCGAGATCCTCAGGGCGCTGCCGGGGGTCCGCGCCGTCAGCAACACGCGCTTCCTGCCGTGGCAAGGCGGCGGGAGCTCGACCGAGGTGCGAATCCACGGAGACAAGGGAGCCATGCACCGCCTCCAGCAGTACAACGCGGACGAGGCGACGCTCGACACCCTGGGGACCCACCTCGTCGAGGGGCGCAACTTTACCCGGGAGGACGTCGAGCGGGACACGGCGCGCCTTCGTCTGACCAACAACTCCGAAAGAAAGCGGAATTCCGATGGCCTCGTCCTGGAGCCGTTCTCCCAGGACATCCTGATCAGCAAGGCCTTCGCGGACCTTCTCTTCAAGGACGGTAAAGCCTTAGGCCGGATCCTGGAAGACCAGGATGGCGATATCTATCCCGTCATTGGCATTCTTGACAAGTTCTATAACCCATACGGATGGCCGATTCACGAATACGTGATGTTCTACGCCGCGCGCGCGGTCAGCTACAATGGCGTGCCGTATCTGGTGCGAACGGAACCCGGGCAGGTCCCGAACGTCCTTCCGGTCATCGAGAAGGCTCTGCTGAGCGCGAACGGCGGCCGGAACGTGAAGGCGAGACCGCTCCAAGAGATCAAGGAGACCTATCTGGGCCCGCAGGCGCTCACGATCCGCCTGCTGTCGATTGTGATTGTCCTCCTTCTCTTCGTGACGGGCCTGGGGATCGTCGGCCTGACATCCTTCTCGGTCTCGGAGAGGACGCGGCAGATCGGGACGCGCCGGGCGCTCGGCGCGAGCAAGGGCGACATACTGCGGTACTTCCTGCTGGAAAACTGGATCGTGACCACGTTGGGGCTGACATTGGGCATCTTTCTGGCGGTGGGGCTCAACATGGCCCTGACACGGGTCGCCGACGCCGCTCGTCTGGACCTGTCTCTCATTGTGAAGGGCGTTCTCCTGTTATGGATCGCAGGCTTTCTGGCCACGTACTTCCCGGCTCTTCGGGGTACGAGGGTCGCCCCCGCCGTCGCGACGCGTAACGTGTAGGAGGGCGAAGCCGAGTCACGTGCTTTAGCATTCCTCCTCGCTCGCGACCCGCCGTCGCGAGAGGAGGACTCATGTCCCGAACTGGCGTGGCGCTGATTCTCTTCGTGGCCGCCGCTCTTTTCGAGATCGGCGGCTGCTACGCTTTCTGGGCGTTTGCGAAACTAGGCAAGCCGGCGTCCTACCTGATTCCCGGCGTTGCCAGCCTCGTCCTTTTCGCAACGCTCCTTGCGAAAGTGGACGCGCCCTTTGCGGGTCGTACCTACGCGGCGTACGGGGGTATCTACATCGCGCTGGCGATGCTTTGGATGGCTGTGGTGGAAAGGCAGCGGCCGGACATTTGGGATGTGGCGGGAGCGGCGGTTTGCCTTGCCGGAGCGGCGTTGATCTTGGTCGGGCGACCGTCGTGAGAGATCTACGGTAAGCTTGTGTCAATGGAACGAGATCAAGCCTCCCCGATCGCTGAGCTCGACGCGCCTTGGAAGCACATGCTGGACAAGTTCTTCGAGCCGTTCGTTCGGTTCTTCTTTCCCGAGATCCACGCGGACATCGATTGGAGCAGGGGCTACCAGTTTCTTGATAAGGAGCTTCAGCAGAGCCTTCGGGACCCGGAGGTAGGCAAGCGCCTCGCTCGAGATTAGCGACAACCCGTTTGCGATCGTGACGATGGCGCGTCTCAAAGCCCGCGCGACGGCTGGGATGCCGCACGAACGTTTCGAGTGGAAGCTCTCGCTGGTGCGGACCCTCTACAGGAAGGGCTTCGCGAGACAAGATGTCGTTGAGCTCTTTCGATTTCTGGATTGGGTGCTCTTTCTGCCTGCTGAAATGAAGAGGCCGTTCGCGGAGGAACTTCGCAAGATCGAGGAGGAACACAGGATGCCGTTCATCACAAGCGTCGAAGAGGTTGGGATCGAGACGGGCCGTTTGGGGAAAGGGCGGGAGGCTGTGCTGGACGCTCTCGAGGTGAGGTTCGAGAAGGAGAACCCGCGCGAGTTTGAGCCTCAGCTAGCGGAGATCTGGGACGAGGAGGCGTTGAAGCTGCTCCACCGAGCGGCGATCCGCGCGGCCTCGCTCGACGAGTTTCGCTTGGCCATCCAGACAGCTCGGCGGCCGACCTAATTCACCCGGACTCGGTCGCCCCCCTCGTGTAGCGCCGGCAGGCCGAGATACTCCCGCGTCTCGCTCCGCGACGGCGCGTAGAAGATTCGGTCGCAGCGATCGGCCTCCACGAGCTCGCCCGCGCCTTCCTTTGGACAGATGCACGCGACCCAGTCCGCGATGCGGCGCGCTTGCTCGAGTTGGTGAGTGACTAGTACGACTGTCTTTTGGCCCTTGAGGCCGGCGATGGTCTCTTCGATGAGCGCGGTGGAGCGCGGGTCGAGCGCGGAGGTGGGCTCGTCCATCAGGAGGACGTCGGGCTGGCCCGCGAGCACCCTCGCGATCGCGAGGCGCTGCTGCTGGCCGACGGAGAGAGCGGCCGCGGGTGCCTTCAGTCGATCCTTGACCTCGTGAAGGAGGCCGGCCATCTCAAGCGCCATTGCCAGGGCCGGGCCTTCTTGTCTCTTGGACACAAGTCCCAGTCTTCGGGCCGCGAAGAGGACATTCCGTTCGACCGAGCCCGGAAATGTGACCGGCTGCTGGAAGACAATGCCAATGCGCCGCCTGAGATCGTCGGGGTCGATTGCGTGGGAGCGGATGTCCCGACCGTCGAAGAGAATCTCCCCCCGCACGCGAAGAGACGGCGTCAGGTCGATCAGGCGGTTGAGGCACCTGAGCAAGGTCGATTTTCCGGCTCCCGAGGGTCCAATGATTCCAGTCACGCGACCCTTGGGAATATCGACGGAGACGCCGCGGAGAATTGTCCGTGCTTCCGTCTTCGAGGAGACCTCGAGATCGCGAACCCGGAGCATAGGCTCGGTCGCGAGCGGTGCCTCAGGCACGGCGAGCCTCCTCGTGGATCGTCAGGCGGAGCGGCAGCGCCAATGCGGAGAGGAGGAGCACCATCGCGATGAGAACCATCGCGGTTCCCCACACCTTTTCCCCAACGCGCGGATCGAAGGAGTCCTGGGCGAGGACGAAGATGTGATAGGGAAGCGCAAGCACAGGGCTGTCCACAAGGCCTCTGGGAAACGTCGCACCGGCGAAGATCGTGGCCGTGAACATGATCGGCGCGGTTTCCCCCGAGGCGCGCGCAAGACCCAGGAGCGTTCCCGTGAAGAGGCCAGAGGCCGCCTGTGGAATCAGGATCTCGGTCACCAACGCCGATCGGGAAAGCCCAAGGCCGATCGCGGCCTCGAGCGTCGCCCTTGGAATCGACCGCAGCTTCTCGAGGAACGCGACGGCCACCGTGGGCACGATCATCAGGCCGAGCAGGACTCCGCCCGCGAGCCACGATTTGCGAAGCCCCAGGAATTGGTAGAAGAACGCGAGCCCAAAGAGACCAAAGACAATCGACGGGATGCCGTTCAGGGCATGGAGGAGCGCCTCCAGAAATCGCTTGCGCCGGCCGTCCGGCAGATAGGCAACAAGGAAGACGGCCGTTCCCAACGAGACCGGCACCGCGACCAGCGCGGCGGTCGCGACCAGAATCGAAGTTCCCACAATGTGAAAGAAGACGCCACCCTCCGCCCCGACCGAGCGAATCTGCTCTGTGAGAAAGGACAGCCGGAGGGCTCGCGCGCCGCGGAACAGGACAACGCCCAAGACCCCGCCGAGAATCGCGATCGCGAAGATCGCGGAACCTGCGGCGGCGATCGTAAAGAGCGCGTCGAAGAGGCGCCGCCTCTTGAGTCTTGGCCGCGCGATCATGTGCGGCCGACCGGGCGCGTTCTCAAGGCCTCGGCGCCAAGGGTGAGGACCGCGACGCCGACAAACAGGATGAGGCCAAGGCCGAGGATTGCCGCGCTGTGGAGCGGATCGCCAAGCGCGATATGGGTTTCCGAACCACCCAACTTGGACGTGAGCGTCTGACCCGCTTCCAGGATGGGTCTCAGAGAGAACATGGAATCCGGAAGCCTGTTGTCGGCGCGCCCGACGACGAGAAAGACCGCGATCGTCTCGCCCAATGCGCGGCCCAAGCCGAGAAGAAGCGCGCCCAGGAGGCCCGAGCGGGCCTGGGGGACCACGACGAGGAGCGTGGTCTCGGCCCGCGTGAGTCCCAGCCCGCGGGCGGCATCGCGAAGGCGGGACGGCACGGACTGCAATGCGTCGTCCGCGAGCGTCGCGAGCGTCGGGAGGATCATGACCGCGAGAAGAAGGCCGGCCGTCAGAAGCGTGTCGCCGGAGGGCGCATCGAGGTTCAGACTTTCGAAAAGCCAGGCCATGCCGTTCCGGAGAAAGAGGACGCCCAGGAGCCCGTAGACGACCGACGGCACGCCCGCGAGGAGCTCCAAGGGAAGCTTGGCGAAGAGACGGGCGCGCGGAGGACACACCTCCGACGAGAAGAGCGCGGTGAACAGCCCAAGCGGTGCCGCGAGAACGAGCGCGATTCCCGAGACGCACGCGGTTCCATACAGCATGGAAAGAGCGCCGAAGGCCTGGCGGCGGTAGGCCCAATCGTTTCTCGCCAGGAATCCAAGGCCCTCCCGGCGAAGGATGGGCAAACTTCCCCAGACGAGGAAACCCGCGATCAGAACGAGGGCGAGAACCGTCACGGACGTAAGCCCCAATGCCCAACATCGCACCAGGTCCGGTCGCCGCCGTCTTCGCCGGGCGATCATTTCAGCTCGAGAAGCCTTAGGTAGCCGTGTTTCTTGACCAGATCCTGGCCGCGAGAGGAGAGCACGAAATCGATGAAGGTTTTGGCGTCTCCGGCCGGCGCGCCGTTTGTCAGGAGGAAGAGGGGCCGTGCCATCGGGTAGCGATGCCGGGCGATCTCGGCGGCCGTCGGCAGAACCTCGGTGCCGTCGTCGAGCCGGAGCGCCAGGGCGCGGAGCTTCGGGTTGCCGTCCGCCCACGCCGCCGAGAGCTGCGAGAGGGAGCCCTTCGTCGCCACCACCTTGTTGCGCGTTTCCTCGTTGCCGCCGACCTCGGGGTGCTTAACGTCCGGCGCCGCCTTCTGGTGCCCGTAAAGCCAGTGCGCAAAGACCTCCCAAGTCCCGCGGCCGGGCTCCTTGTTGAAGAACACAACCCGGCGGTCGGGCCCGCCGACGGCCTTCCAGTTGGTGATTCTCGATTCGTAAAGATCCTTGACCTGGGCCTTCGAGAGGGCCCGGACGCCGCCCTCCCAGACGTCCGCGGAGACGACCAAGGCGACTCCGTCGGCGCCGATCTGGGTCTCGACGAAGCGGACACTTGGGTACTTCCTTCGGTCCTCGTCCGAAACGGGCTTGCTGGACATGCCGATCTCGATCGAAGAACCGGCGACGCCCGAGATCCCGCCCGAGGAGCCTCCCTGGGTGTCGACCGTGATCGTCATCCCCCTCTCGGCTCGCAGGATCTCGGCCGCCTCGGCGGCCACGAGGTTGACCGTGGTCGAGCCGTTGATGCGAAGTGCTTTGGGAGTCGCGGCGAACGCTCCCAACGCCGCGACGAGGCTTGCGACGGGACCCAAAACGGCAAGAGCACGTCGCCTCAGCAACATCCGCCGTCCGCTCCCGGAGCGCAGCAGGCGTAGCCGGCGCGCTCCTCCCCGGGCGGAAGGATCGCGAAGAACCCCGCGTAGGGTGGATGCGACAGCTTGGCAACCGTGTCGGTGCAGACCTCGTAGGGCTCGTTCCTTGGGAACTGGTGCCCCTCCTCGTCCACGAAGGCCTTTCCGGGGCCCAGATACACGGCGCGATGTCCCTGAAAAACACAGCCCTGGGTCTTCTCAAACTTGAATCCGCGCACGGTGACCGAAAAGAAGGGATAGTCCTCGACGTCTTTCCAATAGATCTTCCGGAGCACCTCGAGGCCGTAGAACCCGGCCCGCTCCAACCCGGCGAGGAACTCCTCCTGGGTCAGGGCCCCGACCAGGCACTCGCCCCACAGCTGTGGATTGGTCTTCAGGTGCGGCGGGACCTTGGTCTCCGAGACGATGTCCGAGATCACGATGCGGCCGTGGTCCCTGAGCACGCGCCAGATCTCCTCGAAGACGCGCTCCTTGTCGGGCGAAAGGTTCACCACGCAATTGGACGTCACGAGATCGACGGTGCGGGATTCGACCGGGATCTTCTCCAGGTAGCCTTCGCGAAACTCGACCGCGTCGTAGCCCAGGGCCGCGGCCACCTTGGGCTTGTTCTCGTGCGCCACCGAGAGCATGCGGGAGGTCATGTCGACGCCGATCGCCTTGCCCTTTTCACCCACGAACTTGGCCGCGATGAAGACGTCGATGCCGGCCCCCGAGCCCAGGTCCAGCACGGTCTCGCCGGCGCGGATTCCGGCTGTCGTCATCGGCGAGCCGCAGCCGTAGAACCTCTCGAGGACGTCGGTTGGAATGTGAGCCGTCGCGGAGTCGTCGTACTTGGTTGGGCAGCAGAGCTCGGCCTGGGGCGTTTCGGCGGCGGCCCCGTAGAACTCGCGCACCTTGGCCCTCGGCTTATCCACATCGAACGACAGCACGCAATTGGAATGGAGCGTGAGCACGGGCTGCTCGGCGGCCGCGCCGTCCGCGGTCCCGCAGGCAATGGCGCCGTCGCCCATCGCGTGGAGCACGAGCGGCGCGTCGTAGCCCGAGCGGAGGTTGCGGCGCCGCCGCTTCTCTTCCCCAAGGTCGGTCATGACCCGGCGCGTGAGCGCGACCGTGATGCCGTAGTAAGGGTCGATTCCGTGAAAGTCGCCGTCGAAGCACCACGCGTGCTCCAGGTCGCCGCCGCCTGTGAAGAAGCGGAACGGATCGGTCGCGACCGAGGCCTTCTTGGCAAGTGTCGCCTCGCGGAGGGCTCCAATCACGGGCGACGTGGAGAGGATCTCGGCCAGGTCCTGGCGCGTGACGTCTCCGCAAAGGAGGCGGGGCTCGTTCGCGAGCGCGGCCGTCGGGTAGACCGTGCCGTCGGCGTAGACGCAAACCGAATCCCAGCCACCGTTCCCAAGGTCGTACTTGACGCCCGGAACCCCGTTGACGCGGCGCTTGACCGCCTCCAGGTTGTCGAGCGTGGTGCCCTCCTCTGCCGCGCGATCCACGACCGAGAGCACAGCCGAAAGCAGCCGCGCGTTCCCGGGAAAAAAGCCGTTCCCGCTCGCGATCGCGCGGCCCCTCTTGTGGCTCCACATGAGGTGCTGGCTCTTGGCGCCAACGCGCTTCACGATCGCGGGAATCTCGACGAGCTCGTCGAGGTTTTGCTCGGTCGTGACCGTCGTCAGCGAGACCTCAAAGCCCAGATCCGAGAGAAGCCGCGCCCCGTCCAGCGCTTTCACGAAGGTCCCCGGCCCGCGAATGGGGTCGTTTGTCTCGGGCCGCGCTCCGTCGATCGAGACCTGGAACTTGACCCGTTCGCGACTAAGCGACTCCAGGCCCTTTCGGATCGCGCCCTGGAAGACCGTGGCATTGGTGAGCACGATGAGCTCGGCACCGTGGGTCTCGGTCACGCGGTGCGCCAGCTCGAAGATGTCCTTGCGCAGGAAAGGCTCTCCCCCGGTGATGTACATCCTCTCCAGGCCAAGCTCCTTCGCCCGGTCCACGAGGCGCAGGAGGGCTGGGGCGTCGACGCCGGGAGCCCCGCCCGGACCGGACGAGACCAGGCAATGCGTGCAGGTGAGGTTGCAGGCATTGTTGATCTGCAGCCAAAGCTCGCGAAGGCCCTGGGGCTCGATCAGAGCGGAGCGGCCTGGATAGAGGGGGCGCTCGAAGGGCGTGTCGCCAAGGAGCCCGGCGCGGACAAGGGAGCGCGCGAAGTCGTGGATGTGCAGCCAGGCCTTGCCGGCCTCGAGGTGCTTTTCGGCGGCGTAACGCGCCACGAGATCTCCGAAGGCGAGCGGCTGGCCCAACGCCTGGGCCTTGGCGATGGCGGCCAGGATCGCGCCGCCCCTCTCGTCGACGACCACCCAATTGGGCGCTTCGGAATCGATCGCATAGGTGAGCCCGTCATGGGAAAAGAGCTGGAGCTCCGGCAGATGCAGGGGAGTGCGCTCGGCGAGAACCGTCATGAGAAATCCCTCCACGACCGCCCGCGGCGGCCGGCCTTTCCTCAGGATTCGATCGAGATGTCTACGGAGGTGGCGGACCGGTCAGACGAGTCCGACGGTGGTCAGCCGCCGATGGGAAGGCCGCGCAGGGGAGGACCGCGCCGAAAGACCGTCTCGTGGAGAAGCTCCATCAGCGCGACCTGAAGCGACGCGGGCCGCGGACGGTGCGGGCAGGAGAGCGTGAAGACCAGGAGGAGAAGCAGCGCCTCGAGGGGGTCGAGCCTTTCGGGAGGCGACTTCAAGGCCAGAGCGACGAGGTCGTGGCGCTCGTCGACGTCCTCTAGCGGCGTAAGGTAGGCCGCGTCCTCGTTGTTCTTGAGGAGGAGATTGGTCAGGTCTCGCAGGACGTGCGGGGTCTGCCACCTCAGGGCGCTGAGGAGTCGCGGAACCCCGGAGGAGCGCGACAGCCCGATCAGATACACGCCGCCGTCGGGGCTCGGGCCGATGACGCTTGTGTAATCGCGGAACGCGTGGACCGCCGCCGTTATGTGGGGACCTGAGAGGGCGGGAACGTCTCCGGGGACCGCGATCACACGCTCGTAGCCCAGAGAGAAGGCATCCTGGAACGCGTTCTGAAGCCGTGCGCCGAAGTCGAGCCCGCGCTGGGAGAGCGTGCCTTCCGAGGGCGCGGTCAGATGGCCGGCAAGCTCCTCCCGGCCCGGAGGCTCGACTACGATGAGGTCCGTTCCGCCGACCGAGTGCACCGCGCTCGCGACCCGATGGCGCGCGAAATCGAAGAGCTTGGCGCCGTTCGGAATCCGCTTGATCCGCTCCTCCTCGCTGGGAAGGCGCGAGAACAGAAGCACGCAACACCGGGAGGCGCGCGAACCCGAGGGTTTCGGAGGGCGCACGGACGACATGGATGTTCTCAAGCAGGGTATCACGCCGAGGGCGCGAATATTCCATCGAACACGTCGTCAAAGAGGTCGGCGCAGGAAATCGAGAAGCGCCTCATTGACTTCTTCGGGGGCGTCCATCTGAACCCAGTGGCTTGCGGTCGGGATTCTCTTGATCGTGAGGTTGGGAACCCAGCGTTCGAGATCTCTCGTCAACGCGGGACCAAGGTAGCGATCGCGCTCGCCCCAGATCAAGAGCGTCGGGGTCTCGATCCGGCTCCTGACCCGGCGGGTCTTGTGGCGGAGCGCCCGGTAGTAGTCGAGGGTCGCGGTCAGCGCGCCGGGCCGCGCGAGGGCCTCCTTGTACAAGCGGATCTCGTCGTCGGAAAAGCAGCCCGGCCTCGCCGGATCCCTTCGGAGCATTCGCTCGAGAACTGCGAAGTCGCCGAACCTCAGACACCACTCCGGGAGGAGGGGAAGCTGAAAGAAGAACATGTACCAGGACCGTCGCAATTGGGAAAGCGTCCGAAGCTCGCGAAGAAAGGCCCGCGGGTGAGGCGAGTTCAGGATCGCGAGCCTGCCGACCCGGCTCGGGTGGTGCCGCGGAACGTTCCAGGCGGCCGCGCCGCCCCAGTCGTGACCCACGACGTGGGCGCGCTCGTGACCCATGTGGAGGATCAACCCGGCGACGTCGTCCGTCAGCCGGTCCATGGTGTAGGCGGCCGTCCCGCGCGGCTTCTCGGAGAGGTTGTAGCCGCGCATGTCCGGAGCGACGACATGAAAGCCTGCCGCCACGAGGGCGGGAATCTGGTGGCGCCACGAATGCCAGAACTCGGGAAAGCCGTGGAGCAGGACGACCAGCGGCGGGTCTTTTCCCAGGCTCCGATCGACCCCCTCGACGAAGTGCAGCCGGATCCCGTTGATCTCTTCCGTGCGGTGTGTTGGTTGGAAGGTCGTCACGCGGCGATGCTAGTGAGCTCCTGAGCGCGCGATCCATGTGAGCTGAAGGGCGCTGGTAGGCTGGCCGGGTGCTCTCCGGAATCGGACTCGGGTGGCGGCGCGAGATCGCGGCGGACCTCCTCGCCCGTCCGGAGCTTGTGGATTTTGTCGAGGTCGTCGCGGAGAACGTGTTTGGAAAGTCCCCGTTGCGCCGGGAGGTCCTTGCGCTCTCGGAAGTCTGGCCCGTGATTCCTCACGGCATTGGGCTGTCGCTGGGGAGCGCCGAGGGCATCGATCGGGAGCGGGCCCGGCGACTGGGCAAGTTGGCGCGGGACCTTCGGGCAGGCGTCGTGAGCGAGCATGTGGCGTTGACGCGCGCGGAGGGACGCGAGCTTGGGCACTTGATCGCGGTTCCGTTCACGAGGGAGGCGGTCGCGGTCGTGGGGCGCAACGTGGCTGCCGCGCGGCGGCAGCTTCCCGATGTTCCCTTGCTTCTTGAGAACGTCGCGTGGACGCTCCGGTTTTCCGAGGACGAGATGACCGAGGGCCAGTTCTATGACGAGATCGGGAGCGCGACCGGCTGCGGGCTTCTCTTGGATGTGGCGAACCTATTTGCGAACTCGAGGAACTCAGGGTGCTCGCCGGACGAGGCCTTGGCGCAATTCCCGCTCGAGCGGGTGGCGATGCTCCATGTCGCGGGAGGGCATTGGGAGGACGGCTTCTATGCCGACACCCACGCGCATGCGGTTCCGGACGAGGTCTACGGGCTCCTGAGCGAGGTCGTCCGGCGCCGCGGCCCTGTTCCAGTCGTGCTGGAACGGGATGCCCATTTTCCCGCCTTCGACGAGCTTGTTTGCGAGCTGGAGCGGATACGCCTGCTCGTTCCGCGGCGGAGCGAGGCCGCGGGTACCCTCCAAGGTGGTCTGGAATCGTCTGGGAGGCCGGCCCCGGCGCGGTGCTCGGATCTCGCCAAGAGCCAGGTCCGGTTGGCAAGAGCGTTGACGGATCCCGGCCCTGCAAATGCCTCAGACGCGGTCGCGTTCGATGCCACAGGCCTCGCGCGCACGCGGCGGGTGCTGGCGAAGAAGCGGCGGGCCGAGAGCCGTGAAATGAACGAACCGTGACGCGCCGGTATCGGTGCAAGGCGCGTCACGGTCGGGGGTCCCGCGCGCTTAGGGAGCCCTTCGAATCGACTCGATCACGACCGGTGAGAGCGGCACGTTGTTGTGTCCGCCGTGGTTCCCGGTCGCGACGGCCTTGATCTTGTCGACGACGTCCATGCCCTCGGTGACGCGTCCAAAGACGCAGTATCCGATGTCCTGGGCCGAGTCGCCGCGATAGTTGAGCCCTACATTGTCGACCACGTTGATGAAGAACTGCGCGGTCGCGCTGTTGGGATCGGACGTGCGAGCCATCGCGAGCGTTCCGCGCGCGTTGGGGCCTCCGGTCTTGGCCTCGTTGACAATGCCAGGCCGGGTCTTTTTTTGGACCATGTCCTTGTCGAAGCCGCCGCCCTGGATCATGAACGTCGCGATCACGCGGTGAAAGATGGTCCCGTCGTAGAACTTGTCGTCCACGTACTGGAGGAAGTTCTTGGCCGTGGTCGGGGCCTTGTCGGCGAAGAGCTCGGCCTTGATCGAGCCGGACGAGGTCTTGATGACCACGGTGGGGTTTGACATCGATTGGTCCTTTCCGTCCTTTGGTTTGTCGGGGGCGGATTTGGCGGCTGCGGGAGCCGGGGCCTTCTCGGCTTGCGCGTTCGCGACGCCGGCCGAGAGGAGGGCGGTCGCGGCCACGAGGACGAGCGACGTGGTGTCCCGCCACCCGGGGGCACTGGCACTTGTGTTTCTTCTGGTCCGGTCAATCATTGTCAGGGATGTCTCCTTTCGATTTGGGCGCCGCACGGCTCTGGCCGCGCGCGGAAACTGGGGGGCGGATCCTAACCGACCCGGCGGCTCGCGCTCTTATCCGGCCCGCCGGTAGGACGCGCTTCCGCCGGATTCGACGCCGATGTCTTCGTTCCAAAGGTCCGGTCTCGAGCCTATGAAGTCTTCCATCAAGGCCACGCAGCGCTGGTCGTCCTTCACGATCACCTCGACTCCCGCGGCGCGCATCCTCTCGGGGACCCCGGGGAACGTGCGGCACTCCCCGATGACGACCCGGGGGATGCGCAACAGCAGCACAAGCTCGGCGCAGTACGCGCACGGGGAGAGCGTTGTGTAAAGCACGCATTGGGTGAAGTCGTGACGGCCGGCCTTGCGCGCGGCGTCCGTCTCGCCGTGGCAGGTCGGATCCCCGTCCTGCACGCGCCGGTTGTGCCCGCCTCCCGCAAGAACCCAATCCGTGCCATCCCACTTGGCAATCGCGGCGCCGATCGGGATCCCGCCCTCGGAAAGCCCAAGTCGGGCCTCTTCGAGGGCGATGTTGAGGAACCGGTCGTCCGGAGGCGGCGTCTTGCCCAAGGCGCTACAGGCCCTCAAGGGCGTTCTTGTAGAAGCTCTCCAGGATGTCCCGGTATTTCTGCTCGACGACCTTCCTCTTGACCTTGAGGCTCGGGGTCAACTCGCCGGTCTCGATGGTGAGGTCGGCCGGGAGCAGCGCGAACTTCTTGATGCTCTCGTGCTTGGCAAGCTCGCGGTTGACCTTCTCGACCTCGGCGCCGATCAGCTCCCGCACCTGCTGGTGGCTGGCGAGCTCGGCGTAGCTCATGTTCCCGAGTCCGCTCGGGCCGGCCCACGTGCGGATCTCCTCCTCGTTGAGCGTGATCAGGGCCGAGCAGAAGTTCCGGTTGTTGCCGTGGACCACGACTTGGCTGATGAAGCGGCTGACGAGCCGGAGCTTGCCTTC
>WBZQ01000566.1_pt1 | contig 29208 bp, 20 predicted proteins | sample 5204251 | NCBI WGS metagenome assembly WBZQ01 (sample SAMN12412402, study PRJNA552823) | activated sludge metagenome | isolation source: activated sludge from nitrification reactor of wastewater treatment plant... | place: USA: Virginia | collected 2017-09
CGCCGGAAAAAAGTGCTGGGCTACCACCGCGACAGTTACCTGAGTTTTGTCAAAATATTGCGCCTGACGGCCGCGCTCGACCTCACGCGGGCCGGAAACCGGGCGGAGGTGCGCGAAAAAATTGCCGGCATGAAGGTGCTGGCCGAACGCGAATGGCTGGCGGGACTGGTAGCCAGGTGAACGGCTCCGTAACTCAACCCAAAAATTGAATCACTGTATTTAAGCGAATCCAGAAAATGGGCAAACTACACGATTCTATCAAGCCCGCGCACCGGGAATTTATCGAAAAACAGCACATCTTTTTCGTCAGTACCGCTCCGTTGAGCGCTGAGGGCCGTATCAACCTCTCGCCGAAAGGCCTGGATTGTTTCCGCGTTCTTTCCGAACATTTGGTGGGCTACATGGACCTCATCAGCAGCGGCAATGAAACTTCGGCGCATACACTGGAGAACGGCCGCATCACCATCATGTTCTGCTCCTTCCAGGGACCGCCCAACATTCTCCGCCTGTACGGAAAAGGCCGCACCGTACTGCCCGGCTCGCCTGACTGGGATCGGTATGCGCCCCATTTCACCATTTACCCCAGTACCCGGCAGATCATTCTGGCCGAGATCGACCTGGTGCAGACCTCCTGCGGCTATGGCGTGCCCCTGTACGACTACGTCGGCGAACGGGACATCCACTTCGATTGGGCGGGGAAAAAAGGCGAGTCGGGATTGCAGGAATATATCCGCGAAAAGAACCTGGTCAGCCTCGACGGGCTGCCGACCGATTTGGGTAATCTGGTTGCAGGGTTGTAGCGTTACAGGGTTACAGGGTTTCAAGGTTGTACGTTTTTCAAAACCCTGTAACCTGTAACCTTCAACTTTCAACTTTCAACTTTCAACCTTTATGTCACAACACCTCGCCCACCTCGCCCTCGTGGTGGAGGACTACGACGATGCCATCGCTTTTTACACCGAAAAACTGGGTTTTACCCTGGTGGAGGACACCCCCATGAGTGAAACCAAACGTTGGGTGCTCGTGGCGCCGCCGGGGGCTGCCGAGTGCAAACTGCTGCTGGCCAGGGCGGTGGGCGACGAGCAACGCAGCCGCGTAGGCAACCAGACCGGCGGCCGGGTCTTTTTGTTTTTACATACCGACGATTTTTGGCGGGACTACCGGCGCTACCGGGATGCCGGCATTGCTTTCGTTCGGGAACCGGCGGAGGAAGCCTATGGAACCGTAGCCGTGTTTCAGGATCTGTACGGAAATTTGTGGGATCTGATCGAGCCGAAGGTGTAGCCAAGCGCGCCGTTGGAGCGGCGGGTTCGCTGTCCGGAGCGTCGGATCCCGGATCACGAAAATTTTGACAAAAATCTGAGCATTTCAACCCCTGTACATCCGGGCATACTGTACCGAGGAGTGGCTATTTTTGCCCCATGAATCCACGCAACTATCCGACTCCTGAAACTTTTACCCGCGCCCGCAGCGGCGAATTGTTCGAAACTGCCAAAACTTATTTTCCCGGTGGCGTACACAGCCCCGTTCGCGCCTTCAAAAGCGTCGACGGTCCGCCGGTATTTTTTCAGAAAGCAGAAGGCTGCCACATCTTCGACGTCGACGGACAGGCCTTCGTAGACTTTTGTTGCTCCTGGGGGCCGCTGATCCTGGGCCACTGCCACCCGGCGGTGGTACAGCGCGTGCAGGAGACGGTAGCCAACGGCATGTCCTTCGGAACACCTACGCCACACGACAACCTGATCGGTAAACTCATCCTCGACCACCACCGGTACATCGAGATGATCCGCTTTGTCAGCAGCGGGACGGAAGCCGTGATGAGCGCCATCCGCCTGGCCCGGGGCGTCACGGGGCGCAGCAAAGTGATCAAATTCGAGGGTTGTTACCACGGCCACGTCGATTCCCTGCTGGTGAAAGCCGGCTCGGGCCTGGCCACGCTGGGCATTAGTACCTCGGCGGGTATTCCGGAATCCTTTGCCCGCGAAACCATTGTCGTGCCGCTGGCCGATCCGGAAGCGCTGGAGGCCGCCTTCCGGGAACACGCCGGTGAAATAGCCTGCGTCATCGTCGAGCCGGTGCCGGCCAACAACGGCCTGCTGTTACAGGACCTTTCCTTTTTGCAGTTGTTGCGCGAAAAAACGCGCCAGTCCGGCGCCCTGCTGATCTTCGACGAAGTCATCTCCGGTTTCCGGGTGGGCTTCGAAGGCGCGGCCGGGCTTTACGGTATTCAGCCGGATATTCTCACTTTCGGCAAGATCATCGGCGGCGGCATGCCGGTGGGCGCCTATGCGGCCAGCCGGACCATCATGGAACAGGTGGCGCCGGTGGGGCCGGTCTATCAGGCCGGTACGCTGAGCGCCAATCCGGTGGCCATGGCCGCCGGGTTCGCTACGCTGACGGAGTTGCTGAAACCGGGTTTTTACGAAAACCTGGCCGCCAAAACCCGGCGCTTCACGGCATACCTGCAGGATTTCTGCGACCGCCGGGGTTTCGAGGCCACCTTCCCCTCGATCGGCTCCATTTTCTGGCCGACCTTCACCCGGGAGCGAATCCGCCGCTCCGCCGAGATCGACGGTTCCCGCATGTCCCTGTTCAAAAAAATGCACCTGGAGTGCCTGCGGCGCGGGGTTTATTTCGGGCCCTCCGGCTACGAAGTGGGCTTCGTTTCGGTTGCCCATACGGATGCCGACCTGGACTTCGCCGCGGAAAAGATCTGTGCAAGCCTGGAGCAGGCTTTTGGCGCCTGACCGAATCCGCCGGGGAAACCGCAAAGGTTTTCGCAAACGTAAAAGGCGTTATTACCTTTGCCTTGTAAATGGCCTCCACACAACATCAACGTATTATACTGGGTTTGAAAGTCCGCCAGTTTCGTCAGGAACTGGGCTGGAACTTTGAAGAAATGAGCCGCCAGAGCGGCATTTCCATTTCTTATCTGAACGAGATCGAGAAAGGGAAAAAATACCCGCAGCCGGAAAACATACAGCGGCTGGCCCGCGCCCTGGGCATAAGCGCAGCGTTTCTGACCTCGCCGGAACTGACCAAACAATACGCCCCGCTCGGCGATCTGCTGCAAAGCAATTTTCTGAACGAATTGCCGCTCGACCTGTTCGGCATTGAAGTGCAGCAGGTCGTGGAGATCATTGCCCGGGCACCCGACCGGGTGAACGCCTTCATTTCGGCGCTGCTGGAAATTGCCCGCAACTACTCCCTGCGCGACGAGAACTTCTTTTTTGCCGCCCTGCGCGCTTATCAGGAACTGCGCAACAATTATTTCGAGGAAATAGAATCGGCGGCTGACGAATTCGTCAGCCGACACCAGATCCCGGCCAACGGCGGTGTTCCTTCCTCCCTCCTGGCTGATTTGCTGCACCGGCAATTCGGCTATCAGATCGACGAAAAGGGACTGGAAAAATACCCGGAATTGCGGAGCCTCCGCTCGGTATTCAATCCGCACCAGCGCCGGCTGCTGCTCAACAACCGGCTGAACGAACGCCAGCGCGCCTTTCAACTGGCCAAAGAACTGGGCTTCGCCACGCTGGACCTGAAAGAACGGCCGCTGGCCTCCAACATGCTGCGAATCAATTCTTTTGAGGAAACGCTGAACAATTATAAAGCGGCTTATTTCGCCGTGGCGATCCTGGTTAACCGTCAGGCCTTCGTGCACGACATCGGCGAGTTTTTTGCCCGGGAAAAATGGGACGGGCAGGCTTTGCTCGACATGATGGCCAAGTACCAGGCCAGCCCGGAAGTGCTGTTCCAGCGCTTCAACGTCCTTACCCACGATTTCCGGCTCGACAAGGTTTTTTTTCTGCGGTTTATCCATGACCTCGACCGGGACGGGTTCGACATCGACAAGGAACTGCACCTGAACCGTCGCCACCAGCCCCACGCCTCCGGACTGAACGAACATTACTGCCGCCGCTGGATCTCCCTGGCCCTGCTGCGCGACCTGCAAACGCTCCAGCAACACGGCATGGCCAGCCCGCACTTGCTGAGCGGCACCCAGCGCATCGTTTTTCTCGACACCGCCGAGGAATACCTGTGCATGGCTTTGGCCAAACCGGGTTATCCGACGGTGGGCCGCAACGTCAGCGTTACGCTCGGGGTTCTGCTCGACGATCACGCCAAAAGCACCATCCGGTTCTGGGACGATCCGGCCATCCCGAAGGTCTATGTCAACGTCACCTGTCAGCGCTGCAATCTGACCGACTGCGCCGAACGCGCCGCCCCGCCGACGGTCGTACAGAAGCGGGAAGAAAGAAAGCGGATGCAGGAATTGTTGCGTAGACTGACGGAGAAGTAGATGTTGGGGACGTTAAGTTGACGTTGTAGACGTTAGTACCCTCAGTCACCTAAATTTTTGATTGATGATTGACGATTGACGATTATCCCGAAAAAATCGGGATAATCGTCAATCGTCAATTAAAACAATTTAAAAATTTAGCTGACTGAGTATTAGGTTGACGTTGTAAACGTTGGGCGAGGAGAGGTTCTGTATTATGATCGGGGATTTCTGGTTTGGGGCAGGAAAGGAATAGAAAGAACAGAATTGTCGCCTTATTTTTGCGGCTTGCAACCCGAGCCGGACTAATCTTCCACAACGTCCACCTAACATCCACCTAACGTCAACAATGTGATCATCGTCCAGGATAAACTCGTCAGCGACGACGTCGTAGAACTACAGTTCGTCTGCAATCTCACCGCCTGCAAGGGTGCCTGCTGCTGGGAAGGCGACTTCGGCGCGCCGCTGGAAGCCGCCGAACTGCCGGTACTCGATTCTATTTTTGAGCAGGTAAAACCTTTCCTTAGTCCGGCCGGTGTTGCCGCCATCGAAGCGCAGGGCAAATACGTACGGGGCGAGGATCCGGACGACTGGGCCACTACGCTGATCGACAATGGTCCCTGCGCCTACATGACCCTGGATGCGACCGGAACGGCCAAGTGTGGCATAGAGCAGGCCTGGAAAGCCGGTGCCATCGATTTTCAAAAGCCCATTTCCTGCCATCTCTATCCCATCCGGGTGGAAAAAAACGAAGAACTCGGCTTCGAAGCCCTCAATTACCACGAGTGGCATATTTGCTCGGCTGCCTGTACGCTGGGAAAAAAGGAGCAAGTGCCCGTCTATCAATTCCTGAAAGACGCCATTATACGCAAATACGGCCCGGAATTCTACGAAGAACTGGACGGCGCCGCTGCCTTCCTGAAGTCTTAAGTGAGGGCGTCTCAAAAGGAAAAGAAACGGAAATCTTTCCAAATAAGGGTTGGCTTTTTTACCCAGACCTTCCAGGTTTTAAAAACCTGGAAGGTCTAAGCCCGGCAAAACGAATAATCTTTGGACAGGTATTTCTTGATCCTGCTTATGAGACAGCCTCGTTCATTCGCGCCAAAACAGCACCCGCAGGGCCAGGCGATCGCGGACGATGCGGCCCACGGTCCAGTCGTATTCGTTGTTGGCGATGTCGTGCAGGTTGTTCAGTCCGAAGGAGTACACAAATTCGGGTTGCAGGCGCCACTTGTTTAGCCGGATCTCGATTCCCAGACCGGCGTCGAGGGCCAGGCGTTCCCGCAACAGGATCAGGTTTTGGGAATTCTGGGCCGCGAAATTCCACCCCAGGCGCGCACCCAGCAGGATGGAGCCGCGCAGCGGAAAACGGCTTTCCGAAGTATTGGTGAAGACCAGGTGCAGCGGCAGGTCGACATCGGCGAACCGGAAATATTCGACCTGCGCCGGTTGAAACAATACCCTGGACCGCAAGGAGGAAATAGCCAGGGCGGGCTGTACCGATATTCCCCGCCACAGATGCCAGCGCCCGAACAGGCCGAAACTCCCGCCGTAAGAAGCCCGCTCGGAAGTGACCCGTGAGGGTTCCGGTTCTCCGGTATCCGGCGACTCGATGCCCAGCAGTTGGGACTCCAGGCCGGCAGAAACACCCCAGATAAACGGCCTGGAACGGTTTTCCTGGGCTACGGCTTGCCCGGCTGAAAAGAGTAAAAGAAGAAGTAAGATTTTTTTCATGGATGCGATCTGGGAAAATACTGCAACTTGCGGGGAAAGAAATGCCTGCGGGGACTGCCAGACGGTTTGAAAACAGCACTGATCCGATCCTCGTGATTTTGCCTTGACCTAAATGAGCCGCCAGCAAACATTACCGTTTTTTCCCTTGATGCTGATCCGTACGGCCGGGTTGCCTTTGGCCTGGCTGGATCATTTACCCGGTCTCCGGCCAACTGACCGGCACGCCGGACCCGATCCGGCGGAAGCGGTACGGCAGGCCTTCGACGCAGCCTTTCTGGCCCTGCCGGAATCGCCGCTGCGTACCGCGGTTTACAACGCCCGGCGCGACTTTTTCCGGCGTCGAAAACTGCCGGATGCGCGGCTGGAACAATGGCTGCGGGAAGGCGGAGCGGACCCGGTTGCCGGCCGGCTGCTGGAACAACTGGGTGCTTTCAAGGCTTTTCAGGCCGGAGAAAAGGAATTCGACGGGCAGTACGAAGCCGCTTTGCAGACCACCTACCGGCTGCTGCAACAACTGGCGCAGGAGGAGAACCTCCAGCGCGCCCTGCTTTTTGCCAGCCACGACCTGCTCGGCCGTTTGCCCGCTTTCATGGCCAAACCGGCCGCGGATTTCAACAAAAAAGACCGTCAGACCGCCTTGTCGCTGCTGCAATACCTGGGCCGGGCAGCGGCCAAAACTTCGCCGTTGAGCCGGTTTACTACGGTGTCGGTCTGGCGGCCAGGCGCCGGGCCACCGGCCGCAGAGGTGTCTACCGACGCCTGGCCGGGTCCGTTTCCCGTTTCCAAACCGGCCGTTACCCCGAATGTAGCCTTATTGCCGCTGCTGTACGAAGTGCTGCTGCGCGAGCCGGTATTTTACCAGCGGCTTTCGGTGGCGCTGAATCCGGGGGTGACCGGTCCGGGGCACGGGAGCAACCCGGGCAACAAATTGACCTGGCTCTATTTCGACGGGGAACAGGAGGCTTTTCAGGAGATCGCCGCGCATCCGGTCGCCGTTTTTGTGGTCAGGACCCTGCTGGACCAGCACCGCCGCCTGCCCTTTACCGCTTTGCTGGACCAACTGGAGCGCGCTGTCGAGGCTTCCCGGGAGCAACTGGCCCTGCTGCTCCTGGAATTGATCGATATGGGTTTGCTGGAATGGGAATTGCCTGAAAAAGGGCTCTCACCGGGCTGGTGCGGGGCTTTGTACAATTTCCTGGGGTTTCTGCCCGAACCGCCGCCGGTGGTGGTGGAAGCGGCGGCTCTGTTGCAGTGGATGCGTACCTCGGCGCGAACCCTGCCTTTCCAAACCCTGGCCGCGGCCCGGGAAACGCAAGCCGAGGCAGTCCGGCAATGGGCCGCTTTTTTGGAAAAACACGGAACGTCCATGCCGGACATACCACCGGAACAGATCTTTTTTGAAGACGTGGAAGAAAATGTGGAAGTGGAGATCCCCGAAAAGGTCATCGGGGAACTGGGAGCGGAACTGGCGGCCTGCTGGGCGGCCAGGAACACGCTGGCCATGCCGGATTTTCGCCGCCGATTGCTCTCTTTTGCCGGGAAAACCCTGTGCCCGGATCAACCCATGGATTTTCTGGCCTTCTCCCGGGCGTTTCTGGATTCGGAAAAATCCCGGCAACCGGACCGGGAAAGCCTTTCGGATGACCTTCCTGCCACATCCGCGGCTCAAAAGATCGGGGCCTTGCTCCAGGTATATCGGGAAGAAAGCGGCCGGTACCGGGCGGTGGTCAACGGAATGTACAACGGCGGCGGAAAATTGTTTGCCCGGTGGCTCCATCTTTTCCCGGCGGCAGTTTCTACCCGGGTCAGGGACTGGTTCGAACCGCAGCACGTACCGTTTCCGTGGCAGGGGTGGTCGAACGCCAATTTTCAGCCGGCCTTGCCGACCCGCCATCTGGCCGTTCCGGGCGGGCGCGTGGCTTCGTCCGGAGCCTCCATACCTCTGGAGTGCCTGGCTGTCGTCCGGCGTGGAGCAAGGGTCGATCTGATCGACCGGAATAGCGGCGAAACGATTTGCCTGAGCGATCTGGGGCTTGAAGCCCCGGATGCAAAGCCGCCGGTGATGCGGGTTTTGTGGCACCTGGGCGTACCCTGGGTTTCGGTAGAAGCGCTGTTGTCCGGGCGGGAGTGGAAGCGGGGTGGTCCGGGATGGTTTTTCCGGGAAAGGGTGGAACAAGGCATCCTTGTACTGGCCAGAAAAGACTGGCTGGTAGAGGAAACGCCGGTCGCGGCCTGGCTTGCCGACGGCAGCGGAGCGGAAATATTCCGGCGGATCAATGCCGATTTACAGGGGATGGGCGTTCCCAACAAATTTTTTGCACGAACAATTGGAGAAAAACCCCAATATTTCGACCGCGATAATCCCCTTTCGGTAGAATTGCTGATCCGGATCATCCGCCGTGGGAAATTTCCGCTGGTTTTAACCGAAATGCTGCCCCTGCCGCAGCAATGCACGGTAAAAAAGGCGGGAGTTTGTGCGGCGGAGATGGTGCTGGAACTGCAAGTCTGAATGCTATTCTTAATCACTTAATCCCTAAGGATACCGGCCTGCCATGATTTTTCCCGTACGTTTTCCGATCATCAGCGTTTTGCTGATATCTTTCCACGCATTGTCCCTCGCCCAAAGCACCGATACCGTCGCTCCGGTGGAGTTCTCTTCAGACGGCGGCATATTCTCCGGTTCGCTTACCCTCGAATTGTCCTGCCCGACTCCCGGCGCCGCCATCCGCTACACTTTTAACGGGGAAGAACCGGATTCCCTGTCGCTGCTTTACGACGGAACTCCTTTGTCGCTCAGCGCGACCAAGGTGGTGCGGGCCCGTGCTTTCACTCCCGGCATGACCCCGTCGGCCGTCGCCACCCAGAGTTATATCATCGGGCAGAACCACACCTTCCCCGTGGTGTCGCTGGCTTTTGAACCGGATGCTTTTTTCGATCCCTTAACCGGCATTTACATTCAGTATTTCCAGGATCTGAGCGCCCTGGCCAACGTGGAATTTTTCGAAAACGGCGCCAACATTGCCGCCTTTAACCAACCGGTGGAAGTAGAGATCCAGGGCACCGGCAGTACCAGCCAGCCGCAAAAATCCCTGGAAATCAAGGCAAAAAAGTCGCTGGGCGCGGAAGAGGTGCCTTATGCCCTGTTTCCGGAACTGCCGTTCGACACTTACAAGCGCTTTGTGTTGCGGTCTGGCGGCCAGGACTGGTGCGTGTTACAGTTTCGCGACGAATTTGCCGTCAGCCTGCTGGCCGACCTGTCGGATATCGGCAGTATCCTGCGCAAACCCGCCCTGTATCTTCAGGCCTGGCGTCCGGCGGTCGTTTATCTGAACGGACAATACTGGGGTATTCACAACGTCCGCGAACGCATGAACCGTTTTTACGTTCGCCAGCATTTCGGCTGGGAGGAGAACGAGTTCGACCTGATCGAAAACTACAACGAAGTACAGACGGGTGACTTCGCGGCCTGGCTGCAATTGTTCAACTTCCTCTGGCAACCAACCCAGGATTTCAGCAACGATTCGGTTTTTTCCTTGCTGAAACAACAAATCGATTACGACAACTACCTCGATTACTGCGCTTTCGCCGTATACCTCGAAAATGAAGACTGGCCGGGCAAAAACGTTACGCGTTTCCGCCACCGCAGCGCCGACGGGAAGTGGAAATGGATGACTTACGACCTCGACTTCACCTTCGGACTCTATCAGGCCGGCGGCGGCTGGAACACCGGCGACCCGTCGCCGAACGCCCTGGCCCGCCTGCTGGACGATTCCTCGACAGTATGGCCCAACCCCGACTGGTCGACCCTCCTGTTCCGGCGGCTGTGGCAAAACGCCGGATTCCGGCGCGATTTCGCCAATCGCCTGGCCGATATGCTCAACACCGCCTTTCTGCCGCAGCGGGTCGGTGAGCGACTCAATTTTTTCCGCACCCTCTACGCCCCCGAAATACCCCGGCACTACGAACGCTGGTGGGGCGGCAATTTCAACACCGTCTGGCTCGACAATATCGAGAAAACGCGCTATTTCGCCACGCACCGCCCAGACTTTGTGCGCCGGGAAGTTCTTCAGGCGATGAGCGAGGCCGATACCCTGGCCACCCTGACCGTCGACGTAGATCCGCCCGGCGGCGGAAGGGTGGAAATAAGCACCTTAAGCCCGGAAGCGGCCCAGTTGCCCTGGTCGGGCATCTATTTTACCAACGTACCGGTTCCGGTGAAGGCGATCGCGAACCCGGGTTATAAGTTTCTTCATTGGTCCAATCCGAAATTGGGGACGGCCGATTCTACCGGGTTACTGTTGCAGGATTCCATGGTGCTGGTGGCTCACTTTCAGGAGATCGATACCATTACTACGGGCGTGAAAGGTACTCCGGGGATCCGTCCGCTTTCGATAACGCCCAATCCGGTAGGGGAGACCATGTCGGTGTGCGGCGAAATTCCGGCAGGCGCCGGTTGCCGGGTCGCAATCCGGAACGCGACGGGAGAAACGCTGCTGCAAACCCGGATCATGGCCGACCCCGGCAGTTGCCTGCATCTGGAAATCCCGGGCTGGCCGGCAGGAATTTACTTTCTGCAACTCACGACAGAAAAGGGAAGGGTAGTGCAGCCGTTTGTGGTGAAAGGAAAGTAGGTATGCTTACCGCTCCTCCAGTGCATCCAGCAGGCGATTCAACTCCGCGTCGTTTTTAAATTTCAGGACAATCTGGCCTTTGCCCTTGTCGTCGCGTTTCAACTGGATTTTTCCCCCGAAGAATGCGTTGAACCGGTCCTCGATGTCGCGCAGGTACTGCGGGACGTTTTTGGCTGCCTTGGGTTCTTTCGGCTTGCGGCTCTCGTGGTAGTCGGCGATGGCCTCCTCAACGGCCCGCACCGACAGGTCTTCGGCGACGATGCGGTTGAACAGCACTTTGCGGAAGGCGTGATTGTCCTCGATGCCGGCCAGCGCGCGGGCGTGCCCCATGCTGATCTTGCCCTCGATGATGCCCCGTTTGATGTCCTCGTCCCCTTCAAAACGCAGCAGGCGGATATAGTTGGTGATGGTACTGCGTTTTTTGCCGACCCGCTCCGAAATGGCCTCGTGCGAAAGTTTAAACTCATCGGACAGGCGGCCATAGGAAATGGCGACTTCCCAGGCATTCAGGTCTTCCCGCTGGATGTTTTCGATCAGGGCCATTTCCAGCAATTCCTGGTCGTTGGCCAGACGCACGTAGGCGGGTATTTCCTTCAGGCCGGCCAATTGCCCGGCCCGGTGGCGGCGTTCGCCGGAGATGATCTGATATTCCTTGTCGTGGATGCGGCGTACCGTAATGGGCTGGATGATGCCGTGGGCCCGGATGCTGGCGGCCAGTTCGGCCAGGGCCTCGTCGTCGAAATGCTTGCGGGGCTGGCCGCTGTTTCGCTTGATCTGGCTAATAGGCAGCATGGCCACGGTCGTCGCCAGTTCACGTACCACTTCCTGCGGATTTTCCTGCACCGCTTTTTCAAACTGACCTGCGTTGCGCAGCAGGGCCGCTACTCCGCTGGTACTGAATTGCGTCTTCTTTGCCATAAGAATAATGTGATAATGGGGTAATGGGGTAATTTGATAATGGGATAATGGGGTAATGGGATAATGGGGTAATGGGGTAATGGGGTAATGGGATAATGGGATAATGGGATAATGGGGTAATTTGATAATGGGATAATGTGATAATTGTGCAATGAAACAATGCAACAATGCAACAATGAAACAATGCAACAATGCAACAATGCAACAATGAATCAATTCTGATTCTTTCGGAGAAACTCTTCGGCCAGGTTAAAAAAGTTGACTGCGCCCTTGCTGCTCACGTCGTAGAGGGCGACCGGAGTATGGGACATGGGGGCTTCGGCCACCCGGCTGTTGCGGTGGATGATGGTCTGGAAAACGTAATCGTTCGAGCTGTTGCGCACTTCTTCCACGATGGCGTTGGCCAGGCGGAGGCGGCTGTCGTACATGGAAATGAGCAGCCCTTCGACCTGCAGATTGGGGTTGTAGCCCTGTTTTACGAGGGAGATGGTGTTTTTTAACTTGGCCAGACCTTCAAACGAGAACATCTCGCATTGTACCGGAATGAGCACCGTATCGGCAGCCACCAGCGCGTTGACGGTGATGAGGCCGAGGGAGGGCAGGCAATCGATAAAAATATAGTCGTATTCGTTGCGCAGTTCGCCCACCACCCCGCGCATGATGTATTCCCGGTTGGGTTTGTCGGCCAGTTCCAGGTCGGCGCCGACCAGGTCGATGTTGGAGGGCAACAGGGAAAGATTGGGCGTTTCGGTAAGGATGATGGCCTCACGCGGGTCGGTGCCGTGCACCAGGCAATCGTACAGGCTGACCACTTCGGTGGTGTCGGCCTGACCGACGCCTGAAGAAGCATTGGCCTGCGGATCGGCGTCGATGAGCAGCACTTTTTTCTCCAGAATCGCCAGCGAGGCGGCCAGGTTGATGGCAGTAGTGGTTTTGCCCACTCCGCCTTTCTGATTGGCAATGGTGATGACTTTACCCATGTTTTTCAGCATAACAATCATGGTGCCGGAGATGCCGGCCTGGTTTAATTAACGTAATGCCGGCGTTGAGCCGACTATTCGCGCAGGTTGACCGGCACAAGGCCGGCGCATGCGTCAGGTTTCAATAGTGTCTCCAATCTGCATCAAAACCAGTTCTTTGCCGGCTTCCCGGAAGGTGGAAACCGCCGCTTCGTGGTCGATCCGAATGTAACCGAAGGAATCGAAATGGCAACCGATGATGCGGTTGCAGCGAATAAAGTCGGCCGCCACCAGCGCATCGTGGTAATCCATCGTAAAGTTGGAACCGATGGGCAGAATGGCCGCATCCAGGGGCGGGCAGGTGATCGGGATCAACTGCATGTCCAGCGTAAGGGCGGTATCGCCGGCTATATACAGCACGCCGTCCGCGGTGTCGAGCACGAATCCGGCCGGAGAACCGGCGTAAGTGCCGTCGGGGAAACTGCTGCTGTGCACGGCGGTCACCATTTTTACCCGGCCAAAGTCGAAAGTCCACCAGCCGCCCTTGTTCATGGGGTGGGTCTTATACCCTTTGGCGGAATAGTAGGCATGAATCTCCCAGATGCCAACGATCACTACCGCCGGATTGTTGCGGGCTACCGTCTCCAGGTCAGCGCTGTGATCCCTGTGCTCGTGGGTCAGCAGGATATAGTCGCAGCGGATGGCATTGACATCGATGCCGGAGGCGAGCGGATTGCCGGTCACAAAGGGATCGAACAGAAGCCTTTTGCCGCCGGTTTCCACCAGAAAACAGGAGTGCCCGTAAAAGGTGATTCTCATGTATGGACAGGTGTTGAACTACGGCAAAGGTAGGAGCGCGTGAAACATCGCGTGGAACATCGGGCAAGAAGTTATCCCCGTTTTTTCCACACGTTGCCAACATTGTCATTGCCGGCACAACATCGTTCGGGCAGATGGGCGGAAGGTGGCCAAACCCGCTGTGCTTTACCGCAGCAAGGCGACATCGCCTTTTTTCTTCAGCCGCTGCACGGTCCCCTCGCGCAGCGCTTCGTATTCCATCTGCCAGGCATATATGTCCGACGGGGCTTCCACTCCGCCGATCTTGCCGTCCCAGGCCGTGTTCGGGTCGGCAGTTTCAAAAACCTTTTGGCCCCAGCGGTTGAAGACGCGGAAAGTCAGCGCATTGGCCGGGCAATAGAATACCGGCCGGAAAGTGTCGTTCACCCCGTCGTCGTTGGGGGTGAAGGCGTTCGGAACGATTTCGCCTTTGGTGCCGACTTCGATCCGGATGCTTCGGTTACGGGAGCAGAGGTTGTTTTCGCCGGTCCGGGTGATGAGATAATTGCCGTCGGCCGCAAAGCAAATTCGCGTCGAATCGGTCGCGTCGAATTGTCCGCCGTTCGCCGAAAAATAATAATGGACGCCGGGAGTATTCCCCAAAGCCGTCAGGTCCACACATTCGCCCGGGCAGATACTCGTATCGGAAACCGAGAAATCCAGGTCGATCGCCGTACACAGGTTTTTTTCCGCAGGCATTTCAGGCTGGGCGATTGGAAATATGGTCGTAACGCCGCCATTGCTGCTCAGGCCGGCGGTAAATACCTTGCTTTGCGGGAAAACATCCCGGATCAGCAGCCCGGCGGACACGGGGCAGCAATCCGAACCGGGGATCAGACCGTCTCCGGCAATTTTTACCAGATAACTGTCGGCGTCACCGTTGAAGGTTGCCCAGCCCGCTGCGACGAAGCCGCTCCCATACGGTATGACTTCCCGCAGGATCTCCCGCTCCGCCCCGGTCCGGTACTGATACTCCCAGAGCAGATCACCGTCCGCGGAAGCCTTGAACAGTATGGCCGGGCTGCCCACCTCGAAATCGGGATCGGATGTGTCAATGACGAACTGGTCGCCGGCCAGTCCAAGCAGGTCGATGGCGCCCAGTTCGAGGTCGGGAAGCCGGTAGGTACGCGACCACCTGAACTCCCCCTCCGCGGTGGTTTTTACCAGCCAGGTTTCTTTGTAGCCGCCGCCGAAACCGCCACCCGTACCGGCCAGCAGCAGGCTGCCGTCAGCAAAGGCGGCGATGCCGGTGAAAACGTCGTCGTCGGTCGCCGAATCGAATTTCCGGGTCCACAATACGGCCCCGTCCGGCGACAGTTTGGCCAGCAGGGCATCCTGCTTGCCGAGGCCGGAGTCGTGGGTGTAGCCTGAGCAATAAATGAACCCCTGGGCGTCTTCCCAACAGGCGGTGAGGGCGTCGTCGCCGGCGTTCCCAAACCCCGTTTGCCACATCACCTCACCGTTCGCATCGATCTTCAGGGCGAACGCGTCGGTCCAACTGCTGGCGGGATGGTAGCCGGTCAGCAGGTATCCGCCGTCGTGCAGCGGGGTGATCCGGTCGAGCAGACAGGGGAAGGTGGTTTGGCGGCTATATACGACCTGCCCGGGAGTGGCGATCCGCATCCAGCCGGCCTGCCCGGGCTCGCCGGGGGTAGAGGTGGTCTGGAAAACCACCCAGTAACCACTGCCCGCAGCCGCCCTTTCAACGTCCAGGGCTACCCCCTCCCCGTCAACTGAACAGTGGACTGACCACAGAATGTCTCCTGCACTGTTCATTCCCTGTACCCACATTTTCTGCGGATTGGCCGGGCCGCTGGCTCCGGCCATAACGATGCCGCCATCGGGTGCGGTGCTGAGTCCCCGGCACTCGTCGCGGAACATGCGGGAGTAGGTTTTTTGAAAAAAATTCTGACTGGAAACGGGAATGCAGGGTAACAAAAAAAGCAAAAGCAGTAGATCGGGCCGTTTTTGTTTCATATCCGGGAGATTTTGGATGCGCCGTAAAAATGCGAAAATGCCGTCAATAATCCTACTCCCGGCCTTACATCGTCATCGCCCGTTGCTGTTTCAACCGCCGGTAACTTTGCAGTAATTGACCGGCCATTTCGAGGTTGTCGTACCGCTCGACGCAGAATTGCCGGGCCCGGTGACCTAAATGAGCCAACTCTTCCCCCTGGGCATAGCACCAGTTCACCATCTCTTCCCATTCGCCGGGGCTGTCGGCGAGCAGGCACTGCTGGCGGTGTACGGCTTCGATGCCCTCCATGCCCAGGCTGGTCGACAACACGACTTTGCCCAGGGCCATGCCTTCCAGGATCTTGGCCCGCATTCCTCCGCCGGAGAGCAGGGGCACTACCATGACCGAGTGCCGGTTCAGAAAATCGGGCGAGCTGGGCACTTCCCCGTGAAAATGCACCCGCTCTACCTGGAGTTCACGCAGCCAGCGCGGTGCCGTTCGGCCTGCAATGTGAAAACTGAGGGTGGGAAAGGCCGGCGACAGCCGCGGTTTCCAGATCTCTTCCAGAAACCATTCCAGTCCCTCCTGATTGGGCATCCAGTCCAGCGAGCCGATGAACGACAAACTGAGCGGCCGGCGAAAACTGGAATCGTCGGCGATGTAGTCGCGGCAATCGAGGCCGATCGGCGCGACGGTGGAAGGTTTTTTCAGGCCCAGGGCCCGGAACTGTTCCAGATCCCGTTCGCTGATGCCGACCAGGAGGTCGTATTCGTTCAGATGGTTGATCTCATAAGCGCGAAGGCGAGGGGTTATTTTTTGTAAATACCACTTTTTCAAAGGGTTGGAATTTTCGGCTACCCGTTCCCAAATCTCGTGTTCCACGTTGTGGGCCCGCAGCACGACCGCTGCGGAAGAATATTTGCGGATGATCGGGAGATAGGGCGTAAGGTAGAGGGACTCCAGTTGAACGACGTCGAACTTCTCCCGGGTCAGGATCTCCCGGAGTTTTTCGGCAAAAGCCGGGCTGTCGAACCGCTCGACGTGATAGGACCGGTCGGAAAACAGATTCAGAAAAGCAGGGAAGGGCCGGATGTGGTTGTTCACAAAAACCGTGTGAATGGCCGCGTAGTGGTCAAAATTTTGCGGGAGGGATCCGGTATCAAACCAGTGTTTGCTGGTGTTCATGGAGAGCAGGGTTACCCGGTTGCCCAATTCGGCAAACGCCCTGGCCAGATAGGTGCTGGCGATGGCCGCCCCGTCCTTCAGGGGCCAGGGAAACTTGTTGCAAAGTTGCAGAATGTTCATAGTTGGTTGGCCATTGGCCCGATTATACGGTAATTTGCCGGGCCGGGCCGGTCCGACGGGCGGTCACGACAAATAACCCGGACAACAAATCAACAATTTTCGACCTTTGCCATATGGTTTTAAAGGCAAACAATATTCACAAATCCTACGGGCCGCTGGAAATCCTCAAAGGCGTCAACCTGGAAGTCCGGCGCGGCGAGATCGTCAGCGTCGTCGGTAAATCCGGTGCGGGCAAAAGTACCCTGTTGCACATCCTCGGTACACTCGACGCCGCCGACCGGGGCGAATTGGATATTCGGGATACCCGGATCGGCCGCCTCGGCTCCCGGCAGTTGGCCGCTTTTCGAAACCGTCACATCGGGTTCGTTTTTCAGTTCCATCATCTCCTGCCCGAATTCACCGCCCTGGAGAACGTCAGTATTCCGGGCTTTATCCAGAAGAAACCGGAATCCGACGTAAAAAAGCGGGCCGAAGAACTGTTGCATTACCTCGGACTGGCCAACCGGCTGCACCACAAACCCACCGAACTCAGTGGCGGCGAACAACAGCGGGTCGCCGTAGCCCGGGCTCTGATCAACCAGCCGGATATCATTTTTGCCGACGAGCCGACCGGAAACCTCGACAGTACTGCATCCCAGGACTTACACCGCCTGCTGCGTCAACTGCGCGACGATTACGGTCAGGCATTTGTGATCGTCACCCATAATAAAGAACTGGCCGACCTTTCCGACCGCTGTCTGGAGATGAAGGACGGGTTGCTTATTTGATGGCTTCATTGTTTCATTGTTTCATTGTTTCATTGCTTCATTGTTCCATTGTTCCATTGCTTCATTGTTCCATTGTTTGGGCAAACGCAAACCATCCAACCATCCAACCATCCAACCATCCAACCATCCAACCTTCCAACCTTCCAACCATCCAACCTTCCAACCTTCCAACCTTCCAACCATCCAACCATCCAACCATCCCCCTCAAACTTCCCTCGTAACGCTTATGCGCCTCATTCTGCTGCTTTGGACGTTCATTTTTGCCGGCTGCTCCTCAGTCGGAAAGCAAAGTGTTGAAAAACAACCGGTTAAGTTTGCCGAGCGACCTAAAAACATCATTCTGCTGATCGGTGACGGCATGGCCTTGTCCCATATTTCGGCCGGCATATACTGGTCGGGAGTGGGCAAATCGGTTTTTGAACGTTTCCCGGTGGTGGGTTTTCACAAAAGCCATTCCTGCGACGATCTGGTGACCGATTCGGCGGCGGGGGCCACGGCGTTTTCCTGCGGGCAGAAGACCATCAACAATGCCATCGGGGTGTTGCCGCCCGACAACCGGCCCTGTACGACCATTCTGGAAGACCTGGATTCCCGCGGCTATGCGACCGGCATGGTAGTATCCTGTTCCGCGCCGCACGCTACTCCGGCTTCCTTCATCGCCCACCGCGAGATCCGGGCTTTCACCGAAGACATCGCGCTGGACTACCTGAAAACACCGTTCGATTGTTTCATCGGCGGCGGCGAGCATTTTTTCAATGACCGCCCGGACCGGCTGAATCTGGAAGATTCTCTGAAGCAACGCGGCTACGTGATCCGGCGGGGTACCTCGATGAACCGCCTTCCGCTCGACGGCTCGGCGCCGTTTATGCTGTTCACCGCCGACCGGGAGCCGCCAACCGCTTCGGACACGCGGCACTACCTGCCCCCGGCGACCCGGACGGCCTGTGAATTCCTGCAAAAAAGAAGTGACAAAGGCTTTTTCCTGATGGTGGAAGGCAGCCAGATCGACTGGGCCTGCCATGCCAACGACCGCAACTGGCTGCGGGCTGAAATGCTCGATTTCGACAAGACCATCCGGGAAGCCCTGGCTTTTGCCGCGTCCAACGGCGAAACGCTGGTGATCGTCACCGGCGACCACGAGTGTGGCGGCCTGGCCCTGGTCGAAACCATCGATAAAAAAGGCTTCGACGTGAAATTTTCCTGCCGGCTGCACACTGCGTCCCTCGTGCCGGTGTTGGCCTACGGACCCCAGTCCGGATTGTTTACCGGAATTTACGACAATACCGGGATTTATGGCAAAATGCGGGAAGCGTTAGGGGTGAAGTAGGAGTTGGCAGTTGGCAGTGGCAGTGGCAGTTGGCAATGGTCAGGCGCCCTGTTTGTCGGCCGGTTTTTCGGGAGCGCGGAACACCTCGTATTCGTCGGAAGGCGTAGTCGCGCCGGCAATGGTCTGGTCGCGCTGCCGGTCGAACTGTTCCTGGGTGATCAGCCCCAGGTCCTTCAGCCGTTTCCAGTCGCGCAGTTTTTGGACCGCGCTTCTTTCCCTTTTTACACCGAACAGGGTGATGGCCACTTCTTTCAGCCGCTCCATGAACTCCTGGGAGCCGAAACCGGCGACGATGGCCAGGGCGATGTAGGACACGGTACCCTGAAAGCCGATGCCTTCCGCCACGGGGACCAGGGTGATCGAAGTGATCACCATGCTCAGGACGAAATAGATAAACAATCCGCAGACTCCCGCTGTAAAGGGTCGGACCAGGTAGGGGATGGTGTAGTCGGCCGGAAGTCCGCCTTCGTCGCGGTAGTAGACGAAAATTCCCCGCAGGTTGCACAGGACACCGCCCAGGGCGCCGGAAAGGATCATCAGGAGGAGAATGTCCATGAAGTTTACCAGGGCCTTTTCGCCCGGCTGCACGGTGGTGGGCAAGGGGGTGATAATGGTGCGGGTGGTGCTGTCGGCCGAGCCGAGGGAGTCGCTGCCGGCCACCGGCACTTTAACGGTTTCCACTTTCTCTTGCGCGAATTGCTTTTCGTCTTTCAGGTGCGACAAACTGGAGAGCAGCATCCAGGAAAGCACCACGGTGAGCACGATGTTGATAATGGTGACCGCAAGGGAAGAAACGGAAGCGGAATTCAAAGTCATAGGGTTTTCGTTTAGAATGTTTTCAATTGACGGCAAATGTAAACGCCCGCACCCGGAAAACACGGGATGCGGGCGTTTTTTCGCACTTTTCGGAATTTACAGGTGGATCACTTCGCCGTAGGCCGCTGCCGCAGCCTCCATGATGGCTTCACTGATGGTGGGGTGGGGGTGTACGGACTTGATGATCTCGTGGCCCGTGGTTTCCAGTTTGCGGGCTACCACCACTTCGGCGATGAGTTCGGTTACGTTGTAGCCGATCATATGGGCGCCGAGCCACTCGCCGTATTTTTTGTCGAAGATCACTTTTACGAAGCCTTCCGGCGCCCCGGCTGCCTTGGCTTTGCCGGATGCGGTGAAGGGAAATTTGCCGACCAGCACTTCGTAGCCCGCTTCTTTGGCGCCCTGTTCGGTGTAACCGACCGAGGCAATTTCCGGGGTGCAGTAGGTACAGCCGGGAATGTTGTTGTAGTCCAGCGGTTCCGGGTGGTGTCCGGCTATTTTTTCCACACAGGTTATCCCCTCCGCGCTGGCTACGTGGGCCAAAGCCTGGGTCGCCAGCACGTCGCCGATGGCGTAGATGCCCGGTACGTTGGTCCGGTAGTACTCGTCCACTTTGATGTAGCCCCGGTCGGTGGCGACTCCGAGGTCTTCCAGGCCGATGTTCTCGGTGTTGGGAGAAACGCCGGCGGCGCTGAGCACCACGTCGCACACGATGGTTTCGGTTTTGCCGTCCTTGCGGTTCTTCATGTTGACCTTGATCTCCTTGCCGCCCGTATCTACGGATTCGACAGCCCAGCCGCCGTAGACTTTCATGCCTTTGCGGGTGTACAGTTTGCCCAGTTCCTTGGAAATATCGGCGTCCTCGCGCGGCACCAATCCCTGTTCCATGAACTCGACGATGCTCACTTCCGTGCCGATGCTGTAGTAGAAATAGCCGAATTCCACCCCGATGGCTCCGGCCCCGACAATGACCATGCGCTTGGGCTGGCTATCCAGACTCATGGCCTTGCGGTATTCGATGATCTTTTTGCCGTCGATGGGCAGGTTGGGCAGTTCCTTGGCCCGGCCGCCGGTGGCGACGATGATGTGGGCGGCGGTATAGTCGGTGGTTTTACCTTCGGCGTCGGTAACGGTCACTTTGGGCCCTTTAGCGAGTTTGGCCGAGCCCATGATGACCGTGATCTTGTTTTTCTTCATCAGAAACTGTACGCCTTTGCTCATGCCTTCGGCAACTCCCCGGCTTCTCTTAATAATGGCGCCGAAATCGGCCGAAGCCTCCCCGACCTTGAGGCCGTAGTCGGCGGCGTGGTTGAGGTATTCGAAAACCTGGGCGCTCTTCAGCAGGGCTTTGGTAGGGATGCATCCCCAGTTGAGGCAGATGCCGCCGAGGCTTTCCCGCTCGATGATGGCCGTATTCAGGCCCAGTTGCGAGGCGCGGATAGCGGCTACGTACCCGCCGGGGCCGCTGCCTATGACTATTACGTCGAAATTCATTCTGAGAAATTAGGTTGAAGAAAAAACTTGGTTTAGCGGCGCAAAGGTAAAACTCCGTGGTTTCAATACCCGAATATTTCTTCCAGAGACAGTTCCTGTACCTGGCCGATTTTTCGAAGGTATTTAAAATCAACGCGTTGTCGCTCGCCCAGCACCAGCCAGGTATAGTTCCGGCCTTTGATGTGCTTTTGGTGATACCGGATCAGATCGGCGGCATCGGCCTGTTCGAGCGTCCGGTAAATGTCGTGGCGCAGGTCGCGGTTGGGGAACCCTCGTTCGCGGTTGGCCCGCCAGGTCCAGTACAGGTCGGCTTTCGTGATGCGGGTGGCGGCGATCTGTTTCAGGACGCTTTGTCGCGCATTTTCAATCTGTGTTGGCGAGACGGGCATGTTTTCCAGAATGGCCTGGAAGGCTTCCACCGCTTCGTGGAGTTTGTCCGGCTGAGTACCCACGTAAGCCTGCAGGAAGTGGGCGCGGTTTTTCCGGGCCGGATTCGCCGCATAGGTGTAGGCTGAGTAGGCCAGGGCTTTTGATTCCCGGATCTCCTGAAAGACGATGCTCGACAGGCCGTAGCCGAAATACTGATTGTACCACTCGGCAAAAACGTATTCGTCGAGGTTGAACCGCGGAGTGCCTTTGGACATCAGCATAAGTTCCACCTGCACCGTCGGGAAATGTACGAAGTAGACCTTGTCCTTCCGAACCGATATTTCGCGGTATTTTTTGGCCGGCAAAGGGGCTTTTGAGGATGTTGGAACCCGGTGGTGCTGCCGGAGTATGTCGGCGGCGGCCCGCGCTGATTTTGCTCCGCAGTAGAATATTTCGTGCCGGTAGGCCGGCAGGTCGCGCAAAAGTCCGGTCAGTTCTTCCGGCCGGATGGTCAGCAGTTGTTCTTTGGAAAGTTTGTCGGAAAAAGGCGATACCCGGCCGTACTTGGCGTAACTGGCCATGGCCTTGGTCAGTACGGTCCGTTTGTCTTTTTTGTTGTTTTCCCGCCGTTGCAGGGTATCGGCAACGAGGTTTTGCAGGGCTTCCGGGCTGGGCTGGGCGTCGGCCAACAGATGCTCCATCAGGGCAACCGCCTCTTCAAAGGAGTCTTCCAGGCCGGAGAGGCTCAGATAGAAATGGTCGTCCTGGCAACTGGCGGAAAAATGTACGCCAAGCCGGTAAAAAGCCTGGCGCATTTCGGTGGCCGAATACCGGGAAGTGCCCAGGAAGGGCAGGTAACTGGCCGCCAGCGCCAGCCGGCGGTCGCTCAGCCGGCCCATGTCGAAAGTATAGTTCAGCCGGAACAGTTTGCTTTTGGGTTCCCGTACGGCGTGCAGTTTCTGGTTGGGCGTAATGGAGGCTTTGCGGATCGTTTTTTTGAAATCGATAAATTCGGGAGCGATATCCGCCACGGTCCGGTCGAGGAAATTCCGGGCGTAGGCAGACAGGTCGGTGCGGTTCACTTCAATGGGCGTGATGGCGGGCTTTTCCACCTTCATTACCGCGGTGTCCTCCCCGTGGTGTTTGAATACCACCGCATAGTTGTCCGGCCGCAGGTGTTTTTGGGCGAAGGCCACCACGTCGGCTTTGGTGACTTTTTCCAGTTTTTTCCAGCGCCGCACCATATCGCTCCAGTCGAGGCCCAGTACGAAAGCGGTGACCAGGGCGCCGGCCCGGCCCTGGTTTTTTTCAAATTCCTTGATCTCGGCCAGTTTCAGGTCGTTGACTGCGGCAGCCGGCAGCCATTCTTCAAAGTTGCCGGTGCGGAGGTTCTCTATTTGCTCCAGCAGCAGTTTCTCCACTTCTTCGAGGGTCTGGCCCTCGCGCGGTTTGCCGTACAGCAGCAGACTGGAATAGTCCTCGTAAATGCGGGGGTAGGCAATGGCTTCCAGCAGTTTTTGCTGCTGGGCGAGGTTGATGTCGAACAGGCCCGCCTGGTAGTTGTGCAGGATATTGGCTACCAGCGGCAGGAGCACGGCTTCATCCGAACCCGCGCCGTCGAAGCGCCAGCCCATTTCGAGCCATTCGGCTTCGTTGCCGTATACGTCGCGGCGGGTGCGCGCTGCCAGGGCCGGCTGTTTGGAAAAGGAAAACTTCGGGATCGGTTTGGCCGGATAGTGTCCGAAGAAACGGTCGGCCAGCCGGACCGCGTGTTCCGGATCGAAGTCGCCGGCCAGTACGATGGCCATGTTATTGGGGACGTAATAGCGATCAAAAAAATTGTAGATATTGGTCTGTGAAGGATTTTTCAGGTCTTCTCCCCGGCCCAGCGTCGTCTGTGTGCCGTAGGGGTGGCCGGGGGTAAGCATTTCCTGCATCGAGCGCAGTGTTTTGCGGAAGTCTTTGTCCTGGCTGATGTTGTATTCCTCGAATACGGTTTCCAACTCGGTGTGGAACAGCCGCAGGACCGGTCGGCGAAACCGCTCGCTTTCCAGTTCGAACCAGCGTTCCAGTTCATTGGAAGGAATGTCGTTCACGTAGACCGTTTGTTCCACCCAGGTATAGGCGTTGGTCCCCTTGGCACCGATGGCGCTTACCAGTTTGTCGTATTCGTTGGCGGCGGCGTATTTGGCGGCTTCGAAGGAAAGGCGGTCTATCTCCGCGTATATCTCCTTCCTTTTCTGGAGATTTTGCTCCTGCCGGTGTTCTTCGAACTTTTGCTCGATGCGGTCCAGCAGCGCTTTTTCCTTCGGCCAGTCAAGGCTGCCGAGCCGGTCAGTCCCTTTGAACATCATGTGTTCGAAGTAGTGGGCCAGGCCGGTGGTGTCCGCCGGGTCATGCTTGCTGCCTGCCCGTACCGCAATTTCCGTGTAAACGCGCGGCTCTTCTTTATGAACAGTCAGAAACAGGCGCAATCCATTGGAAAGCGTGTGCATCCGGACCTGGATCGGGTCGCCGGCAACAGTGTGAAACTGCGGATTGGAGAGCGTGCGGGAGGGAGCGTAATCGTGCATAAGCATGGTGGATTTAAAAATGGTTTTCCGGAAAAAAGGTTAGGTTTGGTATACAGCAAAAGTAATACGCCGAGAAATAAAGTTGTAGCGACTCTATCTAATGCGGCGGCGGTTAAATTGTTTTGACTTTCACCGGGAGAAAGCGTTATGGTATTGTGAAAAGCACCCCGGTCAGGCCGGTTAAAAGGTTGATAAGGGTTGATTCAAGTTGATAAGGGTTGATAAGGGGGTTGATAAGGGTTGATATTTTGACCCGAACAAAGGATAAAAACTACCATTCTTCGGATCGATTATCAACCCTTATCAACTTTAATCAACTTTAATCAACTTTAATCAACTTTAATCAACTTTAATCAACTTTAATCAACCCTTATCAACCCCTATCAACCTTTTGAGACAACCACTCTCTGCCCGGGTAAGTCCAAAAGGACGGGGCCCGAGTTGAATGGATGGATGAACGGGCGGATCGCTTTCTTTAGCCCTGTTTTTTCCCCTTTTTAGGTTTGGCCGGCGCTGCTGCCGCCGCGGCCCGGGCCGGACGTTCCGCTTCCGGCGTTCCCACATCGGCAAGCCGGTTGGGGTCGTCCAGCGGGTGTTGCCGGTACCAGAGGAACAGGCCGCCGAAGAACAGCATCAGGGCCAGTACCGAAGCGATCATGGAGATCGTTTCGCCCAGATAGAAGGAGTGCGGCTCGAACCGCATCTCCAGTTTCTGGTTCTGGCCGGCCGGCAGGCGCATGGCGCGGATCAGGTAGTCGGCCTTGATGAAGTCCGGCGCCGGCTGTCCGTTCAGGTAGCATTTCCAGCCTTTGGCCGGCGGATACCACATTTCGGAGAACAGGGCCAGTTGTTCGGAGTTGGCCGAGTACTCGTATTCCATTTTGTCCGGATGGTAGCCGGTCAGGCGGATGGTGGCCGTGCTGTCAGGCTGGATGTTCAGGCCATCCAGCGCCGCGGCGTAGGACTGCTGCACCACGGCGCTGTCGCGGAAGTTCAGGCGGCTGAGGGCATTGAGTTCATCGTCGCCGTTGGCGGCGGTTTTCCAGCCTTTGACGAACCAGGCGTTGCCGAGCGCGGCGGGGTTGGGTACGACCTCTTCGTTGGGTTTTACCAGGTATTTCACGTTGAAAAGCCCCGACAATTGCAGCAGGCCGGGCAGGAACTTTTCGTCCGAAGGATATACGTCGCCAAAATATTTGTCCACCACGTCCTGGTAACGCTGGAGTTTGGCGGCGTGGTAGCCGCTCAGGCTTTTGTGGAAATAAGACGTGTTCCAGTTGGCGGTCATTTTGCCCCGGGCGTAGTCGAGTACCCGGTAGTGCAAGTCCTTGTCCTGCTTGATCCGGAGGTCATATTCCTCCGGCTGGGGCGGCGCGGTGCCCGCTTTTTTGTCGACGTATTTGTTTGAATCCAGGGTGCGGTTGCAGACGAACCACTGGTCTGACAAAGCCAGCAGGGCGATGGCGCCGACGGTCAGGCCGGCTTTCAGGCTGCCTTTCAGGTAGAACCAGATGAGTGCCGCCGCCGCCAGGATAAAGCCGATGGAACGCAGGGCATCGCTGCGCCACAGGGAAGCGCGGTCTTTCTGCAGGGCTTTCATCAAGTCGGGCACATCCACCAGCATATTGTCGCGCGGGCCGGAGTCGGCCACGCACAACATGGCCAGGAGGAACAACACGCCGGTTACGCCCAGGCTCCACCAGAAGGCTTTGCGCTTTTTCTCCACCGAAATATCCGGATCACACATTTTTTGCAGGCCCAGCGCGGCCAGCACCGCAAAACACATCTGCCCCATGCCGAAGGCCATGGTGACCGCCCGGAACTTGTTGAACATGGGGAAGTAATCGTAGAGCAGGTGGTTGAGGAAAAAGTTTTTACCCCAGGCCAGCGATACCATGAACAGACCGCCGGCCAGCATCCACCATTTGGCGCTGCCCGGTACCAGGAAGGCGCCCAGGAAAAAGAGAAAGCAAACGATGGCCCCAAAGTAAATGGCCGTACCGACAAATGGCTGGTCGCCGGTGTACATCAGCACGGCCGTCTGCTGCTCGGCCTGGGCCGGCGGCAACTGCTGGCTGTACTTGCGGATCAGCGTTTTATACAGTTCGGTGTTTTTATACGACTCTCCCGCGCCGCCGCCGGCATGGTGCGGAATCAGCAGGGTGAAACTCTCACAAACGCCCGAACTCCAACCGAACAGGTAGTCCTTGTTCAGACCGTCGCCCCTCTCCGCGTCCTTGCTCAGTTCCGACTTGCCGCGAATGGTTTCCTGACTGTATTCGTAGGTGGGCCAGATCCGGGAAAGGTTGCTGCCGAACCCGACGATCATGGCCAGCAGGCAGATGGTGAGCGCCCGGGCCCAGTTGGGGAAGGCTTTGTGGCGGAAGGCGTCGGCCAGTTGTGCCAGAAAGTACAGGCCGATGAGCAGGAGGGTGTAATACGTGATCTGGATGTGGTTGGCGTACAACTGCATGGAGGTAAACAATGCCAGCAGGCCGCCGCCGAGCAGCAGTCGCCCGTTGAAGGCCAGCACCACGCCGGCCAGCAGGCCGGGGGCCAGGGCGATGGCCGCCATTTTGGTGGAGTGGCCGGCTTCGAGCAGGTCCACGTTGTAGGTCGTGATGCCGAACGCCAGCGCGCCGAATATGCCCACCCGCCAGTCGGTTTTCAGGGCGCCTCCCAGCAGCAGGTACATGCAGAACATGGCCACGAAAACCTGGGCCCAGGCGGCGGTGTAATCCGTCCACAGAAAGAGGGATTTATACACCGGTTTGACCAGGTTGCCCTGTACCGGGGAATAGATCTGGTAGGCGGGCATGCCGCCGAAGGGACTGTTGGTCCACAGTGGCGCTTTGCCGTCCTTTTCCAGATATTCACGGGATTCCGTTTGCAAAGCCCGCGCTTTGTCGTTGTCCGGCTGCTGGAGCACTTTGCCGTTGAAGGCATTGGGGGCAAAGTAAACGGCCGACACCAGCAGCAACACGCCGACGGCGATCAGATGGGGGATGAACTTCTTAAAATCCATGAGTTTGATCGTTGGTTGGTTGTCTCGCCGCGAAGGTATAGAAATGTTCTTTAGTTCAGGTTCAACATCAATTGCCGCAACACTTCAGTCGGGATCTCGTGGCCGCCTTCGAATGATTTTTCGGCGAAATCCAGCCCGCTTTTGTCTTCTATTTCCTGCAGGGCCGAGAGCCGGTCGGGCGTCAGAAAGGGGTCGCTGGTACCGTACAGCAAATACAAATTCTTGGTAGAGAGGTAGTTGTGGTGCGCGGTATAGTCCACGTCCTCCGGCGGCAGGCCGGCCCACAGGATGAGGTCATGAAAATGCGGGTGGTGCCGCAGCGCCCAGCGGCATACGGTAGCCGTGCCCTGTGAAAAACCGAGCAGCACAATACGGACGTCGTAGGGCACCAGTTCGATGTAGCGCTGATACAGGGTTTGCAGGTACAGCGCGTAGTCGGCGATCTCGTCTTCCCGGTGGTGGCGGGTCATCCAGTTGGCGCCGACCGGGCCGGAAAAGCCTTTTTTGTAAAAATGGTTCAGGCCCTCGGGTATCAGTATAAGGGTCTGGCCGTCGTCGAGGGTCTGAAAATTCTCGCAAAACTCGGAAGCCAGTTGGGCGTAGCCGTGGCAGACGATCCACAGACGACGGATATGCAGGCCCGGCTCACCCAGCCGGCAATAGTGGGCCGTCCTGGAAACGGTCAATTTGTGGTATTCCATGCGCGCACAGCAATTTTTTAGACGACGCGCAAGGTAGGAAAACGGCGGCTTTGGACAAAAGGAGTTTTTCTCCCGCCAAGTGAAGCACGATTTTTGCTATTTTTGTTAGAATCCCCTGGCCGCTTTAATCCGCAGAGCCTCACTCTCCGCAATGTACGCAACAAACCAGCACTTACACCCATGCTCCGTTTTCACCTTGCCTTCGTTCTTGCCTTTATCCTGTTTTCCATTGAGTCCCATGCCTGCGGTTTCGGTTTCGTCGGGGAATGCTCGACCACTATTTCCCTGAAGATCAACGGTACGCAGGACAGTTTTTACGTGGGGCATTGCCCCAGTCCCACCGGCTTGAAATTCGACGGTTTCGAGTTCGGCAGCCTGCAATCGCTCTCCGTTGTCCGCGGCAAATCGATCACCTGGGAAAGTTGCCAGAACAATGTCTCCAACGTCCGCCTGTATTTCCGGGTCTACGAAAAAGGCTTTCCCGGCGGCTCCTGGCAAAACTTCAGTTTGCACGAAGACTACAATACCCTGGCCGGCCCCTACACGACCCGTTACCGCAGCGGCAATACCAACGCCAATGTCACCGGCAACCTGACCGCCGGCAAAACCTACGTGCTGGAGATCTATTTCCTGGCCGAAGTCGATACCCTCGGCGACGACTTTATTCCGGAAACCACGCTGCTCCAGGACAATAACGGGGAGAACTACCACCTTACTTTTCAGTACGGCGGCCCCTCGGCCCCGCCTTTCGTGACGCATCCGACCAAGATCATCGACGTCAAATGCCATGGCGACAGCACCGGTACGGCGGGCATCACCGTATACGGAAACCCCGCCGGCCTGTTCTACAAATGGTCGACCGGCGGCAACAACTACCCGATCCTGACCAAAATACCAGCCGGAACGTACTGGGTCACCGTCACCGAAGCCGGTGGATACGCTGAAGTCGACTCGATCAAAATCGGCGAGCCGGCGGCGCTGACGGCCCAGTTCACCGCAACCGGCCTCGGATGCAATGGAAGCCCGGGCGAGGCCACGGTTATCCCCTCGGGCGGGATCAAGCCGTATTATTACAAATGGGAAAACGGTGCGGAAACGCCGGTGACTACCTTCCCGGCCAGCGGCGACTACCGGGTGACGGTGCGGGATGCCAACAACTGCAAAAGCACTTTTTCGGTCAATATCCCCGCCGAACCCATAGTGGAAACCGACCTGGCCGCGGCGATCTGCGCGGGCGATACCTTTTCGTATGCCGGCCTGCATTTTTCCGATCCCGGGGTCTATGAGGTAAACCTGCCCGGCGCCGGCAGCGACTGCGACACCCTGGCCAAATTGGCGCTCGACGTGCATATCCCGCCGACGGTCGAACTGACCTATATCATCGAACCTCCTTTCAAATGCCAATCGGAAGACCCCCTGCACCTGGCCCTGGTGGTCAACACCAATGCGGAGCAACCGGTCTATTCGTGGCTCTATAACGGCAATATCGTCTCCACTACCGACACCTGCCGGT
>WBZQ01000568.1_pt1 | contig 29162 bp, 28 predicted proteins | sample 5204251 | NCBI WGS metagenome assembly WBZQ01 (sample SAMN12412402, study PRJNA552823) | activated sludge metagenome | isolation source: activated sludge from nitrification reactor of wastewater treatment plant... | place: USA: Virginia | collected 2017-09
ATTTCTGCTGGAACTCCTTCATGCCGCAAAAAGCCTGGTAATAAGGATTCCGCTTCCACTGCAATACTATCGATTCGTCACTCAAATTCTCTAACTGCTTCAGCATCAATAACCCAACCATCAAACGGATTGGCTTACCCGGTGCTCCTGTCGCTGCTGTGTAATGAATGGAAAATGATTCCTCAAACTCTTGCCACGGTATCGCTGATGCAAGCTTCAACAATGGATCACCGGGATCAAGCTGCATCAACAAATCTGTTCCAAACAGATTCGGTTGATGAATCATACTGCTATTTCTTAGCATTTTTAATCACCATTTCGACCAGAAATACAGCGCCATTTTAACATTTTCGGTCGTTATGATCACTAATAAACAGTGTATTTGTAACTAATATCAAGTGCTTAGTGGAATTTCAGGGCCGACTACGTAGCGACAAACTAAATGACTGATTTATCAAATAGACGCAGGCTCGATTCCATACCCAATTATTTATCTTATTATCAATCAGTTGCATGCCAAATGATGACTAGGTTTTGGCAGATCTCAGTCTATGATTTTATGGAGCCACTGCCGTCCAGTCGTTGATAAAATCATTTTTGCTTGGGTAACCACGCAACGATGGCGACGGGCTGATTTTGTTATTGATCGTCAAGGTGTGATAATTACCGAGAGAATCCGATTAGAATTTCCCTTTTAAGCAGAGCACAGAACGTGTTCGTGCAAATGAACAATTTCAGTATTTCTGAAGTATCTTTTTGATAAAAATATCAAGAAGAGAAAAATATCCAACTATATCAATGCATTTCTAGATCGGAAATGTCTATAAAGCTTCACAGGACGATCCATAGATCCAAATCTACGACTATGGCCTGAATCACCTCTACATTCTTTTGAGGTGTATGCTGCAAGTTGAGACTCAATACGGTTTGCACTCAATACCGCTTTTTTTATCGCACACCTCGCTGTTACGGAGCTCGAATTTCTAATGCGCGCATTCACCATTGCTTCCTCAACGGTTCCGCCTGACTTGATAACCTCACGATATGAAGGCAACCATACTTTATTTAACCAACGTTCAATAATGTACCTCTGAATATTCTCTTGTCGGAGTGCAGCACGCATCCAATGCCTAAATATCTGCCAGTCTTCTAAAGTTGTAGTGTCTTTTGGAAAAAACCTGGGGCAATATTTTTTTCCACCTGGAAACTTATCATGACCAAACTTTTTGCCTTCAAGATCATCCATGATATCGGAACGCGGCTCTGTACATACACCTCCGTTTGCACGAATAATATCGTAATTTATACCTCTCAGCTTAAAAAAACGATCACCATTCGGAGCTAAATTAGGATGATTGACCTTTAAATAATCGAACAGCTCCTTTAACTCGCCACTGTCTGTATGATTAATACCAATTCCACCCACTGCATAACTCATCAGGTGCTTTCCATCACTACGCTCGTCTGGACCCATCCATTCTTTTTTGTGAGGATCATCGGGTAAAGATTTATCCGCTACAACCCCCCATTCAGCAATAGAAGTGAGTAAAACCATTAAACCAATACCGACTATAGAATCTGAATCTGATTCATTGTAATTAGCTATCCAATTCTGCAGCGTTTTTGCTGAAATCCGTTCTTGATAATACCTAGCACTGTCGTCTATTGAGGAGGACCAATGGCCTACCTTTAAAATATCTCTAAGATCATCATCGGAAAGCTTAAGCGCTGAAAATGCGGGTGATGTAAATAAATATAATATTCCAGCTAATAATGCTATTTTCATCATTAAAAAATTCCGAGCATATGGGATATGACTTTATCTTCTTCGATTGATTTTGTAGTGATTAACTAATACCGAACACTAAGCAAGAATTAGAGATCGAGACGAGCAAGTTCAAAGTGCATACCATCCACATACTGGGTTGAAAAGTGGCCTCCCCACGCAAAACCGAGTGCTTCCATGAGTGGCACAATCTCACGTAATGAACCATGCATACCTAGCGGAGCAGGTGTATTGCCGTACCCATTCCACTGTGAGTTTAAGTCAATCGCTATTCCCCATGAATGGGAACTAAGTCCGCGGTTAATATCCCAGTTTTTATGGCGAGGAACAAAAGTTCCTGCACAGGTGAGAATTTTTGTGCTTAATCCAGCCGACTTGATGCTATTCAAGGCAGTTTCAAATGATGGTAATGCTTTACGGTGAATGGAGATCGTTTCGTATCCTAGTGATGCAAGTAAAGGTGTCGCCAATGGTACAATGTTTTCTCTAACCCAATTGTTGTTGATGAGTATTCGGCCTCCTTGACCTTCGGTATAATCGAAATACCCAAAAACATCTGTGAGTTCCTTATCTGACAATGGTTTGATCGTACCGTTAGAGTATCGGTTTACGGCAATACCAGAAGCTGGAACTCTTTCTTCACGATCTCCAGATTGAAAGCTTGCACAACCACCTGACCAGAAATAGGTCTCATTGTCCCCGGCATACCATATGTCGTTACCGCTAATAAGATCACCGCGTCCAATCCCCTGCACATGCAGCAGTTTTTCGGGCAAGACCTTTCCAGCAATCGGTGCCGCCACTAATGGTGCACCCTGGCGGAGATTAAGCCGAACATTCGTTCGAACATATCCGTCATGCAATGTGAATTCCTGATACATATTTTCCCCTCCTTATCCGACGAATCCATCACCAACCGAAGAGGCAGGCGCCTGGGGTATAGCAGCAGTTGTTTGGGTGGTAGTAGTGGTGGCTGTTACCGGCTTCGGAAGGTAACGCTGAGCAAACGCCTCGACGAAATCAGCACCGACATAGCCTGCCGCCATGATTCCGAGTACCACTTCATGAGATATCTCGGAAAGATTAGAAATAGTAGAGAAGGCTGCCACGAACCCAGCTACCGATCCGATCAGAATCGAACGGTAGAATCGACCACTATCAAAGTTATCGGCAATTGTAGTTTGGGTTGCCGAGGCTTCGTCACTTAACTTTTTTAACCCCGCAATAACCCGCAGGAATTGACCAAATATTCCAACTATACTGCCAAAAGCCATCAGAAGTAACCATTGCTCTATCGTCATAGAAATCATTGTTTAATCTCCTTAATAATTAAAAATTGTATCAGCATAAGAATTTATATAAAGTTTCCTTTGGCACAATTTACACTGTATGAAGCAAGCATGAAGTGACTTTGTTTCTCATAGACATAATCATCCTTCAGCACTCTAAAAGAGTCAATGATTGAGTTTTCTAAAAAAACGCATTCATTCTACTGTCAATCAAGGTTAAATTTCCACACAAGTACTTCTTTAATATCTAGCAATTGATTATCATTTCTCAATCTTTCTAAATTGATAAAACTATCAAGAAAGATATCTGATCATGTATTTTTCCACAAGGAGGGGTTATGTTTCATAATCAACCATTTCATAATATTTTCTTTGCATTTTTCATTATTGCGCTTTTAACATCTTGTGCTCAAATGCCATCATCTCTTGTCTCAAGTGAACAGAAAGACGAAGAAGTTGGATTTCCAGCAAAAATTTCATTGATTTCAATAGCAAAAGGATTCGGTTCTTTCGATAAGACAGCACCTGATATTAATGAATGTGTCGTAATTGATAAGAGAGAGCCAGAAAAATCAGAAAAAATATTTAATACTTTAGTGGATAAACTAATTAAAGAAGATGTTGTTAAAAAGACGGGGCTTGATAGAGAGCAGATTAAAGAAGCATTTAACCTTGTAAAATCGGGAGAGTTTAAGAATGATCTAGACTATACTCGCGATTCTTTAATAAAAAATATCGGAATCATTCAACATAGCCTAAGAGCAAAGATAAGGGAAACTGTTACTAATCCACAATCTTCATTTGAATTAATTCGCAACTCTCCAGAATATCTTCAGATTAATCCCAACAATAGCACTCAATGCGAACAAGGAATTAAAGTGCTTTTAACTAACCAGAATTATGACAATCTGGGTTCTTGCGCGCCCGGAGCTGTAGGAAAAATTGTTGATAAGTTAAAAACAGATAAAACAACGTCAGCGCTAATTGAAACTGCGCGTATCTTCACTAACAAAAACAACCGATCAAGCAGGCTTGCTATCATTGCGTATGCAAAAATGTATGGCATAAATTTAACGGAAGACGATCTTGATAAACTCGATGGTTTTCTTAACACTAGCAAGGAATCAGACCTTTCTCCATTGATCAAAGTTGGTATTGATAAGCTTGCCGAAAGGTATGGGGTTAAAGATATTCAATCTTTCATTAAGAAAAAAGACAATAACTGCAGTTTAAGTTAGAAACTTAATTAAGCACCGTGCAACTAGTTGAATGGTGCTTAATTGATTATTGATCTATTTAACATGACTCTGAGATTAAGATTTTTTTATATGAATTTCAAATTATGAATACTCATCAAAAGCTTCTTTTCATTAATTTACTCATATTCATTTATACCAAGTCTATTGGAGCTACGCCTACTCCTACTATTACTTGGGAAATTGAAAAAGATTCGTCAAACTTAAGTTTTCTTCATCGAGCCGAGGATTTATCAGCATTAGCACCAACGCGTGAATCTGTTCATGATCAATATCTAAGATTATTCACTCCCCCTCAAAAAAATGATGGAAAATCGCGTGAGAAAAATGGTGAGTACCAAAACCACATTAAAGCTTTAGAGAGGATAGTAACTGACCATTCAAAAACCGATTGGAATAACGATACAAATCAATACAGAAGCACTTATGCAACATCATGCGATAATGATGTAACTTCAGCATTCTGCCAAAAAATTACGTTAAAAATTTCCAATCCACCATACAAATCCTGCTCATGGATGATTGATGAGAAAGAAGCTATTAATGGTTCATGTGATCAACACACAGTCACCATACCAATTGATAAAAATATCTCCGTAATAGTGAAACCATTAAATGGCTTAAACAAAAAAATAGAAACTTCGGTTCGTGTTGTTGGCAAAGTAATACTTGCTCTCGGCGATTCTTTTGCCTCAGGAGAAGGAAACCCTGATCGACCAACGATTCATTATGATGATCTGCCTAAATCAGGTTCTGGTTATAACTTTTTTTTATCGCATGAAGAGAAACCGAATGATTCTTTTGAATATAAAGATGGTCCACTCTGGTTGAATCGTACTTGCCATCGTTCATTGTTATCGTATCAATTTAAAGTTGCATTGCGATATGCTGCCGAGCATCCAAAGGAAAGAGTCGTATTTGCATCGTTTAGTTGTACCGGTGCAGAAATCATAAATGGGTTGTTACAGCCTCAAGAAATGTTTCCGTACACAGAAAATGGTGTGCCTAAGTGGTCGGAAGACGAGATGTCAAAGTTTAAGATATCAGAATCAAAAATGTCACAATTGGATCAAGCTTTGCGTTTTTTGTGTGGCGATCTAATAGAAAAAGAAACTAATGGAATTAAGAGGATTGTTTGCAAGGACGATTCTAAACTTCGAAAGCCAGATTTGATTCTATTGTCGATAGGCGGTAACGATGCTGGATTCACTCCTTTGATATTAGATACATATTCTCCGATCGTTCGGCTCTTTTTCAATATTACATTTCCCATTCCAGATTTTTTTAAAACAGCAATGCGAATATTTGGGACATATAAAAGCCCTGAACAAGCAACAACAATTGTCAATACACAGTTATCCGAGCTTTATGAAAACCTTAATGATGAACTGGAAGGTAGAGAACTCATTAAAAATGGCCAGCCCAATAAGATTATTCAAACTAATTACCCTAATCTTGTTAAAAACTGTAACCAAGATTGGAATAACAATGGTAACTACGGATTCTTCAATAAAACAAATCCAGAATTTTATAGTTTAGGAGCTCGTGGTGCTAATTTCTCGGTTGATTCAGAAATTGGTACACGATCTTTTAAAAAATGGTTTGAGAACAAAACTGACATGTCAATTTCTTACGATGAGTCAAAAGAGCTAACAGAACTTATCGAAAAATTGCAGAATGTTATTGATAAAAATAAGAGTGAGCTAGGATGGGAAGTTGTAAAATTAAACAATTGGGAAATTAGAAAGCATGGAATTTGCGCACTAGACGAAAATAAAACGGCACAAGAAACTTTTAGATTACCTTATCGTGAAATGAATGGAGATAATACGCCTAAATGGAAAAGTGATTTTAAACCTTCTGATTGGTTTTTCTATTTGCCTGAACGAAAACGTTGGTTCAACACGATCAATGACTCAGTTATGAAACTAGCAACTCGGCGTTGTCCTGAGCAGTGGCAATCCTTAAAGAGCCTAATGAACGAGGAAACCAAAATGGAATGCGCAGAGATGCTAATGGGTGCAATCCACCCTGATTTGGCTTACCACACTAGGATTGCTGATGAAGTGTACAAAAAAGCCGAGGATATTTTGGCCAAAACTCCAAATAGACTGGACTAAGCCTTATGATGATGTTGCCGCAATAAAGATAATACTGGAGCCAAATTTAACTTATTTAATTACTTAAGGAAACTCTGAATAACTGTTATTTCGAGCGTTGCGAGAAATCTATAACGTTGATTTACAAAGATTCCTCACTTTGTTCGGAATGACAAATATGAGTTATTTAGAGCTTCCTTAACATGGCGCAATATCTCTGGTAATGTGTGACTGCCATGCAGGTTCTGTTCGTAAACTTTAGACGCTGACTAACAACCCATCACAGCCAATTCCCCATCAATACGAAGGGTGCCCAATAGTAAGGTTGTGCAAAGTTAGTTCCACTGTTAATCATTGATCGCTGCGCCTGCCGTAGTGCTTCGGCTTTGGTGAGTTTTTTCTGCTCTCTGAGTTGATAAAAGCTTTGCATAAATACACTAGTACTTTCGTCAATCACCGGCCATAACGTGGCAAGCACCGACTTGGCCCCCAATTCTTGCACGAGCACACCAAAACTTTCGATTTCTGCACCATTCGATAATGCGTTATCTGCCCCCATTGCAGTATCGCAAGCAGATAGCGTTACCAGATCGGCACCGGAAAAATCCAGGTTTTCGTCAAATGCATCAGCCATAGTCAAAATAGCATTCTGACCCAACAATAAAAATGACCGGCTGTTGTCGCCAGGGCGTAGCTCAAAGTGACTGCCAATATGGAATACTGTACTGGAGCCGGATTGAGTAAGCGTTTTGGTTAATTGCTGTTTACTAAAGGCATCATCCAAATAAATCTCTCCCGGCAAAATACCCGTATCATTAGGATGCTGGCGGATAATGGGAGCTATGATCATTTCTGGTGTATGACAGGAGAAGAGAGCGGTGTAATCTGTTGATAAAGATCTGCCAAGATCAACTATCAAAATAAGGAGAACACCGCAATGACAGATGATAATGTTTTTAAACTGAATAAACCAGACCAGGGTGATCTGTTGCAAGAGGTGCTCCGTGAAGGTGCACGTAAAATGTTGGCTGCAGCTATTGAAGCGGAAGTATCGACCTTTATTGAGCGGCATGGACTATTAGAAACTGCTGAAGGTAAATCGGCAGTGGTCAGAAATGGTTATCTGCCTAAGCGATCGATTCAAACAGGACTCGGAGACATTGAAGTTAAAGTTCCGAAGATTCGAGATCGTTCTAATTCTGGTATCAAACAGTAGCCTGGTACCGCCTTACTTGAAGCGTGCCAAGAATATTGAGGAGTTTTTACCCTGGCTTTACCTGAGGGGCATTTCAACGGGGGATTTTTCAGAGACTCTGAAGCATCTTTTGGGGACGGATGCGACGGGACTGTCGGCGGCTACGATTAGCCGTTTAAAGCAAGACTTGGGAGCAGGATTACCAGAAATGGAGCCGACGTGATTTAAGTAAGAAACGTTACGTTTATGTTTGGGCTGATGGCGTCTACAGTAATGTCCGGATGGATGACCGGTTATGTTTGTTGGTGATTATCGGTTCCGATGAAACGGGGCGCAAAGAATTACTGGCGTTGTCTGACGGTTACCGCGAATCGGCGGCGAGCTGGGAGGAAGTATTAACTGACTTGAAACAGCGCGGTCTCAAGAACGCACCTAAATTGGCTATCGGTGATGGCTCTCTTGGATTCTGGAAAGCGGTCACCAAGCTCTGGCCAGAAACCGATCAGCAGCGCTGCTGGGTGCATAAGACTGCCAATGTATTGGAAAAACTACCCAAAGCCATGCAACCCAAAGTCAAAGAAGCCTTGCATAATATTTGGCAAGCGGAAACCCGGGAAGAGGCATACAAAGCCTTTGAGCATTGCATCGAACGTTTCAATCCGAAATATCCGGGTGCGATGGATTGCCTAGCCAAGGACAAAGCTTCCATGTTGGCTTTCTTTGATTATCCTGCCGAGAACTGGCAGCACATCAGAACCACCAATCCGATTGAATCAGTATTTGCTACTGTCAGACTAAGAACTGCCAAAACAAAAAACTGTGGAAGCCGGATAACAACACTGACGATGGCATTCAAACTCATGGAAACCGCACAGAAAAAATGGTTCCGGTTAAGAGGTTATAATCTGTTAGCAGATGTAATCAATGGCGTTAAATTTGTTAACGGTATTAAACAAGCAGAGGATCAGAAACAGAATGCCGCTTGATTCTCTATACACCAGATTTGACTATAGCTCAAATATTGATGCTGATACCTGGAAAGTTTTCAACGCTGATTGACACTTCTCCTGTCATACACCAGAAATTATCATAGCTCATAACAAAGAAAACCGGTCTTCCAACCAATCAGCCCATTTGATCGCCCTAACAATCAAATCAGCCATTCATTGCGAGAAGAAGGGTTATTCGCGTCAATGTCCGGCGAAATAAGCGCCATTTTTAGGAAGCCCAGAAACTTTGTGAATGAAGATGGCGGATTGAGCAAATACACAAGGGGCAAAGTACGCAGCAGGTAGCGGACAGAATGGCTATTTGGGCGGCATCGAATTCAATTAGAAAAGTTTTAGTTGTGTTTGTTGTGCAAAAACTGAGAGTGATATTTCTAGATCTCCTTTTTTTCTAATTGTCGTGATTTCCGCACTTATGGTTTGATCACCTACGGAGAATTTCGGTGTTTCGCTCTTCCATGAGTCAAGCACAATTGGTGCTGTAATTTTTAATAAAATTTCCTTAGCTGCTGCATGCTCTCTTTTATCAGTCCATTTATTTATTATAGTTTCAGAACTGCGATAAGGCGCATAATTAAATGCACTCTGAGTTTCGTTTAGAGGCAATGAATTTTGAGAAGAATCTAAATTGTATTTTGTAGAAGGCAAAGGGTTTGTGGTTTTCACGAGAACAATACCGTCCTTAAATCCACCAACTTTATTTAGTTTTCTTTCCTTTGCTTTTGTGACTTCAGACATGTCTGCTTTTAAACTATTTAAAATCCCATCTATAACTTCTTGAACATCTGATAATTCTTCGATTATTGAGTCATGATCTTTCGCATCTAAAACTTCAAGAGACTCTTCTACCAGTTTTTCACATAGAGCTCTTAATAGATCATCACCTATTAAACGTTCAGCTTTTACAAGTTCTCCACCTGATTCAATTTTTTGAGGGATCTTGTCTCTAACTAACTTATTAAATACCTGCTGCTCATTATCACCTTTAAATGTAGTATCTGTTTCTACATTTGCGCCAGTTTGAACTAGTTGATAATAGGCATGAGAAAGAATCGCTCCTTCTAGAAAAATAACAGCATCAATTTTTTTAACTAGATCGCCAATTTTTTGTAGTGCATTTCTATCACGTAACAATATTTCATCTTGAGGTTTTACAAGCACTTTTCTAATACTTTTGTCACCCGAATTTACGAGTGTTTCTAGTTTTGCAATGTCTTCAGAACTTTTGATTTCAAATATTTTATCAAAAGGCGTTTTACTTCTATGCCCATGGCTTCTTGGTATTTTTTTTAAATCATATTCTTCATGATACCAAGGTAAAATCGAAGCTGTAGAAAATTCCTTTGGAACACCCACAAACCACATAATGCTTAACGGCTTATCTTCTTGAGTCGATATTAGTCTAGAATCATGAGCTATTTTTTGGATCCATTTCTTATATCTAATGCTGCTTTGCCAATCATACGGTTCGGAAATTATTTGATGTATCCATGTACCATTTCCATTTGGAGCAACACAATTACGTTTGAAGTTCTTCTTCTCTGTGAGAACGTAGTTGTCGATTGATGTACTAGCTTTATCTATATCTGAATATAGTGTGTCGACAGTATAATCATCGTGTTTATTGTAATACAGCCCTTCAGGAATACCCCATAAAGCTTCAATCTGGACTTTCCTTTCCCCTGGTGCTGAGAAAGCAAAGGCTGATGCTTCAGCAGGAATAAAGTTATGGAAAATGAAAGCTATTTCTAAAGATCCTAAAACTTGATTCAAAAGAATTTTAGAATTACTCATTAACCATTCTTTTGCATCTTCAATATTTCTGACTTCATGTGTGCGAGGAAGAAGCTGTTTATGTGATAGCTCATCACTAACAATATCGGTTCTTATAACCAATGAGGATCTTACCAATTCACCAATATCTTGTAATAACTCTTTTTGAAAACTTCCGCTAGAAATTTCTTTTATTACTTCCTGATTGTCTAGAACATATAAACTAGTTATCGGAAGACCAAGTTCCATATAAGTAAAGACATTGTTAATCTTATGATACTTCCTGCCATGTTCTTTCGATATTTTAGAAAGTATTTTGGGTACGAAGGAGGAATCTAATTGACTGTTTTTTTTACAGTGTTCTACTGGATTAAAATGTCCTAATGATCGTTCAGCATCAACCTGAACCAAATATATAGTTTTACCATCCCATACCCACTCAAAATGCAATCGACATTGATGTGCTTTTCCCCATGATGCCGCTTTCTTTAAAATATTTTGCAGTGATATTTTTATATTACAATCCAGCGGTTTTAGCACGGCTTCAAAAATATTTTCTTTACTTCGCCAATTGCGCAAATTAATTTTGAATTGTTCTTTTCCTTCTATTTCACCTAACCAATCTCTTGATTCTTTATAAAATCTTCGTTCATTTGATAGATGACCTTTTTCGGATGCATATGAATATTTCTGAATAATGAGGTTTATTTCTTCGTTTTTTAGGGTTTCATCTGAGTTGATTTTTATTAACCAGTTTTTTAGGTCATCCGCTAGATTAGTGGGTCTAGCTAAATCTGTATAAAATTTTCCACGATTTTGAATGGATTCGTTAACCCCCGAAGATCTCAAAGCTAGCTGTTCTACTATATTTAGCCCAGTTATATTTAGTGTGTTATTAATCTCAGGAAGCCAATCTGCAATTAGCAATTGGATTTGTGAACGACTCATTTCTCTTGCTGTTGCTACGAATTCTCTCGATACTACAAAAAAAGGAAGTGTCCATAAAGTTGGTATACAAGATAGACCAAAAGCTTTTTCACCAATTAGTTTAGTTAAAATTTGGTTGGGTAATAATTCGATAGTTTTATCTTTGTGTACTAAAAGAACATTATTGATTGGTGTTAAGCCATTAATGATTTTCGTTAGCATCACTTTACTGTACTTTACTTTTTGTGATGTGAACTCGTAGGTCCGAAAAGAACCATTGCTACTTCATACATTTTCCCAATTGCTTGGTCAGCAAAATAACCAACTAAAAATCCAATACCTATAGCCGATGCTGCTGAATGATTAAATTTAATGGTATCTGACCCAATATAACTTGCGCTAATTAATGCACCTACAGCAAAAGATATGCTTATGGACATAAAAGGTGATAACAATCTCCAAATTTGTCTATCCATGTGCCAATATCCACGCGCAACTACCCGGTACATATACTTTATCGAAAAGGTTGTTCCTCCTAATAATCCCGCAAAACAATAGTAGCTGTAAATACGAAAAATTTTTGGATCTAATATTTCTGGATTAAAAAGAAAGTTTTCGAGATATCTATTCCACGTTAAAAGTATTCCGAGAAGTGACAAAAGAAGCAAAAAAAATAGATAGATAGACTCGAACCTTATAATTTGCATCGCATCTTTAGGATATTTGCTCTGCCATTCGTATGGTTGCCTTCCATCAGTGGGATCAGCCGTACTCGCATTGGGATCATGTGCTTCATGGCTATTGTTGCTCATCGAATTTATTCCAGAAACTAGCTCAGGTCTTGCAGCACTAGTGCTGTTCGATGGGTTTTTTCAAGAAGGGGAAAATTCTTGTAGTCGCTAATAAGTTCATTTCCTGTTTTCCTTGCCAATATTTTTCTAAAGAATTGAGAAACTGGTCTATCAACTATGTGTAAATATCCATTAATCTTGCTAAGAGTTGGTGGTGTTTCACTATAAAAGAGGTAGTCTCGGCCAGTTGATTTATTGGTAATTTCACTTGCGATGCATTTTTGCCACAGTAACCTAGTCTCTTTTAAATCTTCTAATAGAGATTCAACAAATGGGACGAAATGAAAATGAGCATGATCAACGCCGCATCCTGTTGGAGAGCCGCTATATGATGCACCATGTTCAAACATTACTGGCCGACCAAATTTTTCCTCAATATATTTATAAATTTTTAGGGCTAATCTTGAGAATTCATCATCTTCATACAGTTTCGACATGTCATATACATGTTTTCTGGGAACAATCATTACCCACCCATCTATAAAAGCCCCAATTGAAGGAATTACTATGTAATTGGGCGTTTCATAAATTGGTTTATCGGCAATTCCGTTTATATGTCTGTTTTTTACGATTGAGCACAACCTGCATAAATCAGTTGTTGTACTTTTCATTTTTGAACTCACTAATAAAAAATGGTTAGTTAAGCTTAATAATTTACACTGAAATGTAATTATTTGTTTGTTTCATAAATTTTGATGATTTAGCATCAAAATCTCTTATTGAAATTCCTCTGTGATTATAGTTTGTATCGAACTTTGGTAAAGTTTTCAGGTTAGTTAATAGTAGCTCTCTTCCAATAAAAGAATTCCCGCCAATTGGATGGGTTGAGTATGTACTATCAATTATGCATCCGTTAACTTGTTTTCCAGACAGATACATATCGCGAATGATTTTTGAATCATCATATGATAAAACCCAAGGAATATCGCACAAATTAAGTAAATAATCATGTAGTACAACGTGCTCATTTTCATCAAATACATATCTATAAAGTCTATCTGCCTTGTTGTAGTAGGGGGGGTCAAAATAAAGAAAGCATGAGGAAGTAATGCTTTGAGAGATAAAATTCCTCCAAGGTTTATTTTCAATAAAATTTACCCTATTTGCATAACTAGACAATTTTTCTATCCGTGCAGCCAATTTTTCTCGATTGAATCTACATCCAATTGTCCAGCGATCCTGTTTTCTTCCTCCAATAGGGCCTGCATGCTTATGTAATAAACCAGAAAAAGAGGTTCTGTTGAGATAGAGGCATTGGAATGCCTGTTCTCTAAGTGTTTGAGGAGTTTTTGATTTTTGATAATCCCAGTATTCAAGTGTCAAAGGAGCGGTCATTACTTGCTCGCAAAGCCATTTGCTATCGGAGGTAGAAAAAACAGCTTTCCATAGAGATGCGATCATTGGATCTAAGTCATTTAGACTAATTATTTCAACTGCATCAGCTTCAAGTAGGTTTAGAGAAATTGAAGCTCCGCCACAGAATGGTTCAATAAATGTTTTGGGTTGCAGTTTGTTCAGCTTAAAAATAGACGCAAGTATTTTGGCATGCCGACCTTTCCCGCCCGGGTATCTCAATAAACTTCCAGAAAGGGATCTAATTTTGAGAGCTTCTGATGCCACGCTATTTCACCGATTTTCTATGCATTTAACAGTAACTATATAAAGTATCCAGTTTCTTGAACACAACCCATGCACGACTAGTGTTAAGAAAAGATCACCCTGGTTATGAATACATCAAGTCGAGCGCATCCGCACCCAACGACCAAGATGGCTTGTACCACAATTAATGCATTCGTTTCACTATTCACTTGATCATAATCGCATCAGTTTATAGATGTTCAGCTTTTATTTAGGAATCGCAACGAAAACAAGAGCGCTACAGTTGCACAACACTCACTCTAGTACTATTGCAGATCTATGCCGCACAAGATCAAGTATCCGCGCCACATATAGCTTCTTTCTTATTGGCACAACAATCCAGAGCCACGCAATATCTTTATAACATTCTATATAAGAATCTTGTTTTAATCGGTTTTATACAAAATTGCAAGAACAGCAGCACTAAATACTGACTCATCGCATATTAAAAATATATTTTTCAGAATGCCAGTTACTTTTAACAAGCGGAATAAATTTGCTTCGCGCACCCCTGCGCCTAACCTCGCGGCAAGACCACAGGGAATCGCAAGTTGATTAGATTTAGATGGCGGCGTTTGACGCTTACTGAAAATCAGCATCAGGGGACAGAATAGCGTGGAATCTGCTAAAAATTACAGCTATTGACCGCACAATAATGCCGATATTAGCTACTTTCCGATAGCTTTTGTTACCAAAACTGAAATAAATGACTTAATCAGCGCTTTAGATATCCTCTTTGCCGTGCAAAGGTTGAAGTGGTCTCATTAATTCTTTGACTGACAAAATCAATGAGTGTAAAAATTGGGTTAAGAAAATGCTATTAAATGAAAAAATGAGTTAATTATGAATGAATAATTCTTCAACTGTACTTAAAATTTTTTATATCTTATTGTTTATGCTTATAGCATTTACTTTTTCAGGTTGTGAATGTCCGAATAAAGAAATACCAGATATGCCTGATAGTGAGACCAGCAAAGCAACTTTCAGAGCATGGAAATGTGGTCAAATTCCTGATTACTTTTTGTGGAATCTGCCTCTTTTTTGGTGGGGAAGGATAGGAGAAATTTTACAGACACTGGGTGGATTATTAGCTGTTGCTGATTTGATTGGAAAGGATAGGCTCGTAGGGATCTCTAAAAAATTAGGGGATTATGATTTGTTTAATAAATCCTTACTTCAATTGGATATTGCTCGCAATCAATTCCTTTTTTTAATATTCTTCTTTGGCACTTTTATTGCGGGTTTTTTTTCGAAGCGATTATATGAAATGGCAAAGCAGCAATCAAATAAATTTGAAATTAAAGCCGGGAAAGCAGCTGAAATTACAGGATCTCTAAGTACTATTCCTACTCTTTATTATTTAATAGTCTTCGTTAATGAAGCCCATTATATTGACGAATTTAAATCACATTTAATTATCATCTGGGATTCACTATTGATATTTAATTTAGATTCTGCAGTAAAAATAATGGATTCATTACTCGTATTGATAGCCATTTTATTTTTTTTCTGGCTAGTATTTTCAATTATATTTCTAATAACATTAGCAATATTCTCTGGAGTTACAATAATAATATTAATTGTAAGGTTTATAATTGGTATATCGATTGCTGTATTAATATTAGATCCTCTTATTTATATAGTGGGGCATCGCAAAAATGAAGAAATCCTAAAGATAATTGCATTATTTCTAGTATTATTTGGATCAATCCTTAATCTGGTTGCTACTTAATACTCTTGTTCTAGAGTGCTGCTTATCTTACTACCAGAGACTTTTTTGAAAGGTTAAAGCATGAAAATACATGTGTGGTTTATAATTGTACTCATGTGTATTTCAACAAAATGTTGGGCGCCCTTAGTTCCGCCGTCACCAGCAGTACGAGCATTTGGTGACAGTAAGTTCTGGATAACGGTTGAGGATATGATCTACCAAATCGGCAGTACAAATGAACGAATCGTGGTTCCTAAAGGTTTTGTCACCGACTTCGCCTCAATCCCACAACCTCTTTGGTCTTTGGGACTTAGTCCCCACGGACGATATAGTCGCGCAGCCGTAGTTCATGACTATTTATACTGGTCACAAGGTTGCACGAGGGATCAGTCCGATAGACTTTTGGTGCTTGCCATGAAGGAAAGTAACGTTAGTGGTTTTGACGAGTTTCTCGTCTATCAGGGTGTCAATAAAGGGGGGGAAATACCTTGGTATGCAAATTCTGCGGAACGAAATGCAGGATCTCCAAGAATTGTTCCAGAAAACTATCTTCGTCCAGCTGATCCTAACATTGAATGGCCAACTTACAGAGAAATGTTAGTTAAGCAAGGTGTCAAAGATCCGCATTTTGCACAGAATCCAACCTACTGCACATATGGAAACACAACTTCAGTTCCTTGAATTTTAACCTCTTACAGATTTAATTCTTTACAACTTGGATGAAGGCAGGCTTTAAACCAGCAGCTTGGTAACAAGGTCACTAGAAACTCTGACGCATCTACACATGTTCGTCGACCGCAAAGTCAATGAGCTACTCTTCACTTTGTTGTCTTCGTAAAGAATTGATGCATGGTGGGTTCTGCTGAAAAAATAGTTGAATTAGGTGAATCAGATCGTCATCTAAATCTGCATTCTTAATGTTTCCAAGTGGAAAGATTTTACACATCAGGCATTACACCAGCTCATGCGCCGACGTACCGGAACGCTTGGGAAGCCGATTCGATTCAGCCGCGCTTTCATGCCCATGTGCTTCCACAGATCAGCAAACAGATTGTCAATGAGGCAGCCTTCGTCCCGTAATAGATTAGCCGTCAATTCTGGAAGTTCTATCGTTTTTGTGCCATGATTCATCGTGGTCTCCTGAGTTGTTTTGGCTGTTTACAAGACAACCATTATTACACTCTTTGCGAGACCATTTTATCATTATAATAAAATAATTAAGTTACTTTTATGGGGTTTCTGAACTCCGAAAATTTAGTTATAAAAGTAGACTGTGATAAAAACGATTTCGACTGCCCCTACTTATCAATCGATATAAGACAAAGAAAACCAATCTTCCAACCAATCAGCCCACCTAGCCGCCTTGGTAATCAAATCAGCACGATACCTTGCATTATATTTTGGAGCACGCGAATGATAATTGGCTGCTCTCGTCCAGATATCGCCTTTATCAATTTTGATATGTAGCCGCACACGCCATGCGGCCAGATCATAGGCATAACAACCCGCATTTGCTACATGATCAGGTCTGATGCCATACTTTGATAAATCCTGAAGATAAGCCGTATTAAATTGCATCGAGCCAACATCGTGAGTACCGTTACTGTTACGCACCCATTGACCCGGTTTACCACCCTCTTTTTCGGCTATCGCCAGTAAGATATTGGCGGGTATTTCATACTTGATGGCAGCAGCGATTGAGCACACTACTCTTTCTTGTATATCCGGCGGCAAATCCATTATCAAGAGAATCGCTTAAATACCTTATCCATTATTTACCCCCTCCTCGCGAAATATTGTTCATACTCGCAGATTCCTGAGCCTGGCCTTTTTCAATGGCACTGCGCAAAGCATCCGTTCCCGCACTTCTTGCTGCTGTCAGCCGACCGGCTGCCAGTGTGCCGCCATAAGATGCAACGGCTGCCGCCGTACCTGCCGCTGCCATAAAACCACCAGCGCCATAACTACCAATTCCGACAGTCGAACCTATGCTACTACCCGTTATAATGCCAGCCAGCAACAGCGGCAATCTGGAAATCAATACAAAAAATGCAATCGTAAAAATCAGCATAACCGCCAGTTCTTCATAATTCAGAACGTTTTTACCCATTTTGGCGTAAAAACTGGATAACAGGTCACTGCCGATACCAACAATCAAAAGCATTACAAATAGCTGGATACCAACACCCAAAACCGTTTTAAAGTAGTTTATGGCGATGTCGGATGTCCAGCGTGCGCCGCCAAATCCCAAAAAGAAGATACCCGCATACATTAGCACCCATCCTGATATCAGCAGGAGCAGCATGTTGACCGCAATTACTGTCAGAATAATTAAAATAATCAAAGAAATGACAAAGCCCATCAGACTATCTATAGGCTGCATGAATGTAAGACTACTCGTTGCCTGGTTCCAGATTAAAACACCTGTATCCATAATGCTGGAATGACTGGCGCCGCCCGGCATGCCAGCTGCGCTTCTACCTAATTCTTCTAACGATAGAATAATAGTACCGGCAATATTGTGGCCTGACACGGCATTGGTCAGTAGCCAGAAGTAAAACCCTGTGAAGATAATAAAACGGGTGAATTCAGCAAAGAAATCACCAATATCAGCTTTACGTAACAGCATCATGCCGAATGTCCATACCATGGAAATCAATACCAACGTCCAGAACAAACGCTCGGCTGCACCCTGGATAATGCTCTGCCATGATTTAACTTTATTACCAAATTTTTGAATAACCTGATCCAGTACGCTTTGATTAGTTGCCGGATCAATATAGGAAAGTTCTGCATATGCTCCAGCAGAAAAACACATCAGAAATAACATAATCAAAATAGTATATGGGTTCATTCTGTGCATCTGCATATCTCCCTCATCCAATTATGGCCACGAGCATATTGCTACTCTACTCATCAAAACCTTCAGCATCCTTAATGGACCAATTTTTTCTTTCCGGCATTTCACTTAATTCCTTCTTAGGTTCCTTCAATTCAAGCTTGCCATCGCCATCCTTATAACAACCCGACAACAGCAACAAAGACAATGAACAGATAATTGCAATACTCAAATGACATTTTTTCATCGTTATCTCCTTGTATTGGTGTTTCAAAAGGCATCTCTTACAGACCAGCTTCTACCAACTGGTAATATTTCAGGACTCAGTCGCTTGGTCGCCGCCTCACGAGCTGCCTGTTGCATAGCCTTTTGATCTACCTCGGCCTGACTAAGCGTATTGGCGGCATTATGCTGCGCAATCAGCATTTGACGCATTTGCAGCAACTGATTTGCTTGATATGCGGCCAACTGGTTGGCATATTGCAGGGCTTCCATTTGTCCCTGGGCTGACTCGGTTTTTTGTTGCAGGACTTGCAGGTGAGCAGCATCCACTGGAATCTGGTTCTGATGTTCGCTCAAACCGCGCAAGAGCGAATCATTAGCATTTTTTTGCGCATCGGTACTGGTATTTTGTCCTTCCTTCAGGAGCTTCCAGGCACCTTCATTGCATTTTTCCTGCAAACTAAAGCACGGGGAACTGCGATAATATTCAACATTGCGAAACCGCTGCATATAACCATCCAGTCCGCCATACTGCTGTTCATAATAGCGTATGGTATTGGTCAAATTGATGAGCTTGTTCATCGCATACTCCACTTTCGCCCAGACATAAGCAGGGGGCGCCACGGTATTTCGGATCATGTTCTCATATTGCTGCAATTGCGTCTGATACTGCTCTATTTGCTTTTGGGTCTGTTCTATCGCTTCAAGGGCGGTAATTGTGGTTTGTTTGATATTCGCCACATCAATGACAGCCATTCCACCTGCCTTGATAACCGATGAATAACCGGTATTACCCAACACGAGCAATATCATGATCAATCGAGCGGTTAGATTTTTGCTGCTTGTCATGTTTGAACCTCCTTGCATTAATAATCAAATGATTGATACGGTTTAGAGAACCTTATGTCTTTGGTCACGATGATGTTAAAGCGATATCCCGGTCTGATTTCAAGGGTGGGTGAGATATTCAGGTTTTTGCGAATGAGATTGGCGGTCACCAACCCCAATTGCTGACCGAGCGATTGACTCATAATACTCCCGGCATTTTGCCGTCCGAACGCACCGCCTGCATCACGTTGACTGTACGCGGCACCGGCCACAATCGCCGACATAATTAGGGCTGAACCAAAGATGCGCAGGTAATGGTTATTGACCAAATCCTTAAAGCCTGCGTAGCCCACCCCATCAGCACCCGGCATGGCACCAATATCCATGGTTTTACCATCCGGAAAGATGATGCGCTGCCAAGCGACCAGCACACGTGCCTGACCAAATTCCACTTCGCTGGAATAAGTACCCACCAATCTGGATCCTTGCGGAATCAAACGCCACTTGCCGATCGGCGAATCATAAATATGCTGGCTAACCTGTGCCATGATCTGCCCAGGCAGACTGGAATTAATACCGGATATCAAGGTTGCCGGTATCACAAACCCGGTTTGCAGGACATAGGGTGATACTGGCTTTTGCACTTCGCTATTTAATTTCCAGCGTTCCTCGCCACTCGCTGAATCAAAGCGCGAATAATCCTTATCCCGTGTACCAGTCTCGTCATCCAGCAATCGAGGAGCGCCATCGTCCATGAATTCTTCACCGCTGCGCGCTCTCATTCCTCCGGCTACACCCGTTCCCCCATCCTGCCGCAACTGCGCCAGACGCGCATGATAGGCGGCCGTAGGATCTTCGCGCAGGTTTGCATCAATCTGTTGACGCACCGATGCCAATTTTGCCAGCATTTCCTCGCGTGTTCTGGGTGCGCCGGTGTTGGTTAGCTCAGGTGATGATCCGGTACTTCTGGGTGCAACGACATTTACATTGGTTTTGGCCTTGATTGCTTCTTCCAGTTGCTGGCGTTTCAGCATCCGAATATGGGCAATATCAGCGTGAAGCGATGGATCCGGTGCATTAGCTGATGGCGGCAAAGGCGGACGATCCAGATCCGCTGGCCGTTCAATAATGATTCCCTGTAGGGATGCTTTTTCGGTTAAATCAGGAGTTTTATTCTGAGTTTTGGGTTCGATAATGCCGCCGATATAGTCCTTGGCAATCAGTGAGGCAAAAGAATTGCTCGAATGAGTGTCATGATTACCATCAAAATCGTATTGACCGCGCTCAGCTGCGCGATTCATGGCGACAATCATCATGAGCAGCATAAAAACCAACATAATCCCGCCAAAGATAACAATCGGCAGGTTATTGACGCGCCGCACCCCGACATTTTTGGTAACTACATCCGGGGATGAATCAGGCAACAGGAGTTTAGAATTGGTTGACATCACCTTTACCTCCTTATTCTTTTCTCACCCAAAGACCGGCAGGATGGATACTGTCGGCCTGAACCGCGAATGCACGCGACAATCGCATATCGTCAATCATGAGTTTGACATGATACAAATCACCCGATTGATCTAAGATGTAACTTAGCGTGAGTCCTTTTTGCGGCTCAGTATCAGGTTGATGCTGCACAGCAAAGATTGGTTGTTGAATGGCTTCCTGAACCGCGAACCCTTCAAGACGCAAGTTTTCAATCAATGCTTTGCCAAACGGATCATTAACCACATGGCGTAGATTAAACTGCGTATTGGCCGCCGGATACAGGCGCACTATTTGGGCTGTCACGTCATCAGCCATGACTTTGCTGGTTACGATTGAAGGATTTTGAATAAAATTGCCATACGGTTGGCTTACACAACCATTCAATAACAATAAAACCAGCATGAGAATAAAAACAGCGTTGGATGCGGAGATCATTTTATTCATCATCAATTCCCCCGCGTAATCGTCACCCGGCTTTGACCACCGCCCACTCCCGCAATCAGAATCGCACGATCAAACACGGTATCCACGATATAGCGATCACCCTGCAAACGGTAATTCACCATGACCGTTTCATCTTCACTAAAAATACCGCCTTCTTTGTTCAGCAGTAACAAAGTCGGCGCTTCTGTTTGTGCCATGATGGCAGGCATTTGTATGATAGTCTTTTTACCGTCGTTATAGACCCGCAGCGGCTTCCAGGCAGCATCGCCAGACACTGCATACGCAAAATCCAGATTGCCCAGATATTCCCCGGTTTCAGAAATGGTGCGCGATTTCCTGATTCCCATCGCATGGCTTTCTTTATCTCTGATCGCATCCCATTTAATCAGCGCATCTTCCGGATAAGTAAAACTCACTCGCGGCATGAAATCTCGCCGATGAGATCGCAGACGCATATGATAGGTGCGCCGGTTGGTCGTCACTACTAGGGATGTTTCCAGTCCCACATCTAAGGGTTTCACAATCAGATGTTGCACCTCAGAAGATCCTTGGCCGGTTACTGCCGGTTCTATTAGCCAACGTGCCTGGTCACCCAAGTGGATGGAATTCACTTGCTCACCCGGTTGTAATTCGATATCGCATACCTGCAATACTGCACAAACGATGCTGGGTTGCTGTGAACCAAATAGAAAACGAATGGATCCATCAGGTCCTGCAACCGGCTTTGTGCCGGTGGGATTGACTGCCTGCCATTTCTTAGCCAGATCAATGGCAGCGCGTTCCTGCGGGGTAAGCTGCGGGTTCTTATCATTAAAATACGCTTCAGACAAGCCGTTGGCATAGCTTGGGGCAACGAATCCGATGGACAAAATCAATGTGCTCAGGATACTTAAAGCGAATAACGGTTTCATGATGGGCAACCCCTTTATTTTTGTTTCGACCAGGAGAAATCCTGGATATAAATACCCAGCGGGTTATTTCGGATCTGTTCTTCCGTGGTGCTTTGCGTGGTCGGCTTGTTATAGATTCTCAATAAAGCGCGCATCTTGAAGGGTGACTCGGTTAAATGTCCTTGCCGGTCATAGACTTTTTCCAGCCAATCAACCTGCCAGGTCTCTGGCGATTGTGGAATCACCGATATGATCTCAACATTAACCGTGTGTGTTTCAGCCCGCTTAAAAGGACTGCTGGCTTCACTGCTATTGAACCATTCATTGGCTTTTGCCGTGGCAGGATCGTTATTGGATAGCATGGCATACGCACGAAAGATAGCGCGACGCTGCAAGGCGATATCCGGTGTGACCATACGCAAATCATTGATGAATGCTGCAACCGAGGCATGAATCACACGCTGATCGGCAACGGCGGCGATATCCGCACGCGAAACCGCAATGGCTTCACCCAGTTTATTGACCTGCACCACATAGGGGATGAATTTGGATTGGCTGCCAATGACAATCACACCCCCCACTCCTGCCAGCGCAATCAACAAACAAAGAAGTGCTAGCATTTGCCACATAGTGCGTGATGCAATTACTTCCCGCATATGGTCATTCCAGGTGCGCCGTGCTGACAGATAAGGATTTTCATTTTCACCGCAGCGGCGGCCACCTACCATCACATCGTCATTAACACGCATAGTTTTATGCGCACCCGGCTTTAACTTGAATAGTTCATTGATCATATTCATGCGGCCACTCCATAGTCAGACAACGTTAATCCCTTGATCGCTAGCCACTCACTAACCCAGCCGTCTCCATACTTATCACACAGGTTTTTAATCGTGGCGATTGATTCCTTATCCGTAGATCCTATAAGCGCAAGTGCCAATGGCCCAAGCGCCAAGTCGTAGAGTCGCCTGCCGTTCTCGGACACGGTGTAGTATTGCTGTTTGGGAATGGCAGAAGCTAAGATCTCAATCTGGCGTGAATTTAAACCCATGCGTCGATACAATGCGGATGCTTCCTCATCACGTGCGAATACATTGGGTAGAAATATCTTGGTGGCGGTGGATTCGACAATGACATCGAGAATTCCGCTGTTGGCCGCATCCGACAGACTTTGTGTCGCCATCAGCACCAGACAATTGTTTTTACGCATGACTTTCAGCCACTCGCGGATTTTGGCGCGAAATACCGGATGCCCCAGCATCAGCCAGGCTTCGTCCAAAATGATGGCGGAAGGTTGCCCATGCAGACTGCGCTCAATGCGTCGGAATAGATACAGCAACGTCGGCAGTGCGTATTTATCACCGAGATTCATCAATTCTTCAATCTCGAACGTGGTGAAGGTTGAAAGATTCAATCCATCGGCTTCAGCATCGAGTAAATGTCCCATCATGCCGTCGATGGTGTATTGCCGAAGACACTCGCGAATAGTTTCATCCTGGATCGTCACTGACAAATCCGATAAGGTTTTTGAGCCGCTTTGATGCATGTTAGTAATGGCCTGGCTGATTTCGTTACGCTGTAACGGGGTGACTGTGATGCCGTTAAGTTCCACCATCAAACAAATCCATTCCAGAGCCCAGGCACGGTCACCCTTAGTCTGTAAAAACTGTAACGGACAGAAAGACAGCGATTCATCATCCCCTGCCACGGTGAAATGCTGACCACCCACGGCTTTGGTCAACGGATACATCGATAGTCCCTTATCAAAGCAATAAATCGACATGCCCTGATAACGCCGCAATTGGGCGGCAATCAACGCCAGATGCGTGGATTTACCGGCTCCGGTGGGTCCGAACATGAAAGTGTGACCTAAATCGCGCACATGCAGATTCAGCCGGAAAGGCGTAGCACCTTGTGTGACGCAGTGCATCAAGGGTGGCGAATTGGGGGGATACATCGGACAAGGCGCTATGGGTTTGCCTGTCCAAATGGTATTGACCGGCAACAGATCAGCCAGATTCATGGTATTGATGAGGGGCCTGCGCACATTCTCGACACCGTGACCGGGCAAGCTTCCCAGATACGCATCCATGGTGTTGATGGTTTCCACCCGTGCGGCAAAACCTAAATGATTGATTGCTTTCTCTACCTTTCGCCCGGCTTCTTCCAATGCTGCCCGATCTTCCATCATCAGCACAACCACGCTGGTATAGTAGCCTTGGCCGACAAAACCGCTGTTGGTCTCCGCAATGGCTGATTGCGCATCTTCAGTCATATTCAGTGCGTCTTCATCAATGTTGCTACTTTGCAGATTAAATACCTGGTCAAAGAATCCACGGATTTTTTGTTTCCAGCGTCTGCGGAATTTTTCCAGATGATTCACCGCTTCATGCGCATCCATAAAGATAAAGCGAGATGACCAGCGATATACACCGGGTAATTCAGAGAGCAGGTTTAACATGCCGGGAGAAGATTCCAGCGGAAAACCCTCAATCGAGACCACTTGAACAAAATTGCGGCCAATTTTAGGCACGACCCCACTCCACATTTCCTGACCACCGAGCAGCGTATCCAGATACATCAGATTGGCTGGTAATACCATCGGATGATCCAAGCCGGTTACGCATAATTGCAGCCACTGCAAGAAATCATCATGGGTGATGGTTGTACTGTCCTCATTGACCAGTTTGCGGCTTCTTAAACGCGACAGATGAAATACGCTGGATAATCGGGATTCAAAGTTGGCACATTCGCGCTGGAAATATTCCAGCAGTCCTTGTGTTCTGGCTTTTTGGTCGGGTGCTTGGGCTTCATCATCAAACATGAGTTCAACGAACTTGCGCTGTGCCAGCATCGGCGGCAAGTATGTGAGTGATACGATAAAACAGCTTTCATACATTGTGCCGATACGCTCGAACAAATTGCGCCGCTCCATATCAATGGCAGCTGTCACAGGATCAGGATAATTGGAGTGCGCTTTATCGGAATAACCTTGTGCGGGTTTGCGAATGGCATCGACATGAATCATCCAGCCGTTGCCTAAGCGGGATAATGCCTGATTAATGCGAAACGAAACACGCTCACGCTCAATCTCGGTACTGCTGGCGGTATCATCGCCGCAGAATATCCAGGCGGCCATCAATGAACCGTTCTTGCCGACAATCACGCCATCTTCCACCATCGCCGCATACACCAGCAGATCGGCAAAGCCCATCTCTTTGGATCGATGTTGATCCAGTCTTAATTCTTTGCCCGTATCACGGATACGGATAAACAGTATCAAGAGCAGCGCAGCTCCAGAGATTGCGATAAGAATCGTGATGGCAGCAATCATAGATGCTGTTTCTCCTGCTGGCGGGTATTGTCATAAAAAGGAGTGCTTCGCGCCGGATAGTATTTTTTGTATTGCATCTGGCGCAGGTAAACATGACGCAGTTGCGGATCATTTTTTGCCATCAGTCGTAGTGCAAACAGTGCAAAAACCCATAGGGCTATGCCAAAGAGCGTAGCCTTGATTTCCATAGCCACAAAAATGGATGTCGCTGCAATCAGGATAGAAAACATAACCAGTTCCCGGTCGCCGCCCATAAACAGGTTAGGACGATTTCCCGATTGACGGATAGGTATGGTTCGAAGCGCCATGAGTGTTTGCCTCCTATTCCTGTGAATTAAGGATCGATTCCTGGTCTTTGGGTATTTCATCCGGAATAACCGCGCCCTGGAATAGATTGGTCATGATGTTGTTGGCGCCCACGAGTAATGCCATAACCAGCACGATAAAAATCAAGGTGCGGAAAAAGGCATTGAGCTCACCGCCAAAGATCAGAATGCCGCCTGCAACCACAATACCGACAATGGATAGGGTAAAAGCAACGGGACCGGTGACGGAGTTTCTGAGATTAACCAGCCAGGTTTCATAGGGAAGCGCACCACCCGCGCCTACAGCGGCATGTGCGTTATCGGTTGATAACAAAAGCGCAAACAAAAAAGCGATTGAGAAGAAACAAAAGAATGGAGAGATATCCTTGATATGAATCAGTTTCATAGATTGGCTCCTATGGATGATTTACAACTTCTTGATTTGGTAACTTCCTCTTTTAAAACCTTGTACTTCGATAATCTGCTGAATCTTTCTGCCGTGGGGTGTGCGCGTGATATGTACCACCCTATCAACCGCCTCTGCGATTAATGGCATAATTTCTTTCGGTGCTGAAGGATTGCGTGAAATCAGGGATTCCAGACGGGTTAGTCCTGATAGCGCATCATTGGCGTGTAATGTGGCGGCACCGCCCTCATGGCCGGTGTTCCAGGCATCGAGCAAGTCCAGCGCTTCAGGGCCTCTCACTTCACCCACCAGAATGCGATCCGGGCGCATACGCAAGGTTGTTTTGAGCAATTGCGTCATATCGACATCGAGTGTGGTGTGGTACTGAACAAAATTCCGGGCAGCGCATTGGATCTCGCCGGTATCCTCCAGGATGAAGATGCGCTCATCCGGGTCACTCAAAACCATTTCATTGATAATGGCGTTGATCAAGGTTGTTTTACCTGATCCGGTGCCACCAATGACTAGAATGTTGCGGTGCTTGCGCACAGCCTCTTTGATGACATCAGAGTGTCTGGGCGTCAACACGCCGGTTTCCACATATTGCTCAAGCGTAAAGATTTTGATGGCTTTTTTGCGGATGGCAAATGTGGGGGATGAAACAATGGGAGGTAGTTGACCGGCAAAGCGTGAATTATCAAGCGGGAATTCACCTTCGATCATCGGGTTGAATCGATTGACTTCCTTACCGTGGAAACCTGCAACCGTTTTAATGACCGCTTCAACTTGGGCAGACTGGATATTTCCGATATATTGTATCTTCTGACCCAGTTTCTCTTGCCAGATACGGCCATCGGCATTGACCATGATTTCAACCGTCTCAGGATCTTGCAATGCAGACAGTATTTCCCGTGCGTCACGCTCCAGCTTGCTCTTTGCCCGGTCTTTAACGGATGCGATGTGAGGTAATTGATCTTGCGATGTCATGCGAGCACTCCAACAACTTACACACGACATTACAATATAACGTAATTATATTTTGTGCAATACTTTTTTACTGTTTTTCTACTACTTTTTATTACTTTCTTTATTTCTTACTTTTATTTTTTAATAAGAATGCTCTGTTCTTTTTATCCCATTGCTCAACCTGATACGCTTCATATTCACTCAGCACACCCCCCTTCCAGACAAAGCCTTTAGGCAAGTGCTTTAGCTTTCGACTGGTTAATGCTTCAAGATCAGCCGTGCTCATATCCGAACTATCCAATAACATCGGTAGTGGAGTCTCGAGTGCTTCTGCAATTGCTTCTATAATTCTGAGTGATGGATTGGCTTTATCGTTGGTCAGATCGGTAAAAAAAGAGATGGAGACCCCCGCCTTTTCTGCCAATTCTGATTTGGTCATATCCTTTTCATCAAGGATACGCAAAATATTTGTGATGAGAATCAAATTGTACATATAATAGCCCTGCCATTTTTAGGGTTTAAGCAGCTTAACTAATCAGCACCATTGTTTTGCAGCAGTTTTGCTGCTATTTTAATCCAAAATAAAAACACAAATTCATTAATTCAATGGAGGGCTAAATAATAGTTTCGTTATATACATAGTTTGTGGATAATTATTAATAGTAGGTTTAGAATAGAAATTTAAACTAAATATTTATCATATCATTGATTTATATCAATATAATTAATATTAATAGTTACCTTAGAATGCTATGAATAGAAGGTAGATGAGTGACTGATGGAAAACCTAGCGAATCTAAAAACGTTACCTGTTTTCTGATATGAGAGATTAAGCATTCAATAATAAACCAAACAAGAAAAACAAGAATACCGAAGATGAAAAGGCGACTTCTATTCTTCGGGGTTTTATTTTTTGATAATTGCATCCATAGTTTCTATCTTTCCACCCAGTATAACGAGCGCAAGTTAGGCCCAAGATAAAAATGACAGGGAAAAAAAAGGAAAATAAAAAAGGGCTCGTTTCGCCTATCGGCGCGACAGAAATTGACATCACGCTGATCAGCGAAGATATCCATCAACCCAGGAAGGAATTTAATCAGGAAACGTTACGAGAATTAACGGAGACGATTAAATTACGCGGAGTGAAATCACCGATATCGGTGCGTCCCAATCCGGATAAACCGGGAACCTATATCATTAATCATGGCGCAAGACGCTATCGCGCCAGTATTAATGCCGGATTAACCAAGATTCCTGCATTTATTGATACCGATTACAGTGAAGCGGATCAGGTAATCGAAAATCTGCAAAGAGATGATTTAACTTCCAGAGAGATTGCTGACTTTATAGGGCGACAACTGGCGGGTGGCAAAACCAAATCTGAAATTGCCAGGCTCATCGGCAAAACCAATCCTTATATCACTATGCACGCTACACTCCTTGATTTACCTGATCCACTCGGAGAGGTATACCGGACAGGCCGTTGCACGGATGTCACAGCACTCTATGATTTAACGAGGCTGTATAAAGCCAATAAAGAGGAAGTAATCACTTGGCTGGCACTCAGTACACAAGAAGAAATATCACGATTGGATGTATACCAATTCAGTAAATTCTTAAAGCTGAAAAAAACGCCCCCATCTAATTCTGCGGATGATCGAGTATCCAATGCTGAAGGAAAATCGGATACGACTCCAGATAAAAACAACGATCAAAAACAAACCACGCCGAACTCATTGCTGGACTCTATTTACAATCTGATTAAAAAAGACAAACGCAAGCCACAGGATTTAATGCGTGATCTGTCTAACGATAATAAGGAATTACTAAAGACCAAGATTAGTGATTATTTTGAGCAAGGCAGAAATTGTTCCAATATCGTTCAATTTACCATCAAAGCACTGCAAG
>WBZQ01000320.1_pt1 | contig 29161 bp, 22 predicted proteins | sample 5204251 | NCBI WGS metagenome assembly WBZQ01 (sample SAMN12412402, study PRJNA552823) | activated sludge metagenome | isolation source: activated sludge from nitrification reactor of wastewater treatment plant... | place: USA: Virginia | collected 2017-09
CTGCGCGAAGCCGGCCTGGCCGGCCTCCCTCCCCCATCTCCGTTAAGCACCCCGATAGAGCGAGCCTCTTGTCAGCCCCACCGACCCGGTGCTAGGCTCTGCCGTCTCGCGAACGGACGGCGCATTCGTCTAGCGGTCTAGGACGTCGCCCTCTCACGGCGGTAACACGGGTTCGAGTCCCGTATGCGCTACCAAAGGCTCCTCGCACGCCTTCCCCATTTTCTCGCTAAGCTCAGAATTTGCCTGTGGCGCGGCTTTCGTGAGGACGCGTCACTACAGGCCGAGGGGGCCCACATGAACCGTTCCACGTTCTCGCTTCTCGCCGTTGCATTCCCAGCCCTGCTTTGGACGAGTCCTCCCGCCGAAGCGCAGAGCTGCACCCCCTCCGACACCGCGCTTTGCCTTGCCGACTCGCGGTTCAAGGTGGAGGCCACCTACACGACCACAGAGGGCGGGTCCGGTTCGGGGCACGCCGTGATGAGAACGGAAAACACCGGCTACTTCTGGTTCTTTACGTCTGGAAACGTCGAGGTTGTCGTGAAGGTCCTCAACGCCTGCAACCCGTTCAACCGGTTCTGGGTCTTCGCCGGGGGGCTCACCAACGTGCAGGTCGTTTTGAAGGTGACAGATACCCAGAACGGAGCGGTCCGCACCTACGCGAACCCGATGTCGACCCCATTCCAGCCGATTCAGGACGCCGCGGCCTTCTCCACCTGCCCCTGAACAGCCGATCCCTTCACGGGACCGGTTGTTCGGCTCCTGAGGAGCCCTCGATAGACTCGCGAACAGATGAGTCTTCGCCTGCCTTCGGGGCGACGCGTCGTTCTGGTGGACGGTGTAAGAACCCCGTTCCAAAAATCGCTCACGGGATTCGCCGACGTCATGCCGCACGAGCTCGGGGCCATGGCGGTCTCGGGTCTTTTGGCGCGGACGGGGCTGCCCGCGGAACGCGTCGATCGCCTGATCCTCGGGACCGTGATCGCGGAGCCCCGAACCTCAAACGTAGCGCGCGAGGTTGCCCTCATCTCGGGTCTTCCGGACTCTTGTCCCGCGTACACGGTGACCGCCGCGTGCGTCTCCTCGAACGTCGCGATTTCCAACGCGGTCGAGGCAATCGCCGCGGGAGCCGCGGAGGTGGTCATCGCCGGAGGGACCGAATCGCTTTCCGATGTGCCGATTCGTGTAAGCCGGGCCTTGAGAAGGCGACTGCTAACGGCTTCGAAGATGCGAGGAGTCCGAGGAGTGCTTTCCCTTGTCTTGGGGCTCAAACTTCGCGACCTCAAGCCCGAAGCTCTGGCGATCGCGGAGTTCTCGACGGGCCTCACCATGGGAGAGAACGCGGAGCGGCTCGCCAAGCGTTTCGGGATCTCCCGTGCCGAGCAGGATGCCTTCGCGCTCGATTCCCACAAGAAGGCGGCGAAGGCGACCCAGGAGGGGCTCTTCGAGGACCAGATCCTGCCGGTGTTCCCGCCGCCCGCCTTTGCGCGGATCGCTCAGGACAATGGCGTGCGAAAGGACTCGACCCTCGAGAAGCTCTCGGCCCTCCCTCCGGTCTTCGATCGCGCGTCGGGGACCGTCACAGCCGGCAACAGCTCGTTTCTGACGGACGGCGCCGCGGCGTGTCTCCTGATGAGCGAGAACGCGGCCCGCGAGCTGGGATATGAGCCGCTCGCCGCGTTCCTGGCATCGACCTTCGTCGCGCTCGATCCCGTCGAAGAGCTCCTCCTGGGTCCTTTCGTCTCGATTCCTCCGGCGCTTTCCCAGGCTTCGCTGGTCCTCGAAGAGGTCGACGTCTTCGAGATTCACGAGGCGTTCTCCGTGCCGGTCCTCGCCGCGGTTCAGCTTCTGGCAAACGAGGCTTTCTGCCGGGAACGCCTTGGGCTGAAGACGGCCGTCGGAGCGATCGACCCTTTGCGGCTCAATGCCTGGGGAGGTTCGCTCGCCGTCGGGCATCCGTTTGGCGCGACCGGCGCGCGGCTCGTCATGACATGCGCTCGCCGCCTGCGGCGCGAGGGCGGCCGATTCGGGCTGGTCAGCGCGTGCGCCGCCGGAGGCCTGGGCCACACCCTGATCCTGGAGCGGCTCTCTTCGGGTTCTGAGGCTCGAACGGGATGCGCGAGATGACAGGCAATCCTCGCGCGTTCCGCCTCGAAAGGCGTCCCGATGGCGTCGCGGTTCTCGTTTTCGACACGCCGGGAAGCCGGATCAACATCCTGTCGCGGGCGTTCTTCGACGAGTTCGGCGAATGCCTCAGGAGCGTTGAATCGGATGGCTCGATCGTCGCGTGCGTTCTCGCGAGCGCCAAGCCCGACAACTTCATCGGCGGAGCCAACCTCAAAGAGTTCCTCGCGATGAAGGCCGCAGCCGAGGGTCAGGCGTTCTCGCGTGACGGCCACGCGCTCTTGGATCGGCTGGAGGAGAGCGCGAAGCCCTTCGTCGCGGCGATCCACGGCGTCGCGCTCGGCGGGGGGTTGGAAGTCGCGCTCGCGTGTCACGCTCGGATCGCGACCGACGATCCGAAGACGGTCCTCGCTCTTCCCGAGGTCACGCTGGGGCTCTTACCCGGCGGAGGCGGCACGCAGCGCCTGCCGCGCCTCGTCGGGTTGATGCGCGCGCTGCCGATGCTGCTTCAGGGCAGGAGAGTCCGGGCGCGTGAGGCGCTGCGGATCGGCCTTGTGGATGAGGTCGTCAACGCGGGCCTGCCGGCGTTTCTCCTCGAGTCCGCCGCTCGGCTGGCGCGAGAGCTCACCAGGGACCGCGCCATCGCTTCGCGGCGCCGCGCGCGCCCGACCCTTTCGCTGCGGCTTCTGGGGACGCCCCTTTTGCGCGGCGGTGTCCTGAGCCGCGCCGCGGCCCAGGTCGCGAAGAAGACCCGGAACCTCTATCCCGCTCCGCCCCTCATCCTCGAGTGTGTTCGCGAGGGGTTGAGGCACGGCAAGACTCACGGACAAGAGCGCGAGTCCGTGCTCTTCGGAACGCTGACGGCAAGCCGCGAAGCGAAGAACCTGATCCGGATCTTCGAGGGCATGACCGACCTGAAGAAGCTGCCCGAGGCTCCGACGCCCCGAGAGGTCCGAACCGTTGGAGTCGTGGGCGGGGGGCTGATGGGGGAGGGTATCGCTCAGGTTTCGCTTCCCCTTGGCCGTGTGATCGTGAAGGACGTCTCGGAGACCTCGCTCGCGAGGGTCGCGCGGAACCTCCACCGCGGCCTGGCCAAGCGCGCGAGGTCCGGCGCGATCTCCCGGCTCGAGCGAGACCGCCAGTGGTTCCGCCTGCACGGGACGACCGTGGACCGCGATCTTCGAGCGTGCGATCTCGTGATCGAAGCCGTCTTCGAAGACCTGGCGCTCAAGAGGAGAGTCTTTGCCGAGCTCGCAGCTGTGGTCTCGAATCAAACGGTGCTTGCCACGAACACCTCGGCGCTTCCGATCGGAGAGATCGCGGCCGAGGCGGCGCATCCGGAGCGGATCCTGGGGATGCACTACTTCTCGCCCGTCCCGAAGATGCCTCTCCTCGAAATCGTCGTGGCCTCCCGGACCGCGCCCGAGGCCGTCGCGACGGCGCGCGCGTTTGGGGTCGCGCAAGGCAAGACCGTGATCGTGGTGAAGGACGGGCCAGGCTTCTACACGTCCCGGATCCTGGCTCCCTATCTGGCCGAGGCCGTGCGGCTCCTTGAGGAGGGCCACGCCGTCCTGGGAGTCGACGAGGCCCTTCTGAACTTTGGCTTTCCGATCGGCCCGATCGCGCTTCTCGACGAGGTCGGTCTCGACGTCGCGGCGCACGTCGGGAAGGGGCTTTCGCAGGCGTTCGCGAGCCGTGGCTTCCCGGCTTCCTCCACGCTTTCGCGGCTGGTCGGAGCCGGCTACCTTGGGAAAAAGGGCGGCAAGGGCTTCTATCGGCAGGGCCCTGGCCGGCGGAAGCAGGTCGACGAGTCCGTTCTGCGATTCCTGACTCCGGCCACGCGGGTTCAGGCGGCCAGCGACATCGCGGACCGGTGCGTCCTCTTGATGGTGAACGAGGCCGTCCGATGTCTCGAAGAGGGAGTGATCGCGAACCCGCGCGATGGCGATCTGGGCGCGGTGCTCGGGTTGGGCTTTCCGCCGTTCCTGGGCGGCCCATTCCGATATGCGGATGCGTTGGGAACCGCGGTTCTCGCGAGACGCCTCAATGAGCTTGCCGAGCGGCTCGGGCAGAGGTTCCGTCCGGCGCCGGGGCTCGTCGAGATGGCCCGAAACGGCTCCCCGTTCTTTCCGCCGGTTTAGGAATTGCCGAGGACGAGATGCAATCGATCTACTTCACTCCCGAGCACGCCGCGTTTCGCGCCTCGGTACGCCAGTTCATTGAGGCCGAGGTCGCCCCTCACGCCTCCGAATGGGAGGAGGCCCGGCGCATTCCGCGCTCGGTCTTCGCCCGAATGGGGGATCTGGGCTTTCTCGGAATCACCTTTCCGGAGTCTCTGGGTGGAGCCGACGCCGACATCTTCTATGCGATCGCGTTCCTTGAAGAGCTTGCGAGGTCCCGGATGGGGGGTTTTTGCGCCGCGGTTGCGGTCCAGGAGTTCATCGCGACCGGCGCGATCCTGAGGCACGGAACCGAAGCGCAGAAACAGCAGTTTCTCGTGCCTTCGATCGCGGGCCGGAAGGTCGGCGCGATCGCGATCTCCGAGCCCGATACCGGTTCGGACGTCGCGGCCATCCGCACGAGCGCCGTGCGCGAGGGCGCCGATTTCCTGATCAGCGGCGCGAAGACATGGATCACGAACGGCGTCGAGGGCGACTTCTTCGTGCTCGCCTGCAAGACCTCGGCGGAGGGCTCGTCGGGGATCAGCCTTCTCGCCTTCGATGCGGACCGGCCTGGAATCCGAAGGAGCAAGCTTCGCAAGCTGGGGTGGCACAGCTCCGATACGGCCGAGCTCGCGTTTGAGAATGTGCGCGTGCCCGCGAGCTCTCTTGTTGGTGAAGAGGGAATGGGCTTCTACTACATCATGGAGACCTTCGCCTTGGAGAGGCTCGCGACCGCCGCGATCTCGGTGGGAGCTTGTGTGGTTGGTCTTGAGGAAACGCTTGCCTACATGGAGAGCCGGCAGGCCTTTGGGCGACCGCTCAGCCGCTTCCAGGCCCTCAGGCACAGGCTCGCGGACCTCTTCGCGGAGCTCGAGGCCGTGCGGCAGCTGGTCTATCACGCGGCTTGGCTCTTTCAGACCGGCGCCTCGGCCGTGACCGAAGCGGCCATGGCCAAGCTCCTCGCGACCGAGCTCAACAAGAAGGTTGCCGACGAGTGCCTTCAATTCCACGGCGGGTTTGGGTATGTCGAGGAGTACCCCATCGAGCGGTTCTTCCGGGATGCCAGAGCCTCGACGATCGTGGCGGGCACCAGCGAGATCATGAGGGAGATCGTCGCCAAGTCGAGGATCGACGGCGTGACCTTCGGCCCCGTCGCCGCGCGGGATGGTGAGGGCCGCGAGCCGAAGCGGCCGGGAGAACCAGAGCCGCAAACGCCAAGTGTGCGAGATCGGCCTCCGGAGCCCGTGTCCGAGGCGGTTGCCAAATCGACCGTCTCTCCCGACGCGGTCACCGCGCTGTTTCACGGTCTTCCCGGCCGGCTGCGAGCCGACAAGGCCGAGGGTTGGAACGCGACGTTTCACTTTCGCCTTCGCGAGTCCGCGCGCCCCGATTGGACCGTTGTCGTGAACGGCTCGGTTTGCGAAGTCCACGAGGGGATTCATGGAGTGCCCAATTGCACGGTTCAGTCGACCGAGAAGGTGTTCCTGGAACTCGAGGCCGGAGAGAGAAATCCCGAGACAGCCTTCCTGATGGGCAAGATCAAGGTCTCGAATGTCCCGGAGATGCTGCGATTCATCCGGGCGTTTCGCCGTCCGGCGCGCTGAGTTCAATGGCCACCGCGGACCCTTCCGGCCAGCCGCTCGCTGGCATGCTGGTGTTGGATCTTTCCCGAATGCTGCCGGGCGCGGTGCTTGCGAGAAGCCTCGTCGATCTGGGCGCGCGGGTGATCAAGGTCGAGGATCCGGAGAGCGGCGATCCGCTTCGGCACGTGCCGCCTCTTGTCGGGGGCGTGGGCGCGGCGTTCTGCGCGTTTTTCCGCGGGACAGAATCCGTGACGCTCGACTTGCGCGTTCCAAGGGACGCGGCGAAGCTCTTGAAACTTGCCAAACATGCCGATGTTCTCGTGGAGAGCTTTCGACCCGGAACCCGGGAGCGTTGGGGGCTTTCGAACCAGCGACTGTCCGAGCTGAACCCGACGCTGATTACGTGCTCGCTGCCGTCCTTTGGTGCGCCGGGCCCCTTCGCAAACCGGGTCGCCCACGACCTCAACATCGTGGCGCTTTCCGGCCTCCTGGAAGCGCTTGCGCCTCGCGAGTCCAAGGGGGTTCCGAACCTCCAGATCGCGGACGTGACGACCGGCCTTCTCGCGTTGTCGTCGCTTCTCGCCGCGATCCTCTTGCGCAGGCAAACGGGTCACGGCCGCCACCTTGTGCAGCCGCTCGCGACATCGGTCCTTCCCTTCCTGACGGCCCATTGGGCGGAGTCCGCGGCGAAGACGGCCGACGGGGATCGCTCAGGGCTCGCGACGTTGCTGTCGGGCGAGGTTCCGTCCTACGGGTTGTATTCCTGTTCCGACGGCCGAAGGATCTCGGTGGCGGCTTTGGAGCCCAAGTTCTGGGCGACGCTTCTTGGAATCGTGGGGCTTCCCGAACTCGCCGGAGACGGCATGGTCCTGAACCGGCGCGCCCGCGAGGCGCTCGCCGCTCGCTTCGCCGAGCGTCCGTCGACACATTGGCTAGGGCTTGCCGGGGAGGCGAACCTCCCGGTCACCGTGGTTCAGAGCATTCGCGACGCGATGGCCGGGGAGCCCTACGCCCGACACCAGGAACTCACCCGGATCCCGGGCGGAGATTCGTTTCCGACGCCTGCCCCGTACCTTGCCGAGGGTGTCGCGCCGCCTCGCACCGAGCGATCCGCCGCGCCGTCACTGGGTCGCGATACGGCGTCCGTGCTGCGGGAATTCAGTGTGGGCGATTAGGAATCGCCCTGCCGAAGCAAACCGCGCGTTATCCTGATCCGGAGTTCTTCCGAGGGTCAAAGCCAACCGCCAGCCGTGGAGCGAAGAACCTATGAGCCGAACGGAGCGTCCCGGAACGGCACCGGTGGCCGTGGCCGCCGCGCTCGCGCTCGGCTCTCTCCTCGGTTCGTGCCGGCGCTCTTCCGAGCTTTCCGAGATCGCGCTCTCGGTCCCTTACGAGGTCGATCAACTCGACCCCCATGCTCGCAACTGGGTTGGGAGCTTCGCCATCGCGTCTCACTTCTACGAGCCCCTCGTGACGACCGACGCCGAGATGGGGCTCGTGCCCGCGCTCGCGGCTCGCTGGACCAGCCCCGATCCCGAGACCTGGATCTTTCATATCCGCCCCGAGGTCACGTTTCACTCGGGCCGGGCCCTGACCGCCCAAGACGTTGTGTACTCGATCAAGAGGCTTCTGAACGACCCCAGTCTCGACATGGTGTCCTATGCGAGCGAGGTCAAAGGCGTCCGTGCCTCTGGCCCGCTGACGGTCGAGATCAGGACCCGGCGCCCCAACGGCATTCTTCTCAACAGCCTTCGATTCATTCTGATCGTGCCCGACGGTTCGACGCGCGCGTCGCTGCTCGCGCACGTCGACGGCACGGGGCCCTATCGGCTTGTCGCGTGGCGGCCCGGAACGGAAGTCGTGATGGCCCGCCACGAGGCCTACTGGGGCGGCGAACCTGTGTTTTCGAAGGTCCGGTTCCGCCTGTCCCGACCTCCGCTTCAGGCCGCGGACGACATCGCGCAAGGCCTCAGCCAGCTCGCCCAATGCAATACCAAAGAGCTTCGCGGCGTGGATGCGAAGCGCTTCGAGACCGTCCGCCAGACCAGCATCTTCATGAAGTTCCTAAGCTACGATTTTTCGCCCAGGTTGCTGGATGGAAGACCCAATCCCTTTGCCGATCAACGTGTTCGCAAGGCCGTGCATCTCGCCGTGGACCGTCCCGGTCTCGTCGCGCGGCTTTCGACATTTGGCCTCCCCGCCTCGCAGCCGGTTGCCCCTTTCATCTTCGGCTTCAATCCGGAGCTCCCGGAACCGCGGTACGACCCCGAAGACGCGCGTCGGCTGCTGAGCGAGGCGGGCTATCCGGAGGGTTTCACGACGCCGCTGTTTGTTCGGCGCATCTTTCGCGAAACGGCCGAGATCCTCCGCGGGATGCTGGAAGCCGTTGGCGTCCGTGCCGAGCTCCGCGTGGTCTCGGACACCGAGTACTTCCAACGCGTCGCCGAACGTTCTGTCCCGTTCCTGCTCTCGCGCTTCGGCTGCCCGACCGGGGACGCCAACCTGCTCTTTGAGCAATGGATTCACACCCGCGACCCGGCCCGGTTCCTGGGGCTCGCCAACGACGCCCGCTTCTCAAGTCCCGAGCTGGACCTTTTGATCGAGGAGAGCGCGCGGATCATGGAGACCGAGCCCCGGCAACGGGCCTTGCAGGGGCTCTTGGCGCGCGTCATGGAGAACCTCGTTTGGGTTCCCTTGTACATCGACGAGGATGTCTATGTCCTGGACCGCAGGCTCAAGTGGAGACCCCGCAAGGACAGCTATGTTCTGGCGGCGGAGGTGGCTTCGGGGCCGTGACCGGGTGGGCGGCCTTGACGTGTCACGCCGCCACAGCGCAATCCCATCTAGGTCTAGGGTCTTTCCCCAAGCACGATCATTCCCAGGATCGTGCAGAGCTCGCGTCGCTCGGTCCAGGTTTGTGTACATCGGAAGATCCGGTCCACAATCTTCGGGATCGCGGCGCTGCGCTTCTCCAGATGCTCACGAACAACGGACCCGAACGCGTTTTCCAGGAGGTCGAACTCCTGCCCGGGAATCCGTCGCCTCGCCTGGGGGGGCCCGCCGGCCCGGATTGGAAACGGCATCAAGCCGATGAAGATTGGCGAGGACCCGGAAGTGCCCACCGAGTCAAGGTCGACACCGAGCTCCACTCCTCCGGTCTCGAAACGTTCCTCCGCGATCACGAGCAACCGGCCACACTCCAGAAGCGCGTCGGCGACCGCGTGAGGCGAGGGAAGCTTGAACGCCTCCTCCAGAAGGTCGCGCAGAGACTTCGACCTTTGCACAAGCTGCCAAAGGCGGGGCGCGCCGCCTCCGTCGTCCGCCAGCGCGATGCATCGCCTTTGCGAAACAAGACCCAGCGCGCCAGCGTGGAAGCGCGCCCAATCGATCAAGGCTGCACGGGATGTCTCCGGATCCTCGAATCCGGCGTCCGCCGGCGAATGCAGGATCCAGCCGTCCTCTGCTGCGGCGTTCCAATCGCCGTTCGGCAAAGCGCGAGGCTGCATGCGCGATGTGCCGGCTTCGTAAAGGTAGACCCTGCCTTCCACCGGAGGCCAGATCGTTCCGCTTGGAATGCTGGCGCTCGGCGGCGCGGGCGATCCCGGGCTCCTCAAGTTCCTCCTTGGGGCCTCTACTTCGGGCTCCGAACGCAAGGCCGACGACTTCCCAACCTCGGGGACGATGCGGTCGGGAGGCGAGACCCCGTCCGGTTCGAACACGGAAGCCAGCGCAGGGGGCGCGTCGATCTGCCGCAGAAGGTCCTCCGGTCCCTCCACCTCGGGGCGACTGTGCACAAGCTCGTCCCGTTGGATCAGCTCCTGGACCCGGTCGAGCCCGAGCCGAACGCCCAGGACGAAGGCCTCCCGAACGCCCACGCCCTCGAGAGCCGTGGTCTCGACAACCGCGGTTCCGGAGAGCCGATCCGCAATCAGTTGTTTCAATTTGGAGGTCGAAACCGCGCCGGGAAGGTCGCGCTTGTTTGCCTGGATGATGAGACCGGGCGCCGGGCGGGCTTGCGAGTTGAGGAGCGCCCGGACACGAACCGCTTCTTCAAGCGCCGCGGGCAGCTCGTTTTCCCGCGAATCGACAACGAAGACGACGGCGTCGGCGGCTTCGAGAAGCTTGCGGCGGCGGGCCTTGAGGCCCGGCTGCCCCGGAACACTGACGAGCTGGCAACGGATCGAATGCCCCTCGAAACGTCCCCCTGTGTAATCCAGCCAGTCGAAGTAGAGCGTCCGGCCGTCCAGCTCTCCGGGCGACGAGGCCGGGCGTGAGAGGCTCTTGGCCAACGCCCGGACCGTCGTCGTTTTCCCGCCCCTTGCCAAGCCGTCAAACACGATCCGGAGGACAAAGGCACCCCTCTCCGTATCGAGTACCGCCACGACTCAGCCGTCCAGGGTCCGCAATGGCGCCCGTCGTTGTGCGCTTGAACGGTCTTGTCAGTTGACGACCAGCTCCTTCTCAACAGCCGCCAGCCGGATGCGTGACATGGCGAGATTGCCCTTTGCTTTGTCAAGGACCAGATAAATGAAGACCGCGTCGTTGCCGGTGAGCGGGCGAATCAGGTGGTATTGCTTGCCAAGCGTGATCAGGATGTCCTCGATCGCGTCCCTGAGGTCGAGGCTTTTCATGGTCTTCCGCTTGGCCCGCACAACCTCGGTGTTGCCGGCGGCGGCGATCTCCATGTTGACAACGCCTCCCCCGACGGCGCCCAACATCATCCCACTGTTGCTGTCGACGACGCAGGCGCCGATGAAGCCGTCCACATCCTCGAGCTTTGCAATGCTTTCCTTCACGCTAGCCATTTCGATTCCTCCTGACCTTCGATGGAAGGTGAACGGCCGCAATGCACGTTCATTGCCAGGCGGGCTCGTGCCTGAGAGGCGGCCGTCGTTCCACGATGGAACAGGATCGTGGGTATTTTGAATTCCTGTTTGAAACAGGAAACGCGAACTAGAACGCCGCGATCGAGGCCGGTTTTGCGAGGTAAAACCCTTGTCCAAGGGGAACCCCCAGCCTTCGGATCGCCTCGAACTCCTCGCGGTTCTCGATTCCCTCGGCGATCACCTGCGTGTCCATCTTCTCGGCGAAGGACAGGATCGCGCCCAGGAGGTCCTGCTTGATGCGGTGCCGGTGGATGTCCTTGGTGAAGTGGTGGTCGAATTTCAGGAACTCGGGCTTGATCTCGGCCAGGGAGGCCAGGTTTGAGTACCCGGACCCGAGGTCATCGACCGCCACCCGGAACCCTTGCTTGCGCAGTTCCGCCATCACTTGGGAAAACAGATCCTGGTGCTCGGCATAGGTCCTCTCGGTCACCTCGATGACAATTCGTGACGGATCGAGGTTGTGATCCTTCACGTCTTTGAGCAGGGCCCCTTCCAGAAAATCGGGGTCCGAGGCCGCCGCCTGGGACATGTTGAGGAAGATCATCTGCTTCCAGCCCGCCTGCCCGGCGGCGGCGAGCGACTGGCGCCTGCAGAGCCTCTCCAGCTCCACGATCAGGTTCACCCTTTCCGCGAGCGAGAAGAGCGACTCGGCATCCTCCAGGCCCGAGCCTACGGGTCCGCGCGAGAGTGCCTCGAGCGCCGCGACCTTTTCTTCCACGAGATCGAAGATCGGCTGGAAGACCGATTGCATCTTTCCCGCGCTCAGGATTCCCCGGAGGACCATCGCGCCATGCTCTTCGGCCGAGGCGGTTCGCCGCGACACCTCGCCGCGAGCCTCGCGAATGGCACGGTAGATGACGCGCTCCACCCGCACCTTGGGGTCGAAGGACGCAAGCGCCTGACCGACATGTGAGGTGTATTTGTCAATCGAGGAAAGGCGCTTGAGGAGGAATGTGCGGACGAAGTCCTCGAGCGAGAGGGCGAGGCCGCGCAGCCATTCCACCTCGCTGCCGTCGGGACGGGAGATGTCCCGCATCGAAAAGAAGCAGAGGATCTCGTCGCTCCTCACCGCGGAAACGCTCAACCGGCCGCCGGGAAGGACTCCCTGGTCAATCAGACCCTGGAGGGCCTTCACGAAATCGACGATCAGCTGGTCATAGACTTGCCAACCCCAGTGCTCCTCGATCTGGCGCTCCGCGTTGAGCATGAACGTCAGCACGCCGATCGACCCGTAGTCCTCGATCTGCCGTCTCAGCTCGTCGATCATGCTCGGCATGGCTGGAAGGCCGACGTCGCGATCGAAGAGCTGAGACCGGTATTGAAGCCACTCCGCGCGAAGGTTCGCGGAATCCTCCGCCGCGTCTCGCGAGACGCCGGCGCCCATCACGACCCCGATGGCTTGTTCAGGAGCGAACGGACCTCGCGAAGGACCTCCGCGGTCGAGAAGGGCTTGCAAATGTAGCCGTTGGCGCCCTCGTGCAAGGCGATCATCTTGTCGCGCCGCTCCGAGCGGGCCGACAGCATCATCACCGGAATGGAGCGGGTCCTCTCGTCGCCCTTCAGGATCTTCAGAACCTGCCAGCCATCCATCTCGGGCATCATCACGTCGAGAATGATCGCGTCGGGCGGGCTTTCGTATGCGCTGGCAACGGCGGCCTTGCCGTTCGGCGCGGTCTGGGCGACGAACCCGTTTGTTTCGAACACCAGCTGGAGGAGCGTCAACACGTCCTCCTCGTCATCCACAATCAGGATTCGCCGTTTTTCTTCGGACATTCGTCGTCTTCCTCTTCAGACCGAAGGCAGCGCGGCCTCTCCGATGAGATCTCTCATTCTCTCAAGAATCCGGTCGATGTCGACAGGTTTCGAAAGGAACGCGGCGACGCCCAGCCGCTGGGCCTCCCTCACGCTCGCGGGATCGCCGTGCGCCGAGAGGATCACGATCGGGGTCTGCGCGGTCTTGGGCGACTCGCGGAGCCGCGCAAAGACGTCCCAGCCGCTCATGTCCGGGAGCATGAGGTCGAGGAGGATGAGGTCGGGGGCCTCCTCCAGAGCCCTCTCCAGCGCCTCGCGTCCTGTGCCGGCGCCGCGCACCTGAAAGCCGTTGACGCGAAGCGACCTCTCGATCAGCGTCCGGATCTCCTCTTCGTCATCCACCACGAGCACCTTCGGCAGCTGGTCCCGTGTCCGCCCTTGCTCGTTCCCGGAGCGCAGCGCGCGCGTCGCGGCCTCGACGAGACGACCGCGGTCGATTGGCTTCAAGAGGTATTCGACCGCGCCCATGCGGAGGCCCTCAATGCGCTCGTCGATGACCGAGGCCACCAGGATCGGCACGTTGCGGGTCTCGGGCCCCTCCTTCAGGGCCTGCAAGAGATCGAACCCGTCGCGATCGGGGAGGCGGATGTCCAAGAGGATCAGCCGAGGAGGTCTTTCCTTGGCCGCCGCGAGCCCTTCGGCCGCCGTGGTGGCCGTCCGGACCGTGAATCCCTGTTTGGCAAGCGTCTCGCGGATCACTGAAAGGAAGTCCGCATCGTCGTCGATCGCGAGGATCTCGGCGGCGCCGTCGGTTGGGACGAGGCCGTAGAAGACACCCGACTCCGTGCGCACCTCAACCGCGGCGAGCGAGAACCGGAAGACCGAGCCGCCCCCCGGGCGCTCGTCCACCACGATCGTGGAGTTGTGCGCGTCCAAAATCGACTTGACGATCGCGAGCCCCAACCCGATCCCGCCGTACTTGCGCGTCGCGGTGGCGTCCGACTGGTAGAACTTGTCGAAGATCCGTTTTCGCTCCTGCTCCGGGATCCCGGCTCCGGTGTCGGCAACGGTGATCTCGACGCGCGCGCCGCCGTCGATGCTCCTGGCGCCCACCTCGACGGCTCCTCCCTCCGGGGTGAACTTGAGGGCGTTGGTGATCAGGTTCTCGAGGACTTGGGTGAGGCGCTCGCGGTCGCCGTCCACGGCCCGCAGCGAGCTCTCCACGTCCATGCGCAGGTTGATCCTTCGCTTCTTGGCCTCGGAGGAGATGCCCTTGACGACCTGGTCGACGAGGCGGCCGATCTGGAACGGCGCGGACCGGATCGAGACGCGCCCCAGCTCCATTCGCGAAAAATCGAGAAGCATGTTGATTGTCTTGGTGAGCCTCTCGGCGTTCCTCAGACAGACGTCGAGCCCTTTCCTCTGCGACTCCGTGACCGGCCCCAGCTGGCCCTCCTGGAAGAACTCCACGTAGCCCCGGATCGCCGCCAACGGCGTGCGCAGCTCGTGCGACACGTTGGCGAGGAGGTCCGTCTTCATCCGGTCGAGCGTCGCCAGCTCCTCGTTGGCCCTTTCCAGCTTCTCGAGCTGCTGCTTGATGCGCGCCGCGAGCTGCCCAAAGGAATCGGCGAGCTCCTCGATCTCGTCCCCGGTCCGGAACTCGAAGCGCGGAAGACCCTTGCCGGTCGAGAACTGCCTTACGCCCTGAGTCAGCTCGAGGATCGGGCGGGTCACGCGCCCCGCGAGCCAGAACGAGACGGCGGCCACGATCGCAAGCGCGACCAGCACGATCGGAATGCTTGTTTGGATGGTTTTGAGGACCCGGGCCTCCATCTTCTCGTACGTGAACACGTTGAGAACCGAATAGGGATGCCGTCCCCATTCCTCGAAGTAAGGGGTTCCCACGAGCAAGGCCCTGCCGTGACCCGGAATGAAGTAGTCCATCTTCCAGGTCTTGGGCAGGGCCGCCCGGGCGGCGAGGTCGGGATCCTCCAGGCGGCGAATCGGCCGCTCGGGCCGGAGCGTCATGTCGGCGCTCTCCATGGAGTCGTAAAGGACCTCCCCGGAGACGGACAGGATGAACACCCGGCGAAGATCGGCGTTCAGGGTCATCACGTTCCGCACGATCTCGCGGAACTTGTACGAGCCCGAGCGGTAGTAGAGCCGCCAGGCCTCGCAGAGCTGGCCCCGCGTCGTGACCGCGAAGCCATCCGCGTAGGCCTCCAGCATGGCTTTCTGGTCGCGCGCGCGGAGCACCACGAGGGTTCCAATCACGATCACGAGGAGCGCGCCCATCAAAGACGACAGAATCAGCGCGAACCGGGTGCGCAATGAGCTCCTCACGGCGACCTATCATGTCACCATCCACGAAGCCTGAGGAACCCCTGATGGGATCGCGGCGGTCTCTTTTCACGCGCACGTTCAAGATCAGCCTCGCGCTCGTTTTCTTTGGCGTCGTCTTCGTGGCGAATGCCCCCGGAGGCGATCACAAGGAAGGGCACCCCTTGTTTGCGGTTGGGGTGCTTTTTCTGTGCCTCGGCGGGCCGGTCTTTCTCGTCAGTGGAACGCGGCACTTGCTGCGTGGCCTTCTTTGGCGCGTGGGAAGCCGGCTCTTCGTGTCCTACGTCCTCATCGGCGTCGTGCCGCTCATCTTCATCTTTGGGTTCCTCCTGCTCGTCACGTTCATGATCGCGGGCCAGCTCGCGGGCCGGCGCGTCGAGAAGGCCCTGGATACGCACCGGGCGATTCTCGACGAGACGGCCCGAAGCCTGTTCCCGGGTCTGTTCGCAGCGCCCACAACCGAGGCTCGACGAGCCCTCTTCGCGGAAAAGCTGAAGGATCGCGAGCGGGATCTCCCCGCGGCCGCGTTTGGATTCCGGGACGCCGCGGGCCGTTCGGATGCGACGTCTCCTCTCGTCGAGACGCTCCTTTTGGCGTCGACAATCCCGGACGGCCGTCGCGTTCGGCTTGCGTTCCACGAGAAGGAGGTCTTTTACGCCGTCTCGGAACGGCGACCCGCGGGGACGCTTCTCCTCGTCCTGCCCTTCACCGAGCGGCTGCGAAAACGGCTGGAAGCCGAGATCGGAGTCCGGGTCCAGTTCTCGCGCGCCGAAGACACGACTCTCGATGTGGACGAAAAGCCAAACGTGAAGCGTCGCAGACGCGCGACAAACCTCAGGATCGTTGAGGATTCGCGAGACGGCGACGGGCTGGAAGGCGCGCCAGCATCTGCCGACAAGACAGCGGAAGCCACGGCGGCGAAGGGCTCGACAGAGGCGGTGGATGCCGGGAAACGCCAGGAATCGGGTGGCCTGACCGGCGCGCGATGGGTCACATGGCCCATGCCGCTCACGGCGCCGCTCGTCGATTGGACAGCCGCGGCGGCGGCCGAGCCAAGCTACCTGGTCTCGCTCTCGAGGACGTCGATCGAGGCGGAGGCGCGGGCTCTCTTCGGCGAGGTCCGCTTTGGTCGGCAGGCCGAGATGGAACTCTCCCGGCTCGCCTGGCGCGTTCTCCTTGTTCTCGCGGTGATCACGGGCGCGGCGTACGTGGGTTCCTCCGCGATCGCGACCGTGCTGGTCTCACGCATCGCCCGCACGACGGGACGGCTCTCGACCGCCTTCCGGGAGATTGAGAAGGGCAACTTCGGCTACAAGGCCCGCCTTCGCGGCCGCGATCAGCTCGCGGGGCTCATCGAAGGCTTCAACCGCATGAGCGGACACCTCTCGGAAAGCGTGAGCGAGAGGGCCGACAAGGAGGCCTTGGAACGCGAGCTCCATCTCGCGCGGGATCTTCAAGAGCGCCTTCTGCCTCCTCGGGACTTTTCGTTTCCGGGCTTGGAGATCGCCGTCGATTTCCGGCCCGCGGCCGCGATCGGGGGCGACTTCTACCACTTCATCGAGGAGGGCGAAGGGCGACTCGTGGCCGCTATCGCCGACGTCTCCGGGCACGGGCTCGCGACCGGGATCGTGATGGCCGCGGCCCGCGCGGCGTTTTCGGCCTTGGCCTCCACGGGGGTCGCGACCGGCGAGCTCTTCACCACGCTCGATCGCGAGATCCGCGGTGCCACGGACCCGCGCACGTTTGTCACGCTGCTCCACGCGCGGTTCCTTCTCTCAACGGGAATCGCCGAGTTCACCAACGCGGGACACCTCTATCCGTATCGCGTCGAAGCGGGGGGCCGGGTCACGGCGATCGCGAACCCGGCTCGGCCTCTTGGGCTGTCGCTCCCCGCGACGTTCAAGACCGTGACCTGCGAGATCGCGCCGGGAGATCTTTGGGTTCTGATGTCCGACGGCATCGTGGAGGCCACCTCGCCGGCCGACGAGGAGTTCGGTTTCGCAAGGCTTGAAGCCGTGCTCAAGGCCGCGGCGGGACAGACCGCCGTGGAGCTCCGGGATCGCCTGCTAGGCGAATGGCGCGCGTTTACCGGTCACGACAACCCTCGGGACGACCGGACGCTGCTCGTCTTGCGAATCCTGTAGGCATCCCGTCAGGCCGGGGTCCCCGGGCGGCCGAGGCGATAGGTTCGCGAGTAGCCGTCCGAAAGATCCGTCAACGTCACCTCAACGGTTCCCGCCGCTGCGCATTGGTAGGTCTCCTCGATTTCAGGTCCGGTGCCGTTCGTCCGCAGCACCGCTTCCTCGGCGAGATCCTCACGGCTTCTGAGCTGCCGGTCGAACGGAAAACGGAACTCGTTCCACGGGGTGACGTCACCGTCGGGGCGCCCCGAGTCCACGCGACTGCATTCGACGAACCGGAAATGCCCGATGTTGTGGGCGGCGCGGTATCGCCGGACCGATCGGACCGGCTCCTCACCCGCCGCCGGCAGAGGGGTCTCCTTGTCGAAGATCGGATCGAAGGCCACGCTGCCGCCCTTCTCGGTCTCCCGAAACACGCCGAACGTCCGGGAGAGACGATCCGAGAGCGTGTATCCAGCCTCGCGATCCAGGAACACCGCGAGCCCGATGGCGGTCGCGGCGAAGGGGTGCGGCGATCTCTTCACGCGGCGCTCGCCGAACTTCTCCTTGAGGAGCCGCGGGATCAGCGGAAACGCTCCCGCTCCACCCACGATGTAGACGCCCGCGAGGTCTGCCTCCTCCAGGCCCGCGGCGCCGTCCGGCTCCTTGAGAACCGGCTCCATCGCGCGAAGGGTTCTCTCGACCAGCGGCTGGCAGGCCTCATAGACCTCGTCGATCGGGACCGCGAGCGGCGTCTTTTCGAGCGGCGAAAGGTCGATGAGGAGGCGCCGGGTCTGCGGATTGACGGCCTCCTTCTGCCGCGAACACTCCTCCCTGAGGAGCTCCAGGCTGCGCTCCGGGATCGAAGGATCGGTAAGCCGCGCGAGGACCAGCCTCAGGATCGCCTCGTCGAAGTCATCTCCCCCCAGCCTCTGAACGCCCTGGCTTCTCACGACCTCGTTGGCTCGCCCGGTCATCTTGAGGAGCGAAGCGTCGAACGTGCCGCCTCCAAGGTCATAGATCGCGACGTGCTCACGCCGGGACGTGATCGTCGATCGGTAGCGATGGGCGTATTCGAAGCCGGCCGCCGACGGCTCGTTGAGGAGCGCCGTGACGTGAAAGCCGGCACGCGTGAAGGCGTCGAGGGTCAGGAACCGCTGGGCGCTTCCGGCGTTGGCGGGGACGCTGATGGCCGCGTCCAACGGCTCCTCTTGGTCGAGGTCCGCGTTCGAATGCTCGAGGAGGGCCGTGCGGAGGTGTGTGAGGAAACCGACGAAGACGTCGCTGACGAGGTACCGGCGTCCGCCCAGCGTGGCCGTGGTCGTGGGCCCGGCATCGTTCAGGAGCCGCTTGAAGGATCGAAGGGTGGCATAGCCTTCGAAGTGCCGGACGCGGGCGGCCTCGAAGCCGTAGTGCAGGCTTCCATCCGGATCCGACGCGACCAGGGAGGGGAAGTAGTCCTCGCCATCGAACGAGACGACCGGGTAGTTACCCCGGTCCACAAGCGCGACCACCGTGTGTGTGGTCCCAAAATCGATCCCGAGCCGCATGACACGGCAAGTTTAGGGCGCCGCCCTCGTGGGGCGCGAATCGACGAGCCCGTTAGCTCGCCTTCTTCCTGGGCGCCTCGCTTGAGCGTGTGAGCTCGACGCCGCTCGCCACAAACGAGAGCTCTTTCTGCTCGCCCTTCACCGCATCCGGCTTCCCGCCGGGCGTCTCGCCCGCGTAGTGCTTGGCCGTCGCCTCGGGAATCGTCTCCACATTGAAGACGCCCTCGACCACGACCCGCGCGCCTGCAATGTCCTTGGGTACGAAGAACCCGTAGTCCTTGAACGTCACCCGGACCGACTTCGCGGGATCGCCCAGTGTCATCCAACAGCCTTTCTGCGTGCAAACCGCGGACACCACGCCCTCGGTCCGCACCGATTTGCCGCGATAAGTCTCCGGGCTCTTCACGAGCTCGGCCAGGTCGACCTTGGTGAGTCCCTTCAAGGGCTTGCCGAAGGTCTCGACGGTCTGCGCGCGGACCATTGAGGTGGAAAAGAACGTAACGACAGAAAGAACGGCCAGAGTCCTCGTGAGCGTCTTGAAGTTTGTCATGTCCGAAAATCTAGCACGCGTTCGCTAAGCTCGGCGCGCCAAAGGAGGTTCGATGTCCATCGACAACAGACCCATCAACCCGGTTGCGATCTCGCCCACCGCCGTCGAGAGCCGTTTCCTAAGCCGCGTCTACGGCTGGATGACCGCCGGGCTTCTCATCACCGCCGGTGTCGCGGCCTATACCGCGCAGAGCGAGGCGCTTGCAGGCTTCGTCCTTGGCAACAAGATCGTGTTCTATGGCCTGCTGCTTGCAGAGCTGGGCCTCGTAGCGTGGCTCTCCGGCCTGGTCTCCGGCCTGTCGGCGCGGACGGCCGCGACGGTCTTCGTCGTCTACTCGGCGCTCAACGGCCTCACGCTCTCGGTGATCTTTCTGCGCTACACCGCGGCCTCCATCGGAACCACGTTCGTGGTCTCGGCCGGGGCGTTCGGAGCGCTGAGCCTCTACGGGCTCGCGACCAAGAGGTCCCTGAGTGGGGTCGGCTCGTTCTGCTTCATGGGGTTGATCGGAGTCGTCCTCGCCGGCCTCGTGAACCTGTTCGTGAAGAGCTCGATGGTGGAGTTCGTGATCACGTGTGTCGGGCTGATCGTGTTCGCGGGACTCACCGCCTATGACACGCGCCGGCTGAAGCTGATGGGAGCCGAGCTCGATGCGGACTCCGAGGACGGGCGACGCGGCTCCGTTCAGGGTGCCCTGTCTTTGTACCTCGATTTCGTGAACCTGTTCCTGCTCTTGCTGCGCTTCCTCGGTAACCGCCGCTAGCCTGCCTCGGGGGGATCGAAGCCCGGCCGGTCCCCCCGAACCTGCCTCTAACTCTCCAGGTACGTGTAGTGCGAGAGCGTGAGCTCGAACTCCTTGGCGATGGCCTTGGCCTCGGCGTCGCGGATCTTCTGGCTGTCGGTCGAGCGGCGCAGCTGACGCCGGATCGATTCCAGGATCTCCTGCCGGTCGTAGTTCATGTACGACAGAACCCGCTCGCAGGTCTCGCCTGGAAGGACGTCCTGGATCCGCGTCCTCCCGTCCTCGCCGGCCACCGCGAGCACCTCGTGGACCTCGCCGAAGAGGTTGTGGAGGTCCCCAAGCACGTCCTGATAGGCGCCCACCAGGCAGAAGCCGATGTAGTACGGGCTGCTTTTGCGAAAGGCGTGGAGCGGAAGCGACTCCTTGATGTCGCGAAGGTCGATGAACTTCTCGATCTTTCCGTCCGAATCGCACGTGATGTCGGCAAGCGTCCCGATCTCTGTGGGCCTCTCGCGCAGCCGGTGGATGGGGAGGATCGGAAAGAGCTGGTCGATCGCCCATGAATCGGGGAGCGACTGGAAGACCGAGAAGTTCATCACGTACTTGTCGGAGATCATCGCCTCGAGGTCCTCGAACTCCTCCGGTATCTCCTTCAGCATCCTGAGGTGCCGCCGAATGCGGTCACAGATGTTCCAAAAGAAGATCTCGCCTTTGGAGCGGTCCTCCAGCGACACATACCCAAGATTGAAGAGAGTGAACAGCTCTTCCTTGTACTGGAGCGCGTCGTGATAGCTCTCGCGCACGTTGCGGGCGTTCACGCCCCGGTAGACGTCGTGAAGCTCCCTGACGACGTGGTTTTCCTCGCCGTTCATGTGCACCGTGCGGCCCTGCTCGATGCGGTCGGCCACGTCGAGCACGTTCGTGACGAGCACCGAGTGGTACGCGGTGATCGCGCGTCCCGACTCGGTGACGAGTGTCGGCGTGGGGACCTTCTCTTCTTCGCAGATGGACTTGATCGTGTAGACGACGTCGTTCGCGTACTCCTGGACCGTGTAGTTCATCGAGGAGTCGAACGCGGTCTTCGAGCCGTCATAGTCGACGCCGAGCCCGCCCCCCAGGTTGAGATATCGGATCTCGACTCCCGAGCGGTTGAGCTTGGCGTAGACGCGGCCCGCCTCGCGAATCGCGTCCTTGATCTTCCGGATGTCCGTGATCTGCGAGCCGATGTGGAAGTGCAGCATTACGAGGCAATCCAGCATCTTTCGGGACTTCAGGATCTCGACGGCCTCGAGCATCTCGGTCGTGGTCAGCCCGAACTTGGCCGCCTCGCCTCCGGACTTCGCCCACTTGCCCGAGCCCCGCGCGTAAAGCTTGCTGCGCATGCCGATCAGGGGCCTCACACGGCGTTCCTTGGCAACTTGCAGGATGCGCTCTAGCTCGGAGACCTTCTCCAGGATCAGGATCACGGTCTTGCCCATGCGAAGGCCGCTCAGAGCGAGCTTGATGAAGGCCTCGTCCTTGTAGCCGTTCGTCGTGATGAGCGCCTCGGGACCGAGATCGGAGGCGAGCGCCGTGATGAGCTCCGGCTTGCTGCCCGCCTCGAGTCCGTAGTTGTACCGGCGGCCCGCGTGGATGATGTCTCTCACGACGACCTTCTTCTGGTTGACCTTGATCGGGAACACCCCACGAAAGACGCCGTCGTAGTCGAACTCCTTGATCGCGTGCAGGAACGCGTCGTTGAGCTCGCGCACGGCCGAGTCGAGGATCTGCGGGAAGCGCACGAGGAGAGGGGTCGAGATGCCGCGCCGCGCCATCTCGTCGACGACCGGCTTGAGCTCGATCGCGCGGTGCTTCTCTCTCGTGGGATGCACGACCAGGTTCCCGTCGTCCGAGACCGAGAAATAGCCCTTTCCCCAGTTCTCGATTCCGTAGACCTTCTCGGCATCCGCGAAACGCTCGGGCGCGCGGACCCGCGAACCGCGAGCGCCGGGCTCCTTCAGCACTTTCGATTTCGGCATCGGGCGCGCAGTTTAAGGATGCGGGCGGCGCCGCGGACGAAATTTCGTGCCGTGCTAGCTTGGAACGGCTTCGATGCCTGGCACCCAAATCCCGCTCCTTCAAGGAACCGCCTCCATTGCGGAGGCCCTGGGCTTCGTCGTGGTCTCGATCCTGGTGATGGCGTTCCTCAAGAAAGAGCGCCGGCACGTCTTCCGGCTCGTGGTCCTCTATGGCCTGTCCTGGCTCCTGTCGGGCGGAGGCGATCTGCTCCTCGATCTCGGCCTGCGCGCCGCAGCCCAGGCCATTCTGTTTCTGTCGCGGCTCCTGACCGGAATCGCGTTCCTCAACCTGTTCGCGGTGGTTGTGTTCGCGGTCGCGCTCCGGGCGATCCGCATCGAGGCGCCCCGCATCCTGAGGGATCTGACGGTCGCGTTCTCATACATCGCGCTGGTCCTCTATCTGTTTTCGCGGTACCACGTCGACATCGGCGGCATCGTCGCGACCTCCGCCGTCATCACCGCGGTGATCGGCTTCTCCCTTCAGGACACGCTTTCGAACGTGATGGGGGGCGTCGCGATTCAGCTCGACAACTCGATCGAGCCCGGCGATTTCGTTCGCGTCGGGGAGGACCTCGGGCGGGTCCGCGAGATCGGGTGGCGAAAGACGCTTCTTGAGACGCGTAACGGGGATCGCGTGCTTGTTCCCAACGCGGTCCTCATGAAGAACCCGGTTCTCATTCAGGGCAGCCCGCGCGGCGGCCCGGCGGTGGAACGGCGCTGGGTGTACTTTCAGGTTCCGGCCCGCGTGCTTCCGGAACGCGTGCTCGACGCGGTGACCGCGGCGCTCCAGCGCGAGCCGATCCCAAACGTCGAGAGAGAGCCGGCGCCCCACGTCCTTCTGATGGACTTTCACGAGAGCCTCTGTCGCTACGCCGTGCGGTATTGGTTGACGGACCTGGTGCAGGACGAGGCCACGGACTCGGTGATCCGGGTCCGAGTCGCCTATGCGCTCCGGCGGGCCGGCATTCGCCCGGCCTCTCCCGAGACCACGGTCTTTCTCAACCACGAGACGACCGGTGTCGGCGAGCCGGACAAAGACCTTGAGAGACGGCTGGGCGTGCTCTCGAGCGTGGCGATCTTCGGCCCGCTGACCGAGGGCGAGAGGCGGCGCCTTGCCCCGTCCCTCATCTACGCGCCCTTCGCGCCTGGTGAGGCGGTCGTCGTGCAAGGCAAGGCCGTCCACAACCTCTATGTGCTTGCGAGAGGCGAAGCGGAGGTTCGAGTGGTCGTGGAGGGGGCTCCGCCACGGACCGTCGCGCGGCTCTCGGCCCCCGATTTCTTCGGCGAGATGGGCATGTTGACCGGAGAGCCCCGGAAGGCAACGGTGATCGCGCTCGACGATGTGGAGTGCTGGCGCCTCGAGAAGGAGAAGTTCCAGGAGATCCTGAAGGCGCGCCCGGCGATCGCCGACGAGATCTCTCACGTGCTCGCGACACGGGATGTCGAGCTCGCCGCGGTCAAGGAAGGCCTTTCCGAGGAAGCCAAGCGGCTCCGCGTCGCGAAGGCCCGGGGAACCCTGGTCTCCCGAATAAAGGACTTCTTCGAGATCACCTAAGGCGGCCGCAGCCGTCCGCGGGCCAGGCCGTAAACTCCCGCGGCGTGCGGCGAGAGTTCTTTCCCGAGATCGAGCCCTATCGATCGTTTCGTTTTCGTGTTTCGGACCTCCACGAGCTCCACGTCGAGGAATCGGGAAGGCCCGACGGCCAACCGGTCGTGTTCTTCCACGGGGGACCCGGCGCGGGCATCTCGCCTCTGCACCGCCGGCTCTTCGATCCCGATCACTTTCGAGTCGTGCTCTTCGACCAAAGAGGCTCCGGCAAAAGCACACCCTTAGGAGAGCTCGCGGAAAACACCACCTGGCACCTCGTCGCGGACGCCGAGCGGCTTCGTGAACACCTCGGGATCGACAAGTGGCTCGCCTTCGGCGGTTCGTGGGGCTCGACGCTCGCCTTGGCCTACGCCGAGACGCATACGGAACGCGTGACCGGGTTGATCCTTCGCGGGATCTTCTTCAACAGGCGAAGCGAGCTCGATTGGTCGTTCAAGGACGGGGCCCGGCGGCTCCTGCCGGATGGCTGGGATGAGTTCCTCGCGCCGCTGACTGAGGCGGAGCGAGCCGACCCGATGTCGAGCTTCCACAGGCGCCTTCTCTCCGAGGACCCAAGCGTAAGGCGAGAGGCGGCTCTTGCGTGGAACCTGTGGGAGGAGCGGGCGTCGCACCTGATCCCGGAACCCGCGGGTACCGAGGAGCGCGACCTCGAGCGTGAGATTGCGGTCGCCCGCATCGAGGCCCACTATTTCGTGAACCTGGGCTTTTTCGAGCCCGACGACCAGCTGCTCCGCGACGTCGGCCGTGTCCGTCACCTGCCGTGTCACATCGTGCAAGGGCGCTACGACCTCGCCTGTCCACCGGTCGCGGCCTGGGAGCTCCACCGCGCGTGGCCGGGCTCGACCCTGGAGTTCATCCCCGCCGCCGGGCATTCGGTGAGCGAGCCCGGCATCGGCGAGGCGTTGATCGGCGCGACCGAGAAGCTCAAGGGGGTCGGCCAGAGCTGAGGGCTGGCCGATCCGACAAGGCTCAGCCGCTCCGGGCTCTCTCCAAACGGGCGATCAGAAGCTCTCGCTGAAGCACGAGCTCCCGGGGCATGGTGGCCTGGTGCTTGTCGAAGAACTCCTTTTGGTCATGGAGCTCCACGAGCCAGGCGTCGACGTCGATGGACTGGGCCTCGTCGACGTCTTCGAGCGGAACCGAGACGCCGGACAGGTCGAAATCGACCTGCTTGGGAACCCATCCGAGCGGGGTCTCCCAGGCGCCGGCCCTCCCGTGCGCCCGGTCCACAATCCACTTGAGAACACGCATGTTCTCGCCGTACCCCGGCCAGAGGAAGCGGCCGTCCGAGCCCTTTCGGAACCAATTCACCTGAAAGACCTTGGGCAGATACCTTGTGGACTTGGCCATGTTCAGCCAATGCCCAAAGTAGTCGCCCATGTCATACCCGCAGAACGGCAGCATGGCCATCGGATCGCGCCTCACGACACCCACCTTGCCGGTCGCGGCCGCGGTCGTCTCCGAGCCCATGGTCGCCCCGAGGTAGACGCCGTGTGTCCAATTGAAGGACTGCAAGACCAAGGGAACCGTGTCGCTCCTTCGACCCCCGAACACGATGGCCGAGATCGGAACCCCGGCGGGGTCGTTGGCCCTTGGCGACAGCATGGGATTGTTGGCCATTGGAGCCGTGAAGCGGCTGTTGGGGTGCGCGGCCTTCTCGAGGGAGCCCTTCTTCCACGGCCGGCCTTGCCAATCCAGGACCTCGTCCGGAACCTCGCCGTCCTTGCCTTCCCAATAGACGTCCCCGTCGCCGGTCATGGCGACGTTGGTGTACAGGGTGTTGCGGCTGATGGTGCGCATCGCATTGGGGTTCGAGGCGTAGTTGGTTCCCGGGGCCACCCCGAAATAGCCGGCCTCGGGGTTGATGGCCCACAGCCGGCCATCTGGCCCGGGACGCATCCAGCAGATGTCGTCTCCGACGGTCCAGACCTTCCATCTTTCGAAGCGCTTGGGCGGAATCAGCATCGCGAAGTTGGTCTTTCCACAGGCGCTTGGAAACGCCGCGGCGACATAGGTCGTCTCCCCATTTGGGTCCTCGACGCCCATGATCAGCATGTGTTCCGCCATCCAGCCTTCCCGCCGCCCGAGATAGGACCCAATGCGCAAGGCCAGGCACTTCTTGCCGAGGAGGACATTGCCGCCGTAGCCGCTCCCGACGGACCAGATCGTGTTGTCCCCGGGGAAGTGGCAGATGAAGCGCCGCTCCGGGTTCACGTCCAGGGTCGAATGGAGACCCCGGTTGAAGTCGGGGGAATCGCCCAACATCGCGAGGGCGGGGCGGCCCATGCGGGTCATAATGCCCATGTTCAGGACCACGTACAGGCTGTCGGTCAGCTCGACGCCGATCTTGGCCATCGGGGAGCCCAACGGGCCCATCACGTAGGGAACCACGTACATGGTTCGTCCCCGCATCGACCCGTCGAAGAGGTTACCTAACCGCCGATACGCCTCGGACGGCTCGATCCAGTTGTTGTTGGGTCCGGCCTCCTCCCGCGTGGGTGTGCAAATGAACGTGAGGTGCTCCACGCGGGCGACGTCGTTGGGATTCGAACGGTGGAGATAGCAGCCGGGGAGCCTCTCCTGGTTGAGCGGAACGAGCAACCCGTCGCGAACGGCCTCGGTTAGAAACTGCGCCTTCTCCTCCTCTGAACCATCGCACCAGACAACCCGGTCGGGCTTCGTGAGCCGGGCGCAGGTCTCGATCCAGGAAGCGAGATGGGGATTCTTGGAAAGGTCGGCCCCCGCGGCTTCGCGAGGGGGTTGGGTGGTCGCGGCGTTCATGAGACTCCTCGCGTGGTCCAAGACGCGTCTTTGGACGGCGCTCTTGGAACGGCATTCTCGAAGGGTAGGGGACGGTACCATAGGCCCAAATGCCTGTCGAAACGCCGTTGGAAGGTCCTCCTCTTTCGCTGCGCCTCCTCTCGCTTTACCCAAAGAAGCCGGGCTCCTACGTGATCGGAAAACTCGCGTCGCTGCGGTTGCCGAGGACACTTCGCGGGCCGCTCCTTCACGCCTTCGCCTCTCGTTACGGGGTCAACCTGGAAGAGGCCGAGCGGCCGTTGATCGCCTACGAGTCGTTTCTCGACTTTTTCACCCGGCGCCTCAAGCCCGGAGCCCGCGCGCAGGCGCCCGAAGCCTTGGGTTCGATCAACTCGCCCGTCGACGGCGCGATCGTTTCGGAGGGCCGCGTCGACGACGGAACGCTGATTCAGGCCAAGGGCCTGAGCTACTCGCTCGGCGAGCTGTTTGGCGGAGATCCGCTTGCCGAACGGTTCCGGCACGGCCACTTCGTGACGTTGTATCTCTCGCCGAAGGACTACCACCGCATTCACGTCCCGGTTCGCGGCCGGTGCGACGCGGTCGGCCGCATTGAGGGCGAGCTGTGGCCGGTCAACGGGGCGTCGACCGCCTTCACGCCGCGCCTCTACGTGAGGAACCGGCGCGCCTACTGGATCGCGACCGGAGTGGGAATGGCGGAGGGACTTTCGGTCGGGGTCGTGATGGTGGCCGCGACGCATGTCGGGGGCGTGGTCTTGGACGAAGCCTGGACCGGTCCGGAACCGCTGCCGAGGCGAGGCCGCCGGGAGCGGCCCGCGATCCCCTGCGAACCGGGCATGGACCTTGGTGTCTTCGAGCTCGGCTCGACCGTGGTCCTCTTGATCGGGGGGAGCCGGAGCCGCGATTGGAGGCTCGGGAAGTCATTCGGGCCGGTCCGGCAGGGGGAGCGCCTGGGAGCGTTTGGCGACTCTGGCGCTCCACAGGGCTCCTGATCGAGCAAGCGGTATTTCAGGAGTCGCCCGAAAGATCAAGACACCGGCGGATAAGAGTTCTGTCGCTTGTCAGAATGCGATGACCGGCTGCTTATCATCGGCGCGATCGGAGGGCAGGGCGGGCGCGATGTCGATCGAAACCGAGGCGCGGCCGGGTTCGTCGGGATCTACGGTTCCCGTGCCCGCGGCCCTTCACCTGGATGACCATCCCCGCTCCTCCGGGAAGGCCGCGGATCGGTGGGTCGTCGGTCCCGATCGGCCTGAGGCGAGACCGATGCCTCCGGTCGAGGCGACCGTGACGACGGCAGCGTCCGCGATGACCGCGACGCGGGTCGAGGACATCCCGGATTTCGTCGAGCATTACCTTTCCGAGCCCGCGAACACGACAAAGCTCACGGCCTACGCGCGGCGCCGTTTTGGAATCGACGCCGACGAGGCCCGGGACCTGATTCAGGAGACCGCGTACGAGGTGCTTCGACAGAGCCGGCTCATACATCGGCCCGAAGGGTTCCTCTTTCAGGTCTTTCACCGGCGCTGCTGCCACTTCCTGGCACGGCAGAAACGACGCGAGGCCACGTTCTTGCCCGCGCCGGATCAGGTCGACGAGACCGAGCTCAAGAGTCGCTTCGGTGGAGAGATCGGGACGCGTGATTCGGACGAGCTGCTGCGCCGCCTGAATCTAAGGCGGGCGTTCGCGTCGGCCAGCACGGTCTGCCGCCAGATTCTCCGCGCCTATTACGTCGAGGGATGCAGCCTGAAAGAGTCCGCGGACCACGCCTCGATCGCGCATTCGGGCGCCTGGAGAACCATCGACCGGTGTCTCAAAAAGCTGAAGACATGCCTTGCCTGACGGGCGGACTCAAGGAGGCCACTTGGACGCGACCGTGACCGAACACCTGGCGGAGTTCACGCTCCTTCGTTTTGTAACGGGAGACCTCAACGATCTCGAGCGGCATCGGGCAAAGGCGCATCTCGGCGCCTGTGCCGGCTGCCGCGAGGACCTTGACAAGAGCCGCGGCCTGGACCTCGAGCTGACGGAGCTTTTCACGGACGAATCTACCCTCCTCGACGGCCGGGACCTCGCGCTGCCGCCGAACGACCCGTTCGCGTCGCACCCGGAGCCGGCGTGTGGACCACACGCTTGGCGGCCGAGCCCGCCCACGGTGCCGTTTCACGCCGTGGTCGCGGCCTCGGCCGCGTCCAAAGACCTTGCCGCGATGCTTCTCGAAGCAGCTGGTTCGGGCCCCATCGGACTCTCCGAAGCCTTTCGCCGTCTGTCGCTCGGAAGGGGACTCGATCGGTTCGCCGCCCTTCACGCGCTTCAAGAGGCGGGCGAGAAGATCGCGGCGGGCCCGGCGGACGCGATGTCGCTGGCTCTCGCGACGATCGAGTGGATCAACCGCGAAGACCAGGCACGCCGCCCGCCCTCGGCGCGCGCGACCGCGAGTGGGCCCCGCCCGGCCAGCGCGCCCGGCAGCTCCCCCAACCCGGCCGGCCGCCCCAGCGGGCCGCCCGAGGACCCGGCTTTCGCGGAGTACGCGGTACCGTTGGCCGACCTCCTTGGCAACGCGCATCTCCTTGCGGGGAGGGCCTGCAACTGGACTTGTGAGTTCGAGCGTGGTGGGGCGCATCTGAGATCCGCATGGGAGCTCTTCGGAGAGGGCACTGCCAACGCGTTCTGTTTCGCGCAGGTTGAGCTCTACGAGGCGGAACGGAGGGCCTTTTCTGGCCTGCCGACCGAGGGTCTCGTGCTCGCTGAGAGGGCCCTTCGGACCTTCCGATCGTTCGGCCAAGACGACTCGGTAGCTCGTTCCGAGGTGGTCATCGGGCTCGCGCTCTCCTTTCTTGATCGGCACGAGGAGGCCGTTGCCGCCCTTCGAAGCGCGTTGCCGGTCTTCGCCGGTCTCAAGCTCTGGAGCCTC
>WBZQ01000569.1_pt1 | contig 29142 bp, 19 predicted proteins | sample 5204251 | NCBI WGS metagenome assembly WBZQ01 (sample SAMN12412402, study PRJNA552823) | activated sludge metagenome | isolation source: activated sludge from nitrification reactor of wastewater treatment plant... | place: USA: Virginia | collected 2017-09
CGGCCTCCAGTAAAGTGCCATGTATTCCATTCCCTGGTCATGTGCTTTTTTTGCAAAGGCGGCCGGTTTCGGCGAGCGGTCATCCGTGAGCGGTCAGACGACTTAGAGTCGTCAGACCGCGCTACCTGGTCTGACGACTCCAGGTCGTCTGAACAGTAAAAGTGAAGGCACCAGGTCGTCTATGCTTTCAGTACCTCCACCAACCTCGCTACCTCCTCCTCAGTATTGTAGTAATGCGGCGACACCCGCAGCGCCCAGGCCACGCCTTTCCGCGGGAAATCGATCTGCGCTACGAGCGGCGGCGACACCCGGCAGTTGATCCGCTGCGCCGACAGCGTTTCGAACAGGCGTTTAGGATCCCAGTGCGGCGCGTGCACGGTGACGATGCCGCAGGGGTCGGGTCCGCGATCGAGCACCTGCACGCCGGGCAGTTCCTGCAGGAGTTGGCGGGTCAGGCCAGCCAGCAGGCGCACCCGGGTTTCTATCCAGTCCAGGCCAAGATTCAGGGCATACTCCACGGCTATCTTGCTGCCCAGCACCAGCGCGGGCGGCATTTCCCAGTATTCGAAGCGTTTGGCGCTCGGGTTGGTGACGTAGGTGTCGGGGCCGGTCCAGTCGGCGCTGCGCATGTCGGGCAGCAGCATTTCCAGGCCGGCATCGAGGGTGCGGTCGGAGGCGTAGAGGAACCCAGCGCCCCGGGGGCCGCGCAGGAATTTGCGCATGGTGGCCGTCAGGAAATCGCAGCCGATCTTTTCCACGTCGAGCGGCAGTTGTCCGGCCGACTGGCAGGCGTCCACGAGATACAGCACCCCGTGTTCCCGGCAGATCTTCCCGAGCGCCCCGACCGGCTGCACCAGTCCGCTGTTGGTGGGCACGTGGGTGACCGCGGCGAGCCGGGGCCGGAGTTCGCGCACCTTTTTTTCAAAATCCTCCACCTCTACGCCGCCGGCTGCGCTCTCATGGGCGCGCACCAGCCGGATGCCGCAGCGTTTTTGCAGCGACAGGAAGGCGATCTGGTTGGACACGTAGTCGTTATCGGTGGTCAGGATCACGTCGCCGGCCTGAAAAGGGATGGCGCTCAGGACGCGGGCGTAGGCGTCGGTGGCGCTGGTGGCGAAAGCGACGTTGTGTGTCCGGGTGTTCAGCAGCCGGGCCAGGGCGGTGTAGAAACCTTCGAGGTCGCTGGCCACGCGGTCGGCCGCTTCGTAGCCGCCGATCTCCGCTTCCAGTTTCAGGTGGTCTTGCATGGCGCGCAGCACGGGGGCGGGCGGCAGGGCGGCCCCGGCGTTGTTCAGGTGGATGCGGTGGGCGCAGCCGGGCGTGTCGGCGCGGAGGGAGTCGAGGGAAGGCATGAGGATGGGTTTGATGGTTTGAAGGGTTTGATGGTTTGAAGGGTTTGAAGGGTTTGGGGCAAAGATTGGGAAAAGCGGTGTTTTTTTACGTTGAAAGTGGCGTAGGGTTGGCTTGACCAAGCCAGGGGCTACCTTGTCATTTCGGAGCGTAGCGGAGAAATCTGCACAAGCCCTGCACTTGGGAAGAACGGGGGAAACCACCTTTTTGGTCCGTCGCCGTGACCCTGGATTTTGTAGTTCCCTCCGCTGCGCTGCAGGATGACCAGCCCCGACCCGGCTTTCCTGTTCATAGCCCGGGCGAAAAATCCCGGTGAAAATCCCGGAGTTACCTTGTCACCCGGAGCGCAGCAGGAGCGTGCGCAAATGCCCGGCGCTGCAATTCCAAAATCGTAGTTTTGCCGTTATTAACCTTACCGAACATTTTATGGAAAAAACCGACCTGCTCCTCGTCGCCTCTCCTGAAGACGGGGAATTCAAAGCCGACCTGAAACGACACCTCTACCCGCTGGAGTGGCAGGGGCTGTTCGCTTACCTGGACGATCTGGACCTGGCGGCCGGACAGGAACCCGACCCGGCGGCCCGGGAACGGCTGGGGAAAGCCGACCTCGTGCTGCTGCTGGTCGGCCCGGCTTCCCTGGCTACCGGCTTTTTCCAGGGCGAAGCCATTGCACCGGCCCTGGCCCGTTTCGAACAGCACCGCTGTGCGGTATTTGCAGTCATCCTCCGGCCCTGCGACTGGAAATCGGCGCCGCTGACCCGACTCGACATCCTGCCCGAGCGCGGCCGCCCGGTGACGGATTGGCCCGACCGCGAACAGGCGTTTGCCAACATAACGGCCGGGGTACGCCGGGCTTTGGAGAAGATCGACACCCGGCGGCAGGCCGATGCGAGAAGAGCGGCGGCTTTTGATCCGCAGATCGTTGAGGAGCCGCAGGTTCCGGAACGCAACGAACCAGAAGCCACCCCCTTGGCGCCGGAAAGGAAGCCGAAAAAAGGCTGGATCGGGTTTGGCCTTATCGCCTTTACCCTGATCTTTTTTCTGTTGCTTGGATATTGACCTGCTGAAGCGCGCCGGTTGAATCTGGAACAGATACCGGGAATGGCTCACTCGACGGTTCGGCGACAACCGCTCCCTCATCCGATATGGTACTGGTAAGCGGCGGCACCTTTCAGATGGGCAGCCTTGAAGGCCCTTCAGAGGAAGAGCCTGTCCACAGCGTTGCGCTGAGCGGTTTTTATCTTTCCAAATACGAAGTGACGGTTAGCGGAATTTGAAAAGTTTGTGACCAATGCACATTACCTGACGGATGCAGAAAAAGAAGGCTGGTCGTTTGGGAATGGTGCAGCGACCGGTATGGCAACCATTCATCCGAGGCACAGACAAACCCGCAGGGGCCTGTATCGGGCGTGGTGCGCGGCGGCAGTTGGACCGATTATCCGGGTCTGTGCCGAACCGCCTACCGCGGCCAGGGCCTGCCGGAATTCAATGATTTATGCGTCGGCTTCCGCCTGGCCGCCTCTTCCCGGTGAAAGTGGGGGTAGATCCCGCCTACTTCTGCGAGCAAAGGGAAAAGCCTTTTTGCGGCGGCGACCAAGCGAAGGGGGGGCAGGCGGTGGCGCCGAGTAAATTTTCAGGCATTCACTGGACGGCTAACCGGGTCCAAACCCTCCGAAAGTTTCAAACTTTCGGAGGGTCCGAGTCACAGTGTCGGAGTGAATCGAAGTCACCCGACACTGCACCTCCCCCTTTCCTTTCCCGAAAATTTCCCATACTTTTATCTGCTGTAAACCGATTGCATTCACTACAAAAACAAACACGAACCATGGCAGTCATCAAAGTACTCGAAATCATGAGCGATTCCACCGTCAGTTGGGAAGACGCCGTGCAGCAGGGCATCGCCAAAGTCTCCGAAACCGTGCGCAACATCCGCTCGGCCTACGTCAAGGAACACAGTGTCACGGTGGAAAACGGCCGGATCCGGGACTACCGGGTGAATCTGAAGATCACCTTTGAAATCGACGCATAAAGAGTGATGAGTGATGAGTGATGAGTGATGAGTGATGAGTGATGAGTGATAAACAAGGCGCAATTCCACACTTAACACTTAACACTTAACACTTAACACTATCTAAAGTTGATGTAGTCGCTCGGATCCACCGCCCTTCCCTTGTACCACAACTCGAAGTGCAAATGCGGCCCGGTGGTGTTTTCCCCGGAGTTGCCGATGATGGCGATGGCTTCGCCGGCTTTGATGGCGCTGCCGGTCTGTTTGAGCAGCACGGAGTTGTGTTTGTACATGGTCACCACGTTGTTCGGGTGCTGGATGGCGATGCTGTAACCCGTTTCCACGGTGTAGCCGGCGGAGATGACCACCCCGTTGGCGGCGGCTTTCACCGCCGTGTTCTTGGGTGCGGCCACGTCGATGCCGTAGTGGCTTTTTTGCAGGTCGAAGCCGGCGGTCATTTCACCCGACACGGGCGGCACGAAAAACAGTTGTTCCAGCGGCACGTCCTGCGGCATACCCACCGAAGTGGTCTGGGCTGCCGCGGCCACGGTCGCCGGGTCTTTGGTAAAGGTGCCTTTATCCACGGCCGAGCGCAGCTGCTCGTCTTCCGGGATGCGCTCGATGTCCTCGGGCGGGATGGCGCCGACCGAGTCGGCCGGAATGCCCTGTTTTTGCACGGCTTCCTTGCTGATGTCGGCGAGGTCGCCGTTGAGTATTTTCCGGAAATTCTCGTTGTAGCGGCGGTGAGCCTCCATTTCCTCCTCCATGTCGGCCACTTTGGAGGTCAGTTGGGCGATCTCTTCGTCGCGGGTGAAATCGCCGTAGCCGGGGATGTAGCGTTTGAGCGGCGTCCACACGATGAGGGCAGTGACCAGAATGGCCGTGCCGACGATCAGCGAACTGACGCCGATGTAGAGCGACAGCGGCGTGATCTTCATGGACGTGACCTCCTCGAAGGTATCGTCGTTCATGATGACCAGCCGGTATTTGTCGCGCAGTTTTTCCATCAGCGTGCGATCGTCGTCGCCGTGCCGCCGGAAGAACTCGAAGAACTTTTTTATAAAAGCGAAATACTTTTGCATCCCAATTGTGAAAAGTGAAAGCGATCAGACCGTATTAAACGCACCGAACTGCCTCCCCCGTGTACCCTTTAGCGTAAACCGTCCCCCGTGTACCGTGTACCGTTCCGCGGCAAAGTTCGTTTAAAAAGTGATGCGATTTTCCATTTCCGGCCGGATATAACCCGGCCTTTTTGTTAAAAATCAGTTCGGCCAGACAACCTTTCTTTCCTGAAAAGCACCAAAACCCCCGGTTTGGGGGTTAATTACAACCCGCGCCAAACCCGCCATAAGTTGAATCATGTTGGTTTTAGGTTTCCGGATTGCTGGTTATAATGTTGTTGTGGAGCACTCTACGCAACATCAAAAATCAACAATCATGTAATCTGTAATCGTCAATCAAAATCAGCATTTCACTGGCTTACGGTGTCAATACCAACCTGACCTGTTTAAAGATGAAAAAAAGCATTGGTTTTACCCTGGTGCTGGCCGCCCTGTTCCTGACGGCCGGTTGCGTTACGGAAAAGAAAAAAGGCGCCGAAGTCGGCTGGTTCAAACGCGGGTACCACAACCTGACGTCGCGGTATAACTACTGGTTCAATGCCGACGAACTGTTCCGCCTGACCGAGGAAAAACTGGCCAACCAGCACAAGGACAACTACAACCAACTGCTCGACATCTATCCCTCCGCCGCCGTCGATCCGCAGTCGGCGCGCGGCGACCTCGACAACGTCATCACCAAGGCTTCCAAAGGCATCGCCCTGCACCGCCCCAGCGACTGGGTCGACGATTGCTATACCCTCATCGGGCAATCGCAGTACCTGAAACGCGACTTCGAGACCGCCGAAAACACGTTCCGGTACATCAGGGACGAGTACGATCCGAAAAAGACGAAACCGAAGTTCAAGAGCAGCAAACAGAAGCGCAAGGAAGCCAGAAAGGCCAAAAAGGAGAAAGAAAAAAAGAAGAAGAAAAAGAAAAAAGCCTCCAAAAAGAAGAAAAAGAAGAAGAGTTCGGCCAGAAAGAAAGCCGATCCTAAAAAAACGGAGGACCAGCCCAAAACCGAAGAGGCTCCTAAAACCGACCAGAAAAAAGACGAAGGCGCCGCCGAGCCCAAACCCAGCGGCGAAAACCCTTATGACAAGGGCCTGATGTCGCAAACGGCCGCTTTCCCGCTGGCCATGATCTGGTACGGCCGTACCCTCACCGAACGGGAGAAGTTCGACGAAGCCGAGTTCCTCTACCGCGACCTCTGGGAAGACCGCTTTTTCCCCGAAGGCCTGCGCGACGACCTGGCTACCGCCGAAGCCTACCTCTGGATCAAACAGAAAAAATACGACAAGGCCGTCGAACCGCTGACCCGGGCCATCGAATTTACCGGCGATAAAAAAACGCGCTCCCGCCTGGCCTATATCCTGGCCCAGTTGTACCTGCGCTCCGGCAACAACGAGCAGGCTTATGCCGCTTTCAATACCGTGCTGAACGGCAAGTCGAACTACGAAATGGAGTTCAACGCGCGCCTGCGCCTGATCCAGACCGGCTGGAGCAACCAGAAAATGACCAGCGCCGAAGCCAACGGCGCCCTGGAACGCATGCTGCGCGAAGACAAAAACCTCGAATACCGCGACCAGATCTACTACGTGATGGCCGAGATCGCCCTGCAGGACGGCCAGAAGAAAGAAGCCATCACCTACCTGCGCAAATCGCTGGATTTTAACCAGGGCAACTCCGCCCAGCGCGCCGAATCGTACCTCAAACTGGCCCAACTGTACTTCGAGGGCGAAGACTTCGTACAGGCCAAATTGTACTACGACAGCACCCTCACCGTGCTGCCCGCCAATGACGAGCGCTACAAAGGCGTCAGCGATTATGCCAACAACCTGAAAGACATCGCCCGCCTCATCACCACCATCGCCGCCAACGACAGCATCGTCCGGGTGTTCCGCATGAGCGACGACGAGCGCAAGGATCTGGCGAAAAGGATCAAAAAACAGCAGGAGGAGGAAAGCGCGCGCAACGCCGCCAAAGCCGCCAAGGTGCCTGTCGCCGGCGGCGCCAAAGCTCCGCCGCCCATCGCCGGCAACAAACCCTCCTCGTTCTATTTCTACAACGAAGCCTTCCTGAAAAAAGGAAGAAAGGACTTCAACAAAACCTGGGGCAGCCGCAAACTGGAGGACAACTGGCGGCGCAGCCAGCGCCCGCTGGCAGGGCAAGGCGACGTGGCCGGCGGCTCCGACAGTACCAACAACGCCGGAGTAAGCGATACGGAACTCAAAAACCTGTTCGCCAACCTCCCCAAAAGCGAAGCCGAACTTGAAGTGATCCACCTGGCTACCTACGAAGCCATGTACCAGTTGGGTACCCTTTTCCGCGACAAACTCCAGAACAACAAACGCTGCTCCGGTACGCTGGAAGAGATGCAGACCCGCTACCCGGAACAAACCAAATACGAAAAGGAAACCTGGTACTACTGCTACCTGGCTTTCAACGACCTGAACAATACGCCGCGGGCCAAATACTACCTCGACAAACTCTCCGAAAAGTATCCCAATAGCGCCTACGCCCGGGCCCTGACCGACCCGAACTTCCTCAGCGCGACTAAAGCCCGCGAACGTGAACTCAACACCTACTACGAGGAAACCTTTCAGGCTTTCCAGAAAGGCGACTACAAAAATGCCTTCGACCGTTGCCAGGATGCCCCGGAAAAATACGGCTCCCAGAACCCGCTGATGGCCAAATTCGCCCTGCTCAGCGCCCTGTGCGTCGGCAACCTCCAGGGCAACGAAGCCTACTGCAAAGCCCTGTCCGAAGTGATCGGCCGTTACCCGGAAACTTCGGAGTCCACCCGCGCGAAGGAGATCGCCCGCCTGCTGTCCTGCAAAGGTTTCGAAGTGGCCGAACAACCCAAGAAAAAGAACGACCCGATCGACGACGCGTTCACCCGCGAAGACGACAAACTGCACTACCTGGTCGTGGCCCTGAAGGGCGATAACGTACGCCTCGACGACGTGAAAAACGCTATTTCCGACTACAACCGGGAAAACCACAAACTCGAACAACTGCGCATCTCCAACATCTTTCTCGGCGTGGATACCCAGAACCCCCTGGTCGTGATCCGCAAATTCGACAACCGGGAACAGGCCATGCGCTACTACAACGAGGTGAAGAACCAGGCCGATTTTCTCGGGGAAACGGAGAAGAAAAAATACACCAAGGAGTTCTTCACGGTGACCCAGGAAAACTACCGCCGCATCCTGAAAAACAAGACGCTGGACGGCTACCGCGAGTTTTTCCAGGAGAATTATCTTAAGTAACGGTGGAGAACAGGGCAAATCAAGCCCGAACGAACTTGTCATGCAGAGCCTTCAGGCGTGGCATCTGAGGCCGAAGGCCGAAGAAAAAACACCTCGGGCTATGCCCTCGGATGCCACGCCTAAAGGCTCTGCATAACAGCCACTCTTTGAGGGGGGTAAAGTTAAAGCATTGAATTTTAACTATTTAACGAATCCTTCCAACCCCTGGCCCCCTGATACAGGTTCATGTACGCCTCGGCGGTTTCCTCCAGGGTCAAGGGGGCGAACGGCGGTGCCTGCCTTTCTCCCCTGAGTGCTTCCAGCAACAGATCCGCCAAACCCTGCTCGGTATCGGCGGTTTTTCCGGCCTGCTCCGCTATGCCTACCGGGGTGCTTACCACCCGGCAGTCGCTCGCTGCCGCCTCGGCCAGCACGTAGCCGAAAGACTCAAAATCCGCCGTGTGCAACAGTACGCCGGACTGCCGCATTTTTTCCAGAACCCGTGCCCGCGGCAGGCTGCCGGCAAGGCGGACCGTTTCGCTAAGGCCCAGTTGCCGGGCCAGGCCTTCCAGTTTTTTCCGCTCCGGCCCGTCGCCGATCAGTTCGGCCTGCAGGCCGGGAAAATGAGGAGCGGTCAAGGCCAGCACCCTGAGCCATTTTTCCCAGTTTTTTACCGGCACCAGCGAACCGACGCCGAGTACGGGTGGCCGACTGACAGTCGGTGTTACGGCGGGCGGCAGGGGTTCAATGCCCCAGGGAATGACCCGGCCGGCCCGGAAACCGGTAGATTTTTCCAGTTCCGTATTCTGATACTCCGAAACGGCGATCAGCCGCCCGGCGCGTTCCGCGGTCAGTGCCCGCAGAAAGCGCAGGTTTCCGGGCAATACGTCCTGCCCCATCAGGGTGGTGAAATGCGGAATGCCGCTTCCGGCCGCCACCTTTTCCCCGATTTCTGCCGCCCGGCCCAGCCAGAAACTGTGCAGGGCATCGACCGGCTTTTCCCGGATGACGGTTCGGGACAGTTGTGCGGCCATCCTCCAGGTATGCCATTTCAGCCAGCGCCGGTTCCGGCCGTCGCAGGGATACACCCGGGCGCCGTGCCAGCGGTATGGGTCGCTCCGAAAGGGGTATTCCAGGGCAATGATGTGCAGGTCGACCCCCCGGGCCAGCAACCCGCGGGCCAGCAACTGCTGGGGCGGGATGCAGTTGTGGTCCTGTTCGTCGGCGGCGAAGCCGGGGGTGAGCCAGAGTACGCGCATCCACTTTTAACGGTTTAGGAAAAACTCTCTGAACCGCGCCGATTTTGCGATTTCCTGCTCGACAAATCGTTTGAAAAGCGCTTCGCCCACCTGATGCCGCAGGGCTGAAATTCCTACATCGATCAATCGCAATCCCTGGTTGGTCAGGAATATATTGTCGTAAGGCTCTCCTGAAATATCTGACGGACGAAGCAATTCGCGATGTGCGAAGCCGGCCTGATGTAAAGCGGACAATTCATCCTCAAAAACGCTGAAGACCAGTTCTCTTTTTTCATATTCCAGACTCCGGAAATCCATTGGGTAGAGGCGCTCCATTACCAGCATTTCCCATTGACGCTCATCATCGAAATCAATGCGAATAAAGCGTACCACCAGGTTGTTCACCTGATTGGCAAATTTCATTTTTTCCGCTTCGGAACCAATGTCGGAACGGGTATCACCTTCGTAAATCTTGGCCACCTCCGTTTCATTCAAGGCAATCACGATGTTGTTGGCGCCCGAAGACAATTGGCGTGGGTAGCGTTTCATAGGACGATATCGGTGTTTCCCCGCAAAATAAGGGAAATTTATGCTAAAAGTTACAATCCATGCCGGTTCAGGTCTGTTGAGGCTGGCTAATGTGTCGGTTTATACGTTCTTGGAGAATCTGTCTATTTCGTTACACCCTCATGAACAGCGCTCACAACGAATAACGAAATAACCATTTAACCAAATAAACAACTCATGAGGCAGCCACCGTGCCCAGGATCTGCCTATTAAAATTTAACCAGTTTTTTCTTCAGTCCGGCCCCGCCGGCGTCGCGTACCGTGACCTGATAGACCCCGGCCGGCCAATCGGTCGCCTCCAGTTCGAAATGCTGCTCGCCGGCCGGCAGATCGCCGGCGGCGGTGCGGGAAACGATCCGGCCGGCCAGGTCGCTCACCTCGATGTACGCTTCAGTATTTTCCCGGGTGCTGAAATCCACGTAAAAAACATCGGCAGATGGATTGGGATACACCTCCAGTCCGCCCAGGGCGCCGGCCACCTCGCGTACCGGCGTGGGGCTTACCCCCGGCGGCAGCGCGACAAACTGGTCGGTATAAATGCGGTATTCACCGGCGGCCAGGGTCAGCGGTGCGGTTACGTCGGTTACGTCGAGCGTCTGGCCGGTGTAGTATTCGTACCAGGTGCCGGTGTGCTGGAAGGAGAGTGGGCCGGTGGAAGCCTCGGCCAGACCGACGTTGGCCACCACGTAGGCGTTCATGGAGGGGCTGTTCAGCCGGATGCTGCGGGTGAGGCCGGGGTCGAGGTCGGCCTGGAAATCGGCGGTTTCAAACACATCGTAGTTGGTGCGCAGGTACAGCAGGGCGGCGGTCACGTCGCGCAGGCGGCGGCGGTAGGGGTCGCTGCGGAAGTCCCAGCGGATGGGCTTGGGCGACAGCCGGCAGTTGTTGTTGATGCTGCCGTCCTCGCAGCGGTTGATGGAAAAGTCGTAGGCCAGTTCGCCGAACTGCCACAGCATTTTCGGCCCCGGAACGGTGTACAGCAGATTGTTGAGCAGTTCGATGCGTTTGGCGTACACCGGCAGCCACTTCACGTTGTAGTCGCCGTTGTTGTTTCCGTAGTTGGCGCACTCGTAGCCGATGCGCTCTTCGTCGTGGCTCTCGAAGTAGCCGATCAGGTGCGGCTTGGTCCAGCTGCGGGCCTGGTAGGAGATCCAGCTCATATCGGTCTGGCTGCCGCTCAGGTTGAAGCCGAGCGCGGTTTCCTTGTAGGCGCCGTGCATGTTGCCCCACAGCATCATGCCGTAGGCGGAGAGTTCCTTTTCCTCGGTGTTGTCGGCGAAGTGTTCCAGGATGACGTAGGCCGTGGCGTCGGTGGCCCAGACGTGGTCGGCGTAGCCTTTCAGCGTGGCAATGCGGCCGCCGTCGTACTGGCCCCAGGCCGACACGTTGGTGCCCGTATTTTTCTGGGTAAACCCCTTGGACAGGTCGAAGCGGAAGCCGTCGACCCGGAATTCGGTGAGCCAGTATTTCAGGCAGTTCTTCACGTAGGCGCGGGTGGCCGGGCTTTCATGGTTGAAGTCGTTGAACACATTGAAGGGGTGTTTGGCGACGGGGTTCAGCCAGGGGTTGTCGGCCGCCGGGCGGTTGTTGGCGGCATCCCAGTAGAGTTGGGCCAGCGGGCTGGCGCCGGTGGCCTGGTTGAACACCACGTCGAGGATGACGGCGATGTTGCGCTGGTGGCACGCGTCGACCAGCGTTTTGAAGGCTTCCGCGGTACCGTAGTATTTGTCCAGGGCCTTGTGGTAGGCGGGGTTGTAGCCCCAGCTCACGTTGCCGTCGAATTCATTCACCGGCATCAGTTCGATGGCGGTGATGCCGAGGCGCTGGAGATAGTCGAGCGTATCGAGCAGGGTGGGGTAGTCGTGCGCGTCGATGAAGTCGCGCATCAGCAGTTCGTAGATGACCAGGTCGGTTTTTTTCGGGCGCTGGTAAGCGGTGGCCTGCCAGTCGAACGGCGTTTGGGCGGTTTGCAGCACGGAAACGGCGCCGCTGGTTTTACCGTAAGGGTAGAGCGGCCGGTTCGGGTAGGTAGACGCCGGGATGTAGGAGTCGTTGCCGGCGTCGAGTACCAGGGTACTGAGCGGGTCGGCGATGCGCAGTGCGCCGTCGACCAGGTACTGGAAGCGGTACTGCTGGCCGGGGGTGAGCCCGCTCACGTCGAGCCACCAGGTGGCGTTGTCGGCGCCGCGCTTCATCTGGTAGTTGCCGTCGGGCAGCCAGTTGTTGAAGTCGCCCATGACGTGGACGATCTGTTTGTTGGGGGCATAAAGGGCCAGGCGGACGGTCTGGCCGTCGAGGTAAGTGATGCCCAACTCGGTGCCGGCGGGCGGGTTTTCGGTGGCTACGTTACCCGGCACGACGTAGAGGAAGGACGAAGTGTCGGATTGGGTGGCAGTGGCGGCCACGAACGCCACCTGGTGTACGCCGGCCGCTCCGGCCGTGAGGTTGGTCTCCAGCGAGGTGCCGGTGCCGTTGGCCACCGAAACACCGTTGTCGAAGAGCGTCAGCGTGGCCGCTTGGGAGGCGGCGGCCTTGACCGGAATGGTGGCGCCGGAGGCGGCCAGGAACACGCCGGTCGAGGGCGTCAGGATGGTGGTGAGCAGCCCGCCGTTGGCGGGGTACACGGGGTAAAAAATGTCCGAACCGTCGGTGGCGCGGCCCACGACGCTGCCGTCCTGATTGCGGAATACGAAGGCAAGGCTGGTGACCGTTTCACCGGCCGGAATGTTGAAAAACGTATTGATGGTGATGGTCTTTTTCCAGCGGTTGGGGCCGTCGCTGGTCATCAGGCCCACCGGGTCGGCCGTGCCCCAGGTGGTGACCACGTGTTGCCAGCCGTTGCCCTGGTCGGTCAGCACACCCATGTGGGCGTACACCGGGCCGGCGGACCCGGCCAAAGCGCCGTTGCCCCCGGCGGCGTCGAAGTAGATGGTGACCGGCTGAGTGGCGGTGGGGAAAACGGGGTCGGTGGTGACCTGGGCGTGCAGGGAGAGGGAAAAAGTAAGTAGCAGTAGGCAGTAGGCAAGGGGCAGTAGGCGGGGGGCAGTAGGCAGGGGGCAGGAGGTCAATTGTAATCGTACGTTTTTCATGCGGCGGCAGTGTTTGATTTTGAACGTCAATAAAAAATCCTATTCCGTCCGGTGCGGCGAAATAGGATAGGGCGTTTCGGGAGCAAAGAAAAAACATTTGGGGGGAAGGGGCAATACGTTCACTGCCGGATTTTAGCCAAACCGGGAAGCCGGGGTTTCTTTAATCGAAAACGACCCTGCCGGCGTCGACCCGTTTCCCGGCCGCGTCTTCCACCCGGAAGAAATAGGCGCCGGCGGGCAGGCCCCTGCGTTCCAGCCGGTACTGCGCTCCGCTTATTTCCGCTTCCTGCACTTTGCGGCCCAGCACGTCGGTCAGAATGAGGCGGTGCTGCCGGAATGCGCCCGTTTCCAGTTGGAGAACACAGGCCTCCGCCGCCGGATTCGGCGACACGGTGACGGCGTTCGGCCGCCGGGCCGGCGCGGGTGAATGCGTACCGGTCAGGTAGTCTTTCCCGACGGTGTGCAGGGTCTGGTTGGTGATGACCGGCGTGTTGAAATCGAAGTATATCGCCGCCGTGTTCAGGATCTGCGTTCCCAGGGGTACTTCCGGCTGCTGGGCGATGCGGAAGGACACGAAGCCCTGCGAAGCGGCCAGGTTGGTATTGCTGTCGGGCAGCAGGATGTGGTCGAACCGGAATTGCAGCAGCCCTGGTCCACTCAGTTCCCAGGTGTAGGGATGCGAGGCGGCGCCGGGCCGCACGGAGGCTGGATCGAGCCAGGGCGACAGCGTGTCTCGGATGACCACAGTAAAGGCGGTGTCGGTGCCGGTGTTTTGGAACCGGATCAGGTAGTCGATCTCCTGGCCGGGGCGGATTTGATGGTCCGCCCCGGTACCACGAGGGAAACCCTGCTTATCGTTGGGATCGTAGGAGCCGTTGTTTTCCACGCAGACCTGTTGCCACGCCGGGTCATAGGCGTTGACGCTGAACTCGTTGATGAAGCCCAGGCTTTGGAAACCGCCGCAGCCCTCCGCGAAGGCCAGGGCCAGTTTGGAGAACGGATGCCCGGGCTCCTGCTGCGATTCGATGCGCCAGGTGTGACCGTTGGCGGGCAGATTGAGCGTGATTTCCTCTCCGGGGGCGTATTGTTCCTGTCCGCTCATCAGCACCACATCGTCCTCGATGATGATGTAGTCCAGCAGGTGGGAAGGCGAAATGCCGTTGTTACTCAGCCGCAACTGCACGGCCGAATCCTGGCACGAAGCCCCGGCCACAATATGGGCCCCCGACCAGTTCGGCACCGGCGTACAGAGGGTGTCGGGGTAAGCATGGGCGTTGATGCAATGCGTCTGACCGAGCACCGTGGAATCGCAGTCCACGTGTACGGTCAGGCTGAACTGGCCGCAGTCTCCGCTTTCCACGGCACCCAGGTAGAACCGGAAAACGTTGTTGCCCAGGCTATCGTGCGGCTGAGCCGAGGTGACCAGCGAGAGATAGTGGTCGAGGGTAACGTCCACCCAGGCGCTGTCGGCGGTTTCGGTACCCTGGTTGCAATATTGCACGGAAACGTTATTTTCGAAACAGCGCCGCAGGACGGGGGCGGCAACCAGGACGGACATGAGCGGACAGTCGGCGAGCGCGAGCGCCGCAAAGTCGAAAGTATCCACGCCGTAGAGGTCATCGGCAACCACCGTTTCGGTGCTGTCGCAGAGCGCCCACCAAAGGCCGTTGACCGGCCTCGCGGAAACCTGGTAGGTGCCGGTATCGACAAAGAAAGTGTACCGTCCGTTCGGATCCGTTTGGGTGTAGTAGTCGAAAGGACCGTCGGCTTCTACCACCCAGTTTTTGAGCGGAGCCTGCGCATCGGGAGTAGAACAGTCGGCATCCGCATCCTTGTGCAGGTGGCCGGTAATATAGGCGCCCTGCGATACGGGAGCCGCCGATTTGAAATTGCCGATCAGGGTACTGAGATACAGGTACTGGTCGGGCGAAATGGAAACGCTGTAAGTGAGATAGGAATCATCGGGATTTTGAACAACTTTCGGGACGTTTTGCCAGGTAAAGCCACCGTCGACAGAGAGCGTCATGCTGGTGCCATCGTCACTTTGGTACAAGTGCCCGTTCGCGGCAATGGCAAAATACCGCTGCGTCCAAATATGAATGTTCCAGCCGCTTTGGCGCACAAAGGTCCAGGTAGTGCCCGCGTCCTCCGACTTAAATAAGGAGGTGTACATAAAAAAGGCCGTGGCAAACAAATAGACCGTTCCGTCAGGGGCTATTTTCATCGTACCGGTCCCCAGTATACCGGGTATATAGACGCTGTCCCAGGATAATCCTTCGTCGTCGGAGATCAGGATCATGTCGGCTTGCGATCTGAGAATTCGCCCGGAAGGGTGAAAGCAAGTGGCCCAGGGAGCATAACCGTTTTCGTTCAGGACTATTTGCCAGGTTTGGCCGTGGTTAACCGAACGGGCATATCCGTGCCGGGTGGTGATAAAAAAATGGTCATTTTGAGGATTGACTGCTATCCAGTTCATGCCCTTTTGCAAACTATCGGGCGGGGTGATCTCCACCATAGAAAGATTGCCGTCGGCCGACCAGAACAGTTTTTCGTCCTGGACCGCTACGACTCCGCCGGAAGAGGTAATCTCAAAAGAACCTTCATTTTGAACGGTCCTATTCGTCGTCATGCGGGTCCAGGTATGGCCCCGGTCGCTCGTTTTCCATAACCCGTTCGGTGTGCTGGCGTAATAAACGCTGTCCGACCGGAAACGCATTTGCCAGATCTTGGAATGATGCATTCCGTCGGCTGCAAACTGCCAGGTGAGCCCGCCGTCGTTCGATTTGTGCAGTCCGCCCAGGATGGTGGAAAACACCGCGCCGTCGCTCAGCGGGCCGATCGGTTGAAAGGTCCATTCGACGCCGTTCGGAGAGCCAAATTCCGAACCGAGTAAGGCCCAGGTAATACCGTCATCGTCGGAGTAATACAATTTACTAGACACGATGCGCAACAGCCTGCCCGACGCCAGTACGGTCATCAGGCTGTTGTCAGTCCAGTTCGGATCGATGAAGGAAAAGGTCAGGCCCCAGTCGGTGGAGCGGTACAATCCATTTTGGGTTCCTAAAGAACCGGAACAAAAAATGGTGCCTGACGGCGCGATGACCATTGAATAGAGCGTAGCGTCTATTTCGATTTTTTGCCAGGTCTGGCCGTCGTCGACCGAGCGGAAAAACACGCGTTTCTGATCTCCGGACACCACGCTGCTCTCGGCCAGCAGTTCGCCGGCCGGGGTTATGATCAAGGTGTAGACGTAGTGGTTATTGCCAGGCGCAATGTCCGCCACTGTGTTCCAGGTTTGTCCTCCGTCTATGGAACGATACAAAAAATCACCTCCGCCGGCGATCAAAGTCCCGGTTGCCGTTTCTACCAGTTGGTCGACCTGGCTGCTGCCGTTCCCCAGTCCGGTCCACGTCGATCCTTCATTGTCCGATTTCAGCCAACCGGCACCGTTTTTCACGTAAAAATTTCCGAGGGTGCCGATGTGCAGGGTGTTTGATGACCCGAAACTGTTTCCCGAAAGTTGGGGCAGTTGATGCCAATGCAGGCCCTGGTCATCGGAGCGGTACACCCCGAAATTTTCCTCAGTACTAAAAGTAGCGTACAAGGTGCCGTTATTCGTTTTGGACAGCGTGACCGGACCGCCATAAGGCCCCGGCGTAGCCTCCCAGTAGGTTCCCTGGCCCTGGGCTTGGAGCAGTGAAAAAAGCAGGCAGAGCAATGCGATTAAAATCCTGTTCATGAGCGATTCTATTTTTGGTTTGAAAACATGGGTTAAAGGTCGCTTGCCCGATTCGGGAAGTCAAATACAGAATTTGTAAAAAATCGGATTGATATTTTGTTAAAAAATTGGTTTCCAATTATTTAAAAGTACTTTTGTCGAAAAAAATTACCCATTCGCCTGGCGACACAAAGTCGTCTGACGAATATTCGCCTTCGCCCTTCGTCTGACGACTCCAAGTCGTCTGACGAATATTCACTTCGCCCCACTCGTCTGACGACTCGAAGTCGTCTGACGAATATTCACTTCGCCCCACTCGTCTGACGACTCCAAGTCGTCTGACGAATATTCACTTCGCCCCACTCGTCAGACGACTTAGAGTCGTCAGACGAGGCGACGTGGAGTCGTCAGACGAATATTCACCTTCGCCCCACTCGTCAGACGACTTGGAGTCGTCAGACGAGGCGACTTTGAGTCGTCAGACGAGGGAGTACGCACTTCAATCCGCACGCATGACTTCTTCCCTGCTGGTCCGAACCTTCAAACAACTCACGCCCAAAGACCTGCGCACACTCCGGGAATTCACCCGCAGCCACATCTTCAACCGCCGCGACGACGTGGTGCGCCTCGGCGATTACCTCATCACCTACACCGGTAAGCCGGCCATCAAAGCCTTCGAGGCCCGGCGGCTGTACGAAGCCGCCTGCCCCGGTCAGCCCTTCGACGAAAAACAGTTGCGCCACCTTATGTCCTACCTGCTCGACGTGGTACGCCAATACCTGGCCTGGTCGGAATGGCGGGCCGACCAGGACGAGCAACAACGTTACCTGGTCCGCGCCCTGCGCAACCGCGGTCTGGAGAAACTTTTTGAAAAGGAATGGCAGCGCGCCGACGATACGGCCGAAGGGAACCCGGTGCGCGACGCCCGCTACCACTTCCGCCGTTACCAGTTGCACCAGGAAAACCTCGAACACACCGCCCGCCGCGAACGCTCGGGCCGGCTCAACCTCCAGCCCCTGCCCGACGAACTCACCACCTTCTATATTTCCGAAATGCTGCGCCATTCCTGCGCCACCTTCATGCACCAGGCCGTAGCGGGACAGGCCTACCGGATCGACCTGCTCAAGGTCATTCTGGAGGCGGCCGGGCAGGAAGAGATGCTGCGGGTGCCGGCCGTGGCGGTGTACTACCACGCTTACCGGATGCTGGAGTCGCCGGACTCGACCGAGCCTTTCGAGCGGCTGAAGGCCTTGCTGGCCATCCATGAACACCGTTTCGCTGCGGAAGAAATGCGCGGCCTGTACCTCATGGCCATCAACGGCTGCATCCGGCGCATGAACGCCGGGCGGCGGACCTATATCCAGGAAGCCTTCGATCTGTACAAGTTGGCACTGGAGCGCGATTTTCTCACCGAAAACGGCATTTTATCGGGTTTTACCTACAAAAATATCCTGCGGGTAAGCGTTGCGCTGGGCGAGCACGCATGGGCGGAGCATTTCCTGGAGCAATACCGGGCCGCCCTGCACCCGCGGGAGCGGGACAACCTGTACCGCTACAACCTGGCCTATCTGTATTTTCAGCAGCACGATTACTCCCGGGCCATGCCCCTGCTGCAGCAGACCGATCTGGACGATCCGCTCAACAACCTGGACGCCCGGCGGATGCTGCTGCGCAGTTACTACGAACTGGGCGAATGGGAAGCGCTGGAGTCGCTGCTGCAAAGTTTTTCGGCCTACCTGCGCCGGCAGAAGAACCTGGGCTACCACCGGACCACCAACGAAAATCTGATCGCCTTCACCCGGAAACTGCTGGAACTGAACCGCAGCGATGCCAAAGCGGTCGCTGCGCTGAAGGCGGTGATCGACGCGACGCCGGATGTGGCGGAGCGGGGGTGGCTGCTGGAACGACTCGGTTGAGCAAGCTGGGAATTATTCCGGCCTGGTAAATATCTCGCCGGCGCTTATGTCAAAATCCGGCAGCACCGGCGCAGCGCTGCATATTTTGTCGTCCTTGCAAATAGTGACATCAAAAATCGAAGTATAGATGTGTACCTGGTCGAGGTCAGGGAAAACAAGCCATACCACTTTTACACCTGCGGCAAAGTACTCTTCTACTTTTTTATAGACTCTTTTAATATTATCTCGTTCGGAAATAATTTCGATGACGAAATCGGAAATGGATTCGTCACTGGTTTTGATCTTTTGTAGCGGTAAATAATGAAGGTCAGGCCGGCGAAGACGGTTGGGTAAAGTGATTTGTTCCGTCTCGATGGCTAAAGCATCACCATTGGCAAAGGCTTTGGTTCGAGTGAAACGCCGAGTCAGATTATTAACTATGTAAAATTGGTTGACTTTCATTTTGCTTTCGGTTTTTTCTACTTCGCCTTCATTATACTCATACTTATAACCGTCCTCCCGCTCTGAATAGCGCCTGCGGAAAGCCTGTAAGGTCAGAAATCGCTTCTCTTTATCTGCCGGCAACGGCGCGGCGGAGCGTTCTGAAAGTGATGCTGCTGTAGACATATACTTTTGGTTGAGCCGACAAAAATAAGTACTTTCAATCAAACCCTATCTCCGTATTATCCCCGATATTCAAACTTAAATTCATGCCCCGCACGCTGGCGTCGCTGCCGATCACCGAGTGCTTGAGCACTACCTCCTCCAGCGCGGCGAAGTTGCCGATAATACTGTCTTTAATAATGGAGTAGTTGATGGTCACGTTGTCGCCCACCGTCACGTTGGGGCCGATGATGCTGTTGGAGATCTGACAGTTGGGCCCCACCGCCACGGGGTGGATGAAGATGGTATTCTCGAATTCGGGCAGGTTGAACTCGTCGGTGGCGTAGCCGCGGCGACTGAGCAGCATGGCGTTGGTTTCCAGCAGCACTTCCTTGCGCCCACAGTCGAACCAGTTGTCCACCGGCAGGGTTTTGATGCGCACGCCCTGTTCGAGCAGTTGCTGGAGCGCGTCGGTCAGCTGAAACTCGCCCACCGTGCGCCGGTCGTCGCGGATGAGGTGGCCGATGGCCCGCAGCAGGGCCGGCACCTCTTTCACTTTGTACAGCCCGACGATGGCCATGTTGGATTTCGGGATGCGCGGCTTTTCCACCATACGGGTGGCGTAGCCCGCGTCGTCGATCTCCGCCACGCCGAACTCGCGCGGATCGCCCACCTTTTTTACCCCGATACAGGAGTGCGGGCAGGCCAGCATCTGTTTCAGATCGACGTCGAAGATGGTGTCACCGAAAGCGATGAAGATCTCGTCTTCGTCCTCGATGGCTTCGCGGGCCGTCCAGATCGCGTGGGCCGAGCCTTCGCGGTCTTCCTGGTACACGAATTCGGTCTGCAACTCGGGGTAGGTCTCCTCGATGAAGTCGCGGATCTTGTCGCCGAGGTAGCCGATGACGAACACAAAATCGTTCATGCCGGCTTCGCGGAGTTTATCGACGATGAAGCGGATAATGGGCTTGCCGGCCACCGGCATCAGGGGCTTCGGCTGCGTGTACGTGTGGGGGCGCAGGCGCGTTCCGGCGCCGGCTACGGGGATGACAACTTTCATGGGTGAGTAGCCTGAGGCGGCAGCGGAGAAAGCGCCGCCTTGTTCCTTGCCGTCAGTAACGGACCGTCCAAAGGTAAGAGAATTATGTTTTATGCAACCTTGGGGGGCGTTGCATGCTCTTCTGAAAAAGATTATTTTTGGGCAAAAATTGGCCTAAATCACTGAGTTATGTCTGAAGTTCAAATTCGTGCTGAAATTGGAAGATTCCTTGCGTTAGCCGACGAACGATTGCTCGCGTCTGTACATGCCATGATGAAAAGTTATCTGGAGCATAATCAGGAAATAGTGGGTTTCACTACCGACGGGAAGCCCCTCACTGAAAAAGATTTGCTGCATTTGGTAGAAACTTCCCGTAAAGAAGGCCTTCAAGGGAAAATCATAGCAGCAGATGCCTTATTGGCTGAATTAAAGAATTGGTAGACTATGACGACTTATGCTGTCATTTGGACGGAGAAGGCCTATCAAAGTTTGAAAAAAATCATGAGTTTCTCAGCGAAAGCACTTCCAAAGGGGCAAAAAAAGTTGTGGCAGAGTTAGTAAGGTGCAGTAAAAACTGGAAAGGCTTCCCCGCAGTCATCCGATCAAGCCGGCATTGGAAAATGCATCTGTTGAATACCGATTTCTTACCAGGTGGCATTACAAGATTATTTATACTATCCTCGAAGAAGAGAAAATGGTGCTCATTGTTCTGGTATTTGATAGCCGTCAGAATCCGGCAAAACTAAAAATATAAATTTCCACATTTACCTCTCTTAATCCGCTGTTACCCCTTACCGGACATTTGGTGGTAGAGTTTTATTTCCACTCCACCCGCCGCTTTTTTCCTTTGTTTTGGAAAAAATACAAACGGCTATGCGAAACAAACACCTGCTGCTCTTTGCCCCGGCCCTTTTTTGCGCGGCGCTGTCCTGCCAGGCGCAAAAGCAACCGGCTGCCGAAGTGAGTATCGCCTCTGTAAGCGAACAATTGGCGTCCGGTAAAAAATCGGTCAGCGCGGTGCTCACGGACACCTCGCTGCGCGCGCTGCATCCCGTAACCGCCTTCCGGGAGGCCGTAAAGGCCCACGCCAAAGCGGAAAAGATCCGGATCACCGCTCCGGCCGAGCCGGGCGTCGCTACTTCCGTTCAGGTCATGATCGTCGACGCTGCCGGCCGGCCCGTTCCCGATGCTTTGATCTACGTCTACCAGACCGACGGGCGGGGCTGGTACTCCGATACGGCGGCCCACGTGAACATGCGGGAAGGCGACCGCGGTCATGCCCGCCTGTTCGGCTACCTGCGCACCGATGAAAAAGGCGGGTTCGAACTGGAAACCATCCGCCCGCAGAGTTACCCGAATAGTTCGCTGCCCCAGCACATCCACCTCGAAGTATTTACCCGCGACGATCGGGTGCTCATCACCGAACTGCTCTTCGAGGACGACCCCAAACTGGTGGGTGAAACCCGCCGGCAAAGCGAAAGGGCCGGATTTTATATCGCCCAAAATACCGGTACGCCCGAAAAACAACTGTTCCGCTACCGCGTGACCCTGCGTTGAAATAAACCGTTCCTTTTTCCAGACTTTTGTAGGTTCATTCCATTCAGAAATTCCCCGCTCACACATGCCAGCCCGCTACTGCTCCCTGCCTATTGCTCCCTGCCTACTGCCACTTGTCTTTAGCCTTTTGCCTCTTTTCCTCACCGCTCAGCCTACCACCGACGAAAATCGCCGCAATGCCACCGCCGTACGCACCGAACTGCCGCCCAAACTCGACGGCGAACTGAACGACGCCTGCTGGCAGAATGCTCCGGTGATGAGCGATTTCATCACCAACAGCCCGGTTTTCGGCAAGCCCGCCTGTGAAAAAGCCGAGGTGCGCATCGTATACACCAACGAAGCCATTTATATCGGCGCTTACCTGTACCAGGACGGCGCCAAAGTGCGTACCGACCTGAGCAAACGCGACGCCGGCAGCACGGCCGACCAGTTCCACGTCGGCCTGGACACTTACCTCGACCGGCAGAATGCTTTTCGTTTTGAAATTAGCGCCGGCGGGGTGCAGCGCGACCTGAAGATGTCGCCGAATAATGTCGACGTTTCCTGGGACGCCGTCTGGGATGCCCGGGTAAAAGTGCACGCCGACGGCTGGGTGGTGGAGATGGAGATCCCGTTCAGCGCCATCCGGTTTCCCAAAAAATCCGAGCAACTCTGGGGCCTTCAGTTCGCCCGGCAGATCCAGTACGCCAACGAATTCAGTTCCTGGAGCCCGGTGGATCCGAACGGCGGCGGCGCCATGCCGCAGTGGGGCAACCTGCACGGGCTGAAGGACATCGACGCGCCGCTGCGCCTGGCTTTTTCGCCCTACGTGGCCGCTTCGGTGCAGCGTTCGCCGGTCAACATCGATCCGGTGGAATTTGCCAACAGCCGTACCCTGAACGGCGGCATGGACGTGAAATGGGGCCTCAGCGAGAGTTTTACCCTCGACGCTACCCTGGTGCCCAATTTCGGCGAGGTGCAAAGCGACAACAAAGTGCGCAACCTGTCGCCCTTCGAGGTACAATATGAGGAGCGGCGGCAGTTTTTTACCGAAGGCACGGAGTTGTTTTCCAAAGCCGGGATCTTCTATTCGCGCCGGATCGGCGATACGCCGCCGGGTTTCTTCGATGCCGCCTCCGGCCTGCAGGAAAACGAGGTACTGAAGAAAAACCCTTTTCAGACCCCGCTGTACAACGCCACCAAATTCTCCGGCCGCACCCGCTCGAAACTCGGCATCGGTATCCTCAACGCCGTGGCGGCTCCGGCCAAAGCGGTGATCCGCAACGAATCCACCGGCGCCGAACGCGAATTCCGGACCTCGGAACTCACCAACTACAACGTGCTGGTGTTCGACCAGGCTTTGAAAAACAACTCCTCGGTCAGTTTTATCAACACCAACGTACTGCGTGAGGGGCAAGCCCGCGACGCCAACGTGTCGGCCCTGACCTTCAACCTGCGGGACAAGAACAACCGCTACGAAGTGTTCGGCGAAAACCGGCTGAGCCAGGTGTGGGCCACGCCCGGCGCGGCGGCTTCCACCGGCTACGGCCTGCGGTATGGCCTGAGCAAGGTCAGCGGCAATTGGGGCTGGACCGGCGTTTATGCCCAGATGGACGATCGCTTCGACCAGCGTGACCTGGGCCTGTTCCGGCGCAACAACTACCGGGCGCTGTACGGGCAGCTGCGCTACGGAAACTACAGCCAGCGCGGCAACATCCTGTATTCCTACGCCGAGTTCAGCGCCGAAAACACCTGGCTGTACAAGCCGCAACGCTGGGAAGCCCTGGAACTGATCGGTTACGGCGAGTTCCAAAATACCAGCCGGCATACCTTTTCCATGTTTGCCCTGTCCCGCCCGCTGTGGTACTACGACTATTTCGAGCCGCGGGTCTGGGGCAAAAAATACTACCATGCCCCCTGGGGATTCATCGAGCCGGCCTGGACCAGCGACACACGCAAGCGGCTCTTTGCCACCGTAGTGGCCACTTTCGGGGAAAGCCCGATCCCGAACGATCCGTATATCGGCCTCTCGGTGCGGCCGACCTGGGTGGCCAGCAACCACCTGCGCCTCACGCCGGTTTTCCGCCTGTCCAAAGACCATTCGAACTTCGGAGCGGTCAACTGGGACGACCCCGAAAACGTCATTTTCGGCCGCCGCGACATCACCACCTTCGACAATTCCCTGGCCGCGGAATACCTGTTCAACCCGCGCATGAACGCTACGATCCGCGCCCGGTATTACTGGCTGAAACTCTACTACCACCAGTACCTGCGCCTGGAAGACGACGGTACGTTCACGCCCTCGGACTGGCCCGGCTCGGCCGACGAGAACTTCAACCAGTTCAACGTGGACTTCGTATACACCTGGCAGTTCGCGCCGGGCAGTTTCCTCAACGTGATCTGGAAGGACGCTGTGTTCCAGGGTGATGGCATGCGGGGCGACCACTATTTCGATAATTTCCGGAAAACGATGCGCGCACCGCAGGACAACACGCTGACGGTGAAGTTGATCTACTGGCTGGACGCGGGGAGGTGGGGCAGGGCGTAGGCTATGATCGGATTATTCGGCGAAGGTCATGCGGTAGGTTTTGTCCTTACTTGAATAGATGATGAATGTTTTCAGTGCCGCCATATTGATTGCGGAATTTTAAAAGGGTAAAAAACAAAGGCAAAGATTATCGGTTTTTAGGAAAGTTGGTTTGCCTTCCAGTTTTATGGATTACCATACTGTTACCTCTTCCGAATGTCTGCAACGAACAAACGCTCCCGCCGTTTCTCCCTGCGTAAATTGCTGCGCATGATCTCCTTTTTATTTTCCCTGCTCCTGACCGCGTGGTTCGTGGCCGTGCAGGCCGGCTGCCTGGCCATGCGCACACCCGACCGCGAGTGGCCGGAAAAACTGCAAAAAGCGGGGCAGACCCTGCCGCCGCAGTTCCTCGACGTACCGGACCCGGACGGCCGGATGATCCATGCGGTCAGTGTCGCCGCAGCGGATTCGCTGCCCTGGGTGGTGATGGTACACGGCTCGCCCGGCTCGGCCGACGCCTATCTGCCTTACCTGGCCGATACTGTTCTGACCCGCCACGCCCGCGTGTTGAGCATCGACCGGCCCGGCTTCGGGTATACCCAGGATTTCGGCTGCCCGGAAGGCTCGCTGGAAAAACAGGCGGCCAGCGTGCGGGCGGTGGTGGACCGGGTGGCGCCACAACAGAAAGTCTGGCTGGTCGGCCATTCGCTCGGCGGGCCGGTCATCGCCCGTTTTGCCATGGATTACCCCGAACAGACGGCCGGGCTGGTGCTGGTGGCGGCCTCCGTCGATCCGGAACAGGAAAAACATCCCTGGTGGCAGGCGGCTATCGACCCCTGGCCGCTGAAGTGGCTGATTCCGAAAAGCCTCTGGACCAGCAACGCCGAGATCATACCGCTGGAAAGTGAACTAAAAAAAATGCTGCCCTTGTGGGAGCGCATCCGGTGCCCGGTTCGGGTGCTGCACGCCACCGATGACCGGCTGGTGCCGGTGGCCAACACGGATTTTATCCGGCGCATGGTGTCCGGAACCACCGACCTGAAGATGGAAATTTATCCGGAAGGCGACCATTTTATTTTATGGAGCAAACCGGCCCAGGTGCGGCAGTCACTGGTCGAACTAATTGAAAATAATTGATAGTGAGACAGTTCGCTTGGAAAATATTCAAATGATTTGAAAAATTGTTTCCGCGAGATTCGTCGTGTAGGCGATAGTTTTTTATCTTTGGCAGAAATTTTGAAAAAACGTACCACGCGGAAGTAGCTCAGTTGGTAGAGCATCAGCTTCCCAAGCTGAGGGTCGCGAGTTCGAGTCTCGTTTTCCGCTCCACCGAAAAAAGTCGTCTCGCCGGACTGGCGGGATGACTTTTTATTTTTTTCACATATTTAGGCAGGTTTTTTGCAGCATATTTGCGTCCCGTTTCCGATTCATACTCGCTTATCCGCTTTCAATTGCCGCCAAGGCGTTTATCCGTTCTACATGCTTTATGGAACAAAGTGATACTGATCACGGGTTTTTTTACGGTATTGGCAAGGGCGTTTTTCTGGGGCTGCTGCTGGTCGCGCTGCCAGGGTATCTGGTGGTAAAGTTTTACGACCGCATCGAGGGACCGATTGCCGATATGGCCGACCTGCCGGTGTACGAAGAATGGCACGACAACTTCAGGAGCGGTGCCGAAGAGGTCGGCGGCCTGTTCGCTTCGAAGCTGCGCGAATTTTACCAGGCCGATACCTCCGTTACGCTGTTCAAACCTGGCGCCGGCACCGGCGCCGAAGACATTCCGCATACCAGGACCCGCTTCTGGAATCGCGAAGCCGTGGCCGACGAACTGGCCCATTCGCTTTCCATGCGCAAACAGGGCAACGTGCGGGCTTACCTGGATTACATCGAAAAATACAAGGGGGTGGCGCTCGCCGAAATGCGGCGCACCAAGATTCCGGCCTCCGTGACGCTGGCCCAGGGCCTGTTCGAAGGCAATGCCGGCCGGGGTTATCTGGCTGCCGAAGCCAACAACCACTTCGGGGTGAAGTGCCAGTTGAGGCCGGGGCACAACAGCGACGGCCGCATGACCGACGACGACTTCGACCACCACTCGCTGGCCATCGGTTGCGTGCAACGGACCGACGACTACGTGTGGGACCGCTTCGAGGTGTATCCCTCGGCCCGGGAGAGTTACCGCCGCCACAGCCTGCTGCTGCAGGGCCAGCGCTACAACTGGATGATCCGGGAGTACGAGATCGGCGAAGTGTATCCCATTTCCAGAAAATTGTACGGACAAACCCGGGTGCCCTATTACGCCGCCTGGTGCGTCGGATTGAAAAAATCGGGCTACGCCACCGCCAGGAACTACGCCGAAATGATTACCATGATCATCGAGACGTATCAACTCTGGAAGATTGATTATGAATTGATTATGTCTTGAGGTGGTTTGAAAGTTTGAAAGTTTGAAAGTTTGAAAGTTTGAAGGTTTGAAGGTTTGAAAGTTTGAAAGTTTGACCCAACCCTCCAACCCTCCAACCATCCAACCATCAAACCATCCAACCATCCAACCATCCAATATTTTCCTCCACTCATTTATAAATTCATTGCAATGAAAAGTTTTTTTGAATTGATTGGATTTGCAGCCACGGCCCTGATCTCCGGGTTCCTGGTCTTTTCCTACGTCGGCCAGAAGAAAAACGCCGACAAACCCGATGCCGGCGAGAAACTGGTGACGGCGTTCAATACGGAAGAAGAAGCGGCCGCGCTGCCCGACCTCGAACCGGTATCCGGATCGCGCATGATCAAGGAAAAAAAGTCCGCCAAAAGCGCTGCTGCAGGTGAGCTTCCCTCCAGCCGCAAACCGGTGCTGGCCGTAGAATCGGCTTCCGCGACCGAGAAGCTGAAAAGCCTCTACAGCGACGCCGCCTTTGTGAAGGAAACGGCGGCGAAATGGAAAAAACAGGTGGCGGAGGCCAGCGAAACGCACTCGGTCAAGTCGCACCTGCTGCTCAGCAACGTCATTGTCAAATCCTACCTGGGCAATTACACCGCGCGCGATTTCAACCGCGACGTCTCGGAACACGCCGGCGACATCGCGGTGCCCAACAGTGTCGCGTTAAAGAGTTACGACTATTCCTGGAGTGTCGGGAAAGTGGCGCAGCAGTACAACCTGACCCAGTATTTCCCCGCGCCGGTGCCCGTAGCCGCCGCCAAAACGCCGGTGCTGAAGTCGGTCGGTACGCCCAAGAAATCGGCTGCCCCGCAGAAATCCAAGGCGCCCGCTTCCGTGTCGCCGCTCGAAGCCGGCTTCCGCGAAATGGTGGCCAAGGAAGAAGGGTTCTCCTCCTGGCAGGGTTTGCAGCGTCTGGGCGATCCGGATACAAAAAAGAACGCCGACCGCCGGGTGAAAACCCTGATGGGTGCCGCAAAAGTGCGGTAAGCCTCCTTTTTTGCCTTCCCGGCGGGAAGGTAGGTGTTGCAGGCCGGTTGGAACGGTCGGCCAGGATCCGGCTATACCTGAACGGGAAGCAGGGTGTTGGGTTCGGCTTTATACAACACGGCCGGCATTCCGTCCAGATCGGCGTCCCGCCAGTAGTGCAGGCCGATCTTTTCGAGTACCCGGATCGAGGCGAGGTTGTCTTTGGCCGCCCGGCCCAGGACCAGCGGCAGGTGTAACCGTTCAAATCCATAGATCACGCAGGCCAGAGCGGCCTCCGTGGCATAGCCCCGCCCCCAGTGGCGGCGGTGAAACCGGAAGCCTATGTCCGCTCCGTCCGGATCCTCCATATACCGCAGGCCGCACCAGCCGACAAATTCTCCCGTTTCGCGGAGCAGAGTGGTCCAGCGGCCGTAGCCGTACAGGCGGTACTGAGCGTAATTTTCCAGAAAAATACGGGCGGCGTCCACACTTTCGAAGGGGACATCGCCCGTAAAGCGCAGCACTTCCGGGTCGCCGTTCAGTTCGAAAAAGCCGGCGGCGTCTTCGGCCGGGGAGAATTCCCGCAGGATCAGGCGTGGCGTTTCGAGTACAATTCGGCTCATGGTAAACAGTCATGGTGCCGGGTGATGGAGGCGCCCGGCCGTTAATAAAAAAATGGTCAATGGAAAATTTCCGCTTTCCATTGACCATAGGAATGCCAATTACCCTTCAATTACTCCTAATAGGAATACCTAATTACCCTTCAATTACTTCCAATTACCCTTAAACATACCGGCTCACCAGATTTTCAAACAATTCCTGCCGCCCGCTGCGCTGTTTGGGCTCGCCGTTGCGCTGGGCCATTTTGTGCAGGTCTTTCAGTTTCAGTTTTCCCGCCTCGAAAGCGCGGCCTTCCTCCGTATCGAAAGAAGCGTAGCGCTCGGCGAGCATACGCCGGTAGTCCGAATTTTCCAGAATTTCATGAGCGGCCAGCAGGGCCCGGGCGAAGGCGTCCATGCCGCCGATGTGGGCGTAGAACAGGTCTTCCGGGTCGGTGGAGTTGCGCCGTGTTTTCGCGTCGAAGTTGACGCCGCCGCCGGCCAGCCCGCCCGACTGCAGGATGACCAGCATGGCCTCGGTGAGTTCGAGCAGGTTGTTGGGAAACTGGTCGGTATCCCAGCCGTTCTGGTAGTCGCCGCGGTTGGCATCGATGGAACCGAGCATATTGGCATTGGCGGCCACCTGGAGTTCGTGCTGGAAGGTGTGCAGGGCTAGGGTGGCGTGATTGACCTCGATGTTGAGTTTGAAATCTTGGTCCAGCCCGTACTCGCGCAGGAAACCGACGCAGGTGGCCGCGTCGAAGTCGTACTGGTGTTTGCTGGGCTCCATGGGCTTGGGTTCGATGAAAAAGGTGCCCCGGAAGCCCGATTTGCGGGCGTAGTCTTTGGCCAGGTGCAGGAAGCGTGCCAGGTGGTCCAGTTCCTTTTTCATGTTGGTGTTCAGCAGGCTCATGTAGCCTTCCCGGCCGCCCCAGAACACATAGTTTTCACCGCCGAGTTTGATGGTGGCGTCGAGGGCGTTCTTTACCTGTGCCGCGGCATAGGCCACCACTTCGAAGTTGGGATTGGTGGCTGCCCCGTTCATATAGCGCGGGTTGGAGAACAGGTTGGCGGTACCCCACAGGAGTTTAACCCCCGAGGCTTTCTGTTTTTCCAGCGCATAGTCGGTGATCTTTTGCAGCCGCCGCTCGCTCTCGCGCAGGGTGGGACCTTCTTCCACCAGGTCGAAGTCATGGAAACAGTAGTACGGGATGCCGATCTT
>WBZQ01000570.1_pt1 | contig 29134 bp, 25 predicted proteins | sample 5204251 | NCBI WGS metagenome assembly WBZQ01 (sample SAMN12412402, study PRJNA552823) | activated sludge metagenome | isolation source: activated sludge from nitrification reactor of wastewater treatment plant... | place: USA: Virginia | collected 2017-09
AAAAAATCAGTATTCTCTAACGATCGGAAAAATCGATGCCTGACTTAAACTCTTTAGTGAATCATTCCTCCATTCAAAAACCTTACCCGCTATTCCCTTACTCCTCTATTTCATGCATTACCTTTCGCTTTCAGTACTGTCAATGAACTTTTTATTGATTCCACCTCTCTTTAAAGGTGTACAAAATTTCTTTTTTTGTTTTCCTCGAAAAGGGACGGCAAAGGTACTGATGCCGGTCTTAACTGAGATGCTTTTTGGGAAATTTTTTTTCACACTTTTTCAACAGTTCGGTGTGAAGATTTCCTTTCAAACATTTCCTCTTTCGGAAAGCGGGCGCAAAGGTAGAAACGAATTTTGCATTACCAATACCCTTTTTAATTTTTTTTAAATTTCTTTCCGAAAGGCCCATTTTTCAGGGCAGCGGGGGTTTAAACGCCAAAAAGCCCTCCGGGTCACGCGTCCGGAAAAAAATTTCTGACCCGGCCCGGTTACTGCCCTTCGAAGGCCTGATATTCTACCCGGCCTATCTTAAGCCGCTTGAGGGATTCCGGCAGATTGTCGTAGAAGATGCTGGTCGAGAACCGCCGCTTTCCCTTGGGCGGGATCGCCCCTTCCAGGTCCACGCTGAGGTATGCTTTCTGCTGCGGGTCTTCGGGGTTCAACAGGGTCGCCAGCCACAATCGCTGATCGGTACCGTAAATCAGCGCCTCCACGCGCGGGTGGTAGGCCGTTACTTCGAGCGGGTTTTCCACCATAATACTCACCTGCCAGGCCCTTTCGACGTTGGACAGGGTGTCGCCCTGTTTCTCGGGGGTCAATACCCGGACTCCGCTCCTTTCGGATACGACCAGGATGGGTCTGGGATTCATTTGCACCGCACTGCCTCCGGTAACGACGCAGGAGTCCGGTTTGCCGGAAAAAGCCGAGAGAGGCCAGCCGGCGAAAAAGGAGGTGCGACCACGGGGCGCCACCGCATCGGAGAAAGTGGGGAACTGGACGGTGGGCGCCCCGTTGATGCTAATCTGTTTCCCGGAACCGTCGAAGGCGGCCAGTTGCACCGATATCTTCTGCCAGTCTACCGACAGGTTGTCGCAAAGTCCGGCGACAAAAAACTGGTCGCGTTCAATCCAGTAATTCAGGTCGGAAATGGTTACCACCGCCGACAACGTATCTGCAGGAAGCCCGGGGGCAGCTGCATTCACGGGAGGCTCGACATTAGCGGTCTGGTTCCCTGCACAGTTGGTACAAAAAAACAGGAACGTCTGCCCCAAAACAAGGCTCAGGATTAGTGTGCGCATAACTATTTTGAAAAGTTACTTTTTAAATGTGAAAAAAACGCCGCAAAGGTCTGCATTCCGGGCAGATTTTACAGCAGGCGGAATGGAATCTCTATTTTTGCGCCAATTTTTATAAACAACATTCAAATCCTGACGGGAAAGTAAGGCTTTCGGACATGAAATACCTGATCACCGGCCTCGGCAACATGGGCTACGAATACGACGGCACCCGGCACAACATCGGTTTCGAGGTCGTCGACTTTATCTGTAAAGACCTGGGCGGCTCCTGGCGCGGCGACCACCACGGCGACCTGGCGGAAGTGAAATTCAAAGGCCGCACCTTAATATTACTGAAGCCGAACACCTACATGAACCTGAGCGGCAAAGCCATCCGCTACTGGGTACAAAAGGAGAAGATCCCGCTGGAGAACAGCCTGGTGGTGCTCGACGACCTGAACCTGGTGTTCGGGAAACAACGCCTGCGCGCCAAAGGCTCCGACGGCGGCCACAACGGACTGAAAAGCATCCAGGAACTGCTGGGCACCGACGCCTACCCGCGCCTGCGCATCGGCATCGGCGACAATTTTTCCAAAGGCCGCCAGGTTAACTTCGTGCTGGGCAAGTGGACCGAGGACGAAAAAGCCGAACTGCCCCATATTCTGGAAAAAGCCACCGAGGTGGTGAAAGCCTACGTTACCCTCGGGCTCGAACGGGCCATGGGCATGACGGGCAAATAAGGGAACCCTACTTTTCGCGGACAAAAAGGTAGCCGCGTATAAATTCGAGTTTCAGGTTGTTGGCGCCGTCCTTTTCCACCCGCGCATCGTCGACGATCAGCCGCAACTGGCCCTTTTTCCCGGCCAGGTCGAAATGGTCGTCGCCCGGAGCCAGGTCGAGATATTCGCCGGAGGCCAGGCCGGTCCATTTGCGCAGCTGCGGCTGCAGGTCGAACGTCTCGACGAGGGCGGCAGTCCCATTTTTAACCTGATACCACTCCAGTCGCTTCCCGTCGGCAGAGATCCGGAAAAAATAACCCGATACCGGTTTCTCGTCGTCGTTGGCGCTCAGTTCTACGGTAAAAAAGGTGGAAAACGCGCGCACATCGTAACCGGCCCGCGGCGAGCCGGAAGTACTGATGGTCAGGTATTCGGAATCCTCCCCGGGCTCCCCGGTCCGGATGCCGGCCCACAGCATGATCCGCTGGGCGTTGCCGTCGGCGCGGTTGTGGTCGGGGAAACTGTCCACCGGCATCGGAAGCCAGGGCATCCGCTTCAGCGCCTGCCGGCTGTCGAGAAACTCAAGCGCAGAATAAATGCGGTCCAATTCTGCTTTCGGTACCGGCGCGGCACCTTTCACCAGCCGGTCGGCCTCCCAGCGTCCGTTCTTTTTCAGCAGATCGGTCAGGATCCTTTCCTGGCTGCGTTCGGACACAGCAAAGGCATTGAACGGGCCGTAGGCGTACAGCAGCGCAAAAACAGCCAGCGAGACGGGTATGAAGCGGAGGTTGTCGTTTTTTGAAAGAAGGAAATACAGGCAGGTGACAGCCAGCCAGACGCCCAGGTGAGCCACCAGAAAACGCTCTTCGGTGACGCCGTATTCGCCGATACGCCGGGCAATGGCCACGAAGAGCAGCGCCGTCAGCGGCAGCAACACCCACCAGAACCAGCGCCGGTAGGCCCGCACCCAATTGCTGCCGTCCTGTTCGGGCAAATAAAAATTGAGCAGCCAGGTAAAGATGCCGGCTACCGAAAACCCCAGTACCAGCGAACTGACCCAGCCGCGCGGCAGGCTCCAGGTAGCCAGTATTTTACCCCCGTAGGCATATAATATAATGAAGTACAGCGCCACGATCGGGATCAGGATGTACTTGCAGAGGTTCTTGAAAACAAAGTTGTAGCCTTCATCGGCCGCTTCGTAGCGGTAGTCGCGGGGAAAGTGGAACAGAAAATATGCCGTGTTGAAAATGCCGGCCAGCAGTACGAACAGTTTGGCGTACACCATTTCCTCAAAAGCAAAACCCCAGTCGAAAAGCCGCTCCACCGCCAGAATGGCCAGGGCCAGGCCGGTGTACAGGATCAGGGTAAACACGGCTCCTACCACGATATTGGCAAACAATTCCCGGTTGTACTCCCAGAAATCGCGGACACGTGCGGAATCATACCGGAAAAGGTTGCGGTCCAGATACGGCGCCACGGCGGCGAACAAATGCGCCGTGCCCAGCAAAACCAGATAACGTGGCAAATCGACATCGTCGAAGGATTTGGACCCGGTATCCAGCAAAAAATAATAACCTACCGGCAAAACCAGTCCGGCCAATTGCAGGAGCCAGCCGCGTTTTTCACTCCAGCCCTTCGATTCGGCAAAGGCTGCCAGCGCAGTGAACCACGGAAGGCCCAGTTGGCAGACCATCCAGAAGCGCTCCATTTCCTGTTCATCCAGATAGCCGTTTTTCTCCAGCAACTGGAACAGGGCGACCACGCCCACCACCGCCGACAACATGGTGCCGGGAAAACGGCGGCAGACCTGGACGAAGGCATTCAGTAAAAAACCCGGGGAAGGAAGTTGCATAAGACTGGTTTTGACCGTCGCTTGGCCGGGCACGGCCAACGACGCAGTGATGCGGCGAAAAATAGGCGTTTTTGTCCACAGCAATTTTCAAAATTCTCTCCGCCCCGTTCCGGAACACCGGCAACGAAGACCGGCGCGTTCCGTACATTTGCCGAAAATTTCAAATTACTGGCCATGCGAAACATCTTCATCTGCGCATTCTTCCTAACTATCAGCGGCTTAAACGCCCAGACGCCCGCTGCCGCTGCCAACACGACGTTTCCGGACTCCTGGCAGGGCGACTGGTCGGGCACGCTCGATATTTTCAACGGCAAAGGCAAGGTGCAGTCGGTGGCCATGACTGTGGAGATCCACAAGATCGATACCTCGAAGGAGGGCCGCTATACCTTCGGCCTGATCTACGGCTCCAAAGAACAGGACTGGCGCCCCTACGAACTGGTGCCGGTGAACCCGGAAAAAGGACTGTGGAAAGTGGACGAAAAGAACTCCATCGTGATGGAAAGTTACCTGTACGGCCCGAAACTGTTATGCTGGTTCGTGGTGCAGGACAGCCGGATCTTATGTACCTACGAAAAAACGGGCGATAATACTATGGTATTCGAGGTCATGTCCGGCGCGGAGAAGGCCGTAAGCACTACCGGGAACACCAAACAGGGCGAAGAAGATATTCCCGAGGTAAAATCCTATCCCTTCGGGGTGTTCCAGCGGGCCGTACTGACCCGCGGTTGAGAACAGGCTGACCAATATTTCATCACCGGAAAACATAGACCAGCAGTGGATTCACTTACACAAATCGTCCTGGGCGCCGCTTGCGGCGAGGCAGTGGCCGGCAAAAAACTCGGCAACCGCGCCATGTTGTGGGGAGCGGTAGGCGGTACGATCCCCGACCTCGACGTATTCGCGGTGTTTTTTACCGACGAGATCACCAGCACCTCGTTCCACCGGGGTTTCATGCACTCCATGCTGTTTGCCGCCCTGGCGCCCTGGGTACTGGCCAAACTGACCCAGTGGTTCTACCACAATAACATATACCGATTACGCGGGTACAAGATCTGGGCGATGGTCATCTGGCTGCTCTTTTTCCTGGGGGCGCTGGCGGCCATCAATTTTATCCCGGTGCTGACCGGGCACGGCATCAACCTCTACATTCTGCTTCCGACCCTGGCGCTGGGCGTCTGGTTCGTGAAGAAACTCTGGAACGAGTACTGGCGACGCGACCTGGAACTGGTGGAAGCCCCTTATTTCACCTGGGTCATGCTTTTTTTCTGGAGCATATTTACCCACCCTATTCTCGACTGCTGCACCAACTTCGGCACCCAGGTCTGGCAGCCGTTCAGCGATTTCCGGGTACAGTGGAACTGGATCTCGGTGGTGGACCCGCTGGCGACGGTTCCTTTCGGCCTGGCGCTGGTGATCGCTTCACGCTTTATACGTACCTCGAAGACCCGCGCCTTCATTACCTGGGCCGGTATCCTCTGGTTCTGCGGCTACGTCGGCCCCTACGCCATCTGGCACAAGGTGAACGCCGACCGTATCTTCGAGCAAACCCTGCGCGACCGGGGCATTCAGTACCGGCGCTACATGACCAACCCCACCATTTTCAACAACATCGTGTGGTACGGCGTGGCGGAGGGCGACACGGCTTTTTACTGCGGGTTGTACGGGTTCCGCGACCGGACGGAGCGCTACGTGCCCATTTCGGTTTTGCCCAAAAACCACCACCTGCTCGACGGCATCCCGGCGGACGACCGCGCCTACGCTTTCCTGCGCTGGTTCTCCAACGATTACTACAACGTGGTACCCTACAACGGCGACACGCTCCAGGTCAACGACCTGCGCTTCGGGCTGCTGGGCGACACCATCCTGGACAAAAACTACGTGTTTCCCTTCCTGCTGTTCAAAAACGAAAAGGGCGAATGGGATACCAAACAAAACAACCGCAACCGCAGCAGCGTGAAGGGCAGCGAGGATTCTTTCGTGAAATTGTGGGAACGGATCACCGAAGGCAGGGATTGACGACCTGCGACTTACGACCTGCGACCGACGACCGGCGGGTTGCGCCCGGGAACATCTATTAAACTCTATTGAACATGCGCCAACGAATTATTACCGCCATTTTCTTTACGGCGGCGATGCTGGGGGGGATTTTTGGAGGAGAAATCACGTTTTTCATTTTGATTTTTCTGGTTACGGCCGGATGTTCGTGGGAACTGACGGGATTGATGTTTCCCGAAGAAAACTTCAGAAAGGAGCGGCGTATTCTGGGAACCATTTTCGGCGTACTGCCTTACTTTTTTATTGCCTCGGATTGGCCGGGAGGATTTCCGGAAGGCGTAACCGTCGCTTCCGGATATTTACTGACCTTCGGACTCTTTCTGACTTTCGTAGTTGAGTTATTTTTTGCGGCCCGGCAACCGTTCACCAACGTCGCCTACTATTTGCTCTGCGCTTTTTACATCGGGTGTCCTTTCGCCCTCTTATCCGAAATGTCGGCGCAATATTCGGACGCCTTTAATCCCTCCGTGCCGGTTTACCACCCCCTCCGCGTCTTCGGCCTGCTCCTCCTCATCTGGACCAACGATACCATGGCCTATTTTGTCGGCTCCAAACTGGGCCGGCGGAAACTCTTCGAGCGCATTTCGCCGAAAAAAACCTGGGAAGGCACCATCGGCGGAGGAATCTGCGCCGTATTGGTAGCATGGCTCCTGTCTTTGTACATTCCGGATTTCACCCGGACGCAGTGGCTGGCCCTCGCCGTAGTCGCCGCTATTTTCGGCACGCTGGGCGACCTGGTGGAAAGTATGCTCAAGCGCAGCGTTGGGGTGAAGGACTCCGGCAACCTGCTGCCCGGCCACGGCGGCCTGCTCGACCGCTTCGACGCCTTCATTTTCACCCTGCCCTTCTACTGGCTAACCTTGATGTTGGTTCCGGGTTAACGCGTTGACCGCTCGTCCGACGAATTTGCCGCCGGACGAGTATGGACTGACACCGTCTGGCCCGGGCCATCTGATTTCCTGCGCCACTCCACGTAGCCCATTACCGCCAGTACCAGGAACACGAGGTACTGGAAACTGGTGAACACGAACCCTTTTACGAAATACAGCGGGATGGAGGCAATGTTGGTGGCGATCCACCAGAGCCAGTTTTCCAGTTTTTTGCGGGCCATGAGCCACATGCCGGTGTAGGCGGTGGCGGCGGCGAACGAATCGGCCAGCGGAACAGTACTGTTGGTGAACCGGCTCAGGATCCAGTAAAGAGCGCCCCAGCAGGCGGCAAAGAAGGCCAGGGCCACCAGCCACTCCCGGAGGTTGGACCGGGTGATGCGCAACACTTTTTCTCCTTCCCGTTTTTGCGCCCACAGCACCCAGCCGGCAATACTCATGACGGTGTAGTAAAAATTGACGCCTGCCTCGGCGTACAGACCGGCTACCAGGCTCAGGTAGATGTAGATCGTTGTATTGACGATGCCGGTCGGGTATACCCAGATGTTCTCCAGCCGGGAAAAAACGACGCTGGCGATGCCAAAAAATACGGCTACGAACTCCAGCCAGGTGGTGGCCAGCAGGCCGGACCAGAGGTTTTGCAGAATTTCCGGAAAAGCCATTGCGGGGGACGTTGGATTGTTGGACGTTGGACTGTTGGACCGTTGAACGTTGAACGTTGGAACGTTGGACGATGCAAGGTGGGAATTTGCCGCAAAATAAAAAAGCCTTCTGCCACTCGAGGAGGCAGAAGGCTTCCGAAGTCTGGGAAGCGTGGATTAAAGCGGAATAGTGCTGCCGAGGCTGTCGCGCAGGTCGTTGAGGCTACCGAACGAGTTGTTCGTTTTGCCACCCTCCACTTTGTTCATCTCGTCTTTGTCGAGGACAGTGAGGTCGGCTTCGATGTCGTCGAGCGAACGCTTTTTCTTGTTTTGTTCGTCGTCGGCGTCGTGGTCTTTCTTTTTGCCAAATGGAAAAATCATAAGACGGAGACTGTTTAAGGAATTGCGAAAGATAGTGTCAAAGGTACAAGAAAATCCGGAATATTCAAGGAAACGGCGGTTTTTTTAGAGGAAACGGTCGAATATGGGAGTTTTAAAATAACTAAGACTCTCTTTTTCTTTGTAGTAACCATCCCGGCCGCATCCTCCACGGATTGAGCCATCCCCGGGCTTCAGTCAAAAAATCCACGTCTTTCTCCGCTTCCGCCCTCCGGATAGCCGCCTGCCAAACGTATTCGGGCAACAAATAGTATCCATACCCGAGCGAATGTACGGCAGATTCATATTCACTCCCAACATAATATTTGAGGGTTCGGCCATGAATCCCCGCCGCGATTCGCCACAACCGGGCGGAATCTACCGGATACTCCGGCAGCCAGGGCATAGCGTCCATTCCCGTAGTGAAGGTAAAAAACTCCGCCAGGGAATTGTGGGCGATCACCAGCGCCGGCTTTTCCGTCCGCACGATCTTTTGGGCATTTTCCGTCAGGTGCGCGAACCGGGTATAATCCGGGTCGTGCCGGTCAGGATTGTAGGTTTTCCACGAAAAAAAAGAGCAGCAAAGTAATAGTCCAGCAAAAATCAAGCCCGTTTGCCGGTTCAGGGTTGCAGAATTATCAATTGCCAATAGCGGACCTACCACCAAAAATACCAGGAAAAAGCGATAGGAAATCCCGGTAAAAGACCACTCCAGAAAAGGAAAAAGCAGCAGGGCACCCCACAGCAGCAGTGGAAAGCCGGAGTTGTGAAGGACAAACGGCCAGCGAAAGTTCCGGCGCCCCGGCAACCCGCTGCCCATCCCTACCCTAAAGCCGGTAAATGCCAGCCAGTAACCGGTAACCAGCACTATTTCCGCCAGCCACCAGCCGGAAACACGCTCCGGACCAAATTGAATGACAAACGAAACCGGTGCGAATTGCGGGGAAGCAGATAAGGTACCGTCCAGCCGTCCCAGATCCGCCCAATGCAGCAGCCCCGGAAAAAAACGGCCGGCCGCCAGCAGCGCCACCAGACCCGTGACGGCCGCGAGCAGGGCGTTGCGGGAAAGCAGGAGGCTGCGAAAGGGATGCCCGGAGCGGAAAAGCGCCCACAGCGCGCCGTACACCAGGGCCAGGGCGAAGGTCAGCCGGTGCCCGAAATAGTTTAAGGCGAGCAGGGAAAGCGGCAACAGCCAGGTACGGACGGCCCCCCTGGATGCGGGCAGTTGCCGCAGGCTGGCCATAAACGCCGCCAGCAACAATACGCCCAGCAGGTTTTTGGGATATTGGGCGGCGAAATAAGTGAGTTGAGGGGAAAAAACGCTCCAGGCCCCCAGTACCGGCCGCAGCCCTGCCCGGTCCGGTGCCAGCGGGGCGCTCATCCACCAGACCACCCCGGTCCACAGCCCGCACAGCAAGGCACTTCCGATTTTTAACGACCATACATAGTCGCCCGTAAACCGGTAAAACAGGCCCAGGTAAGGATAGATCAACGACGCTTCCGGCGAGTGCATGCGTCCGGTGGTTTCCAGCGACTTCAACTGCACGAGATAAAAATAACTGTCCCAACCGTTGGCAAAATCGGTCTGCGCAAAAGCCCATAAACGCAGCAGGGCCGACGCCAAGGCCAGGGACAGCCCTACGCTCCAGCGGCTCAATTTCAGGTTATCAATGTCCGGCATCCAATGTCAAATGTCAAAAGTCCAACCATCCAACGTCCAACAGTCCAATGTCTAACAGTCCAACGTCCAACCGTCCAACATCACCGGATATAGAACGTTTCGACCATCTTCTTCCCTTTAACCGTCTGGCCGTCGATGGTCAGTTCGTCGCTGAAAATGCGGGTCACGTCTTTTCTGGACGTCCCCACGTAGTAGTCGTCGAATTCGGATACGTTGTTCCAGCGGCCGAACACCCGTACTTTGGCGGCGGCCGGGTCGGCAGCCACCAATTCCCAGTTGCCGTCTGCCAGCGTCTGACTTTCGGTATCGTCGGGCATGACGTTGTTGCTGTAGAGAACGAAAGTACCGTCGGAGCGCAGGATCAGCGACTGTTCGGTCGTGACGCCCTGTCCGGACACGAGGTTGCTGATCCGGCGGTTGAGAATGGGCCCCAAAGGCGAACTGTTGGCCCGGTCGTGCAGGGCGGCCTGGCTTTGCTCGGGCAGGCGCGAAGCCAGAACAAAGGGTTTTTCCCCGTCGAAAAACACCATGTCGCCGATAGCCAGGTCTTTGTACTTCTTGCCGGGGTAGATGCTTTTGATCCGGAGTTCGAACTGCCGACCGGAAGCCGGCGCGGACAATTCGATTTTTTGTCCGCCCCGGGTATCCCGCAGGGTGTAGGTGGAGGACATACCGCCTTTCACCCCGAATTCGAAATTGCGCACCCGGGCATTGGAAGCGAAATGATCGTCAGAGCGCTGGTATCCGTTCCATATCTGCACAGCCGTGATGTTGACCGCTTCAGCAAACTCGAAGGTCAGCACCTCGCCTTCGCCCGAGGAAGCGGGGTTGCCTTCGGCCCATACGAACTCCTTCCGGGCGTCGAACAGGTTGGCGGGGCTGTAAGCCGGCGCCGGGGCCAGGGTGGAAGAGGCCGTTACCACCCCGCGAACGCGGACCGGCGGCACTACCCGCAGGTCTTCGCCCTTATCGTTGAACACCTTGATCTCTTTTATGCCGATAAAAGCGTTGGCCGGGAAAGATTCGATCTGCACCGTATCGGCGTCCATTACTTTTTTAGCCAACTGCTCCAGGCCGGTTCTGGCGAAGCGCAGATACAGGGATTTGACCGTTTTGCCGCCCAGGGCGATCTTTTCACCCGGTGCTCCCGCGGCACCCGGCGAACCATTTTCGTATACCTGCACCAGGGCCGCTGCATTATTAAGGCTGCCGTCCTCCGGCACTACCTGTACCGATTGCAGGGGCAGAGCGTCGGGGAAATACAGCATGATGCCTTCGTCGGGCCCGGTGCCGGCCTGGGTCTGCCAGCCGGTGCCGGGGTCGCTGTCGAACAGGTCGTAGGCGTCGTGGACCGCCGAGCCAGAGGTGGCGTACATGCCTTCGAGGTAGACGGCGGGGCGGCTGTCCCGGGCCGCGGCGGGCGAGTCGGCGGGGGGCGGCGCGGAAGACGCATCGCCGGTTTTGGGCGCGTCGTTGCCGCAGGCAGCCAGCACGAAAAGGAGAACGGGGAAAACGGTTTTGGATCGCATTGGAATAAGTTTATTCGGCAAATATAGACAAGTACGGCCGGAATGCAGCGGACGAACAATCGCCGGCCCGAGGTACGAAAAAGAGCGCTTTGAAATTTTCACAAAATTTTAAAACTGATTATTTAGGATCGCCGGGAAAAGGCGCTTTCCGGGGCACACGGCGCTAACACTTTCATTTTCAACCATTGATATTTGTCTTTTTCCTGCCAAAACAGCGTCCAAAATGCGAAAAATGTATTGGAAAAAATTGGGTCGAATACAAAATGCGCTACTTTTGGCGTTCGCAAACGAGAAAAGAAAACAATCGGTTTCACCAACTAACAGCAATACCCGATATGATACTGAACGCCTTCCTGACCTCATTCTTCTTTTTGCAGGCAACCCCACCCACGAGGCCAGGCACCACCACACCGGCCACTACCGCTTCCAACACGGAACCACAAAGCCTTTTCGATATCATCACCGGCAGCAGTGCTTCCGGCCAGGTGGTGATCGGTATCCTGACCCTGCTCTCCATCTACGCCGTCTATATCATCGTGGAACGCTACCTGACCCTGTCGCGGGCCGGACAGGTGGACCAGAACTTCATGAACAGCATCCGGAACAGCGTGGAAAACGGCAACCTGCAGGCAGCCAAAGCCCTGTGCCAGAGCGTAGATGCCCCCATGGCCCGTATGGTGGAAAAAGGCCTGGACCGCATCGGTAAACCGCTGGACGACATCAACAAGTCCATTGAGAACGTGGGTAACCTCGAACTGCTGAAACTGGAAAAGAACCTCTCCACCCTGGCTTCCATCTCCGGCATCGCCCCGATGATCGGTCTGCTGGGTACCGTGGTCGGCCTGATCATCGCCTTCCAGGCCATGGCCAACGCGGAAGGCGCCATCACCGCCAAAACCCTGTCCGACGGTATCTACCACGCCCTTACCGCCACGGCCTTCGGTTTGTTCGTGTCCATCATCTCCATGGCCGGTTACAACCTGTTGGTGTCCAAACTCGACCAGGTGATCTTCAAAATGGAAAACACGGCCATGCAATTCATGGACCTGCTGCAGGAACCGACGCGGTAGTGATAAGTGATAAGTGTTAAGTGTTAAGTGATAAGTGATAAACTATTGCTTAACATTTACGCTCACCATCACTTCACTAAACACTTATCACTTAACATTTAACACTCAAGAAAATGGGCCTTAAAAGAAGACAACGCGTAGAACCGGAGTTCAGCCTGGCGGCCATGATCGACGTCATCTTTCTGTTGCTGATGTTCTTCATGCTGACCTCCAACTTCGTCACTACCAACTCGCTGAACCTGCAACTGCCCTCGAGCAGTTCCTCGTCCCCGATCGCCTCCACGCCGCTGAGCATTTCGATAAAAAAGACCGGACAATACTACCTCGGCAACACCCCTACCCCACGCAAAGACCTGGAAAACCTGTTGCGCGCCCGGGTAAAAGCCGAGAACAAAGACCCCAAACAGGTGACCATCACCATCGCCGCCGAACAGGGCGTACCGATCGAGGAAGTAGTGTTCGTGCTGGACATCGCCAACCAGTTGAAAGTCAAAACGATCCTGGCTACCAGTCAGTTGGTGGAAGAAAAATAAAAAGGTTGCAGGGTTTCAGGGTTGCAGGGTTACAAGGTTCCGAAAAACGCCCAACCTTCTAACCTTCTAACCTTCTAACCTTCTAACCTTCTAACCTTCTAACCCTGCAACCTTAAAAAGTACATGTTATGAAAGCCATAGTGCACCGGGAAGAAGATCGTACCAAAGCCGTGCTGACCAGCATCATCCTGCACGTGGGCCTGCTGTTGATACTGTTCTTTTATAAATTCTCCATGCCGGCCCACGATACCGAGCCGCCGCCCGTCTTCATCAACATCGAAACGTCCGACTGGGGCGGAGGCGGTGACGATGCGGCCCAGGGTGAGCCTGACCGCGGCATGAACAGCACTTCGGCGCCGACCGGCGAGCCGACCGACGTGGCCGAAGCGGATGAGCCGGCCGAAACGCCGACCGTGCCCAAACCCACGCCGCCGACGCCGACGCCGCCCGTAAAAACGGAGACGAGCAAACCTGTGCCGACGACGGAAGATCCCGAAGTGGCCGCCTTGCGCCGGCAGCAGGAAGAGGCCAAACGCAAGCAACAGGAGGAACAGGATAGAATTGCCTCCGCCGAGCGCGAACGCAAACGCCAGGAAGAAGCCGCAGCAGCGGAAAAAGCCCGGCAGGAGCAAGCCCGGCGCGACAAGATCAAAAATTCCGGCCTGGGTACCGGCGGTACCGGCAGTGGCTCCGGCAACGGCGGCAAACCCGGCAACCAGGGCGTACCGGGCGGAACCGGCAGCAACCCCTTCGGCCAGAGCCCCGGCAGCGGCGGCGGCTCCGGAGGCGGCAGCGGCGGCGGTACCGGCGCCTCCGTAGGCGGTGGCCTGGGCGGCCGGAAAGTGCTGAGCCTGGCCAAAGCCAATTACAACTCCAACAAACAGGGCACAGTGCGGGTAAAAGTCTGCGTCAACAGCGAAGGCCAGGTGGTCAGCGCCGAACCCACGCAGGCCGGATCCACCACTACCGACGGTTCGCTGCGTGCTGCGGCCACTGCCGCCGCCCGGCAGTGCAAATTCGCGCAGCAGCCCGGCGCAGAGGTGCAATGCGGCTGGATCGACTATAATTTTATCCTCAAATGAGGAATTTCCGACCATAAAACGGCATGTAGCGGCTGTCCCGGCATTCGGGGCAGCCGCTCGTTTTTAAAGAAACGTGAACGCCTGTTTTTCAACAGAATAGATTTTTCTCCAAGGCGTTTTACTTTTGGCCGTGCAAGCACACCAATAAATTCCAAAACTCAACTACCGTATTACGACATGAAACACTTTTTCCCGCTCCTGTTATCGCCACTGCTGTTCCTCACCGCGTGCAGCCTTTTTAAAGACAAAACCGCAACGCCGCCGGCCGCCACTTCCATGCGCACGGCCCGGGCCGGCGCCGACCGCAACCAGACCTATGCCGAGCAATTCCACGTGGAGGCCATTCTCGGTATGCAACGCCTGGGCATACCGGCCAGCATCACCCTGGCCCAGGGCATCCTGGAAAGCGGCGCCGGCACCAGCGAACTCGCCCAGAACGCCAACAACCACTTCGGCATCAAGTGCAACAACAACTGGAACGGGGCCACCTACAAAAAAATGGACGACGACAAGGACAGCAACGGCAAACCCGCCGAGTCCTGTTTCCGCAAATACGTAAAGGTGGAAGACAGTTTTATGGACCACGGCCAGTTCCTGCGCGACCCGCGTAAAGAGCAGCGCTACGGCTTTCTGTTCCGGCTCGACCGGACGGACTACAAAGGCTGGGCCGAAGGCCTGGAAGCCGCCGGATACTCCACCTCCAATACCTACGCCGAAAAACTGATCGATATCATCGAACGGTATAAACTGTACGAATACGACCGGCCCAACGGCGGGAACCCCACCGTACCCCCCCAGCCGGAAAAACCCCAGACTGATAACGAGACCGGAGCCGACATCCCGCTGCCGACGGCTACCAACCGCATCGGCCGCATCAACAACGTACGGGTGGTGGTGGCCCGCGAAGGAGAGTCCATTACCGACATCGCCAAAGCCTACCGGCTCACCCCGGCCAAAGTCGCCGAGTACAACGACCGGGGCTACACCCCGATACAAAAACTCAAGGTCAACACCCGGGTCTATATCGAGAGCAAAAAAGACAAATGGACGGCCAATTCCGCGAGCGAGCACATCGTGAAACCCAACCAGACGATGTTCGACATTTCGCAACTCTACGCGGTGAAACTGGACCGCCTGCTGGCGCGCAACCGCATGAACCCGGGCATGGAACCGGCCGAGGGCGAACGCATCAAACTCAAGGGCACCCGCTCCAAAAAAGACGTGGTCCGGCTGCGCGACGAGGCCTCCGGCCCCCTGACCGGCACCGACGTCCCGGAATCGGGCGGCGGCCCGATCGGCAAGGAAACGGAAACCATGACGCCCGACGACGAGGGTCTGCTCGACGAGATCGGCGGTGGCGACCTGAACAAGCCGAAACCGGCTCCGCCCGGCACCACGACCCAGCCGCAGACTCCGGTAGTGACGGCGCCGGTACCGGTAGTGACCGGCAGCACCTCCTACCCTCCGGTCGTCAATCCGGGCAATACCCAGAATCCGCCGCCGCCGGTGACGAATCCGGCTGCCGGAACCCACCTGGTGGTGAAAGGCGATACCCTGACCAACATCGCCCGGCGGTACAACACCACCGTAGCGCGGTTGCGGCAGATCAACAACCTGAAGAACGACAACATCCAGATCGGGCAGACTTTACGGGTAAAATAACGTGGACGACAATAAGCAAACCGGGCAATTCCCGCCGGCCGGAGCGACGAATGCCGACCCCGACCTTGCCCGGCTCGATACGCTGGCTTCGTGGCTCGACAACCGCTTCCGGGTACCCGGCACCGACATCCGGTTCGGCCTGGATGCGATCATCGGGCTCGTACCCTATGTGGGCGACATCACCGGTTTTGTGGTGTCGGGCTTTCTGATGCGCACCATGATCCGCCGGGGCGCCGGGCCCATTCTCATGCTCCGCATGATGGGTAATTTTGTGCTCGACGCCCTGGTCGGAATTATTCCCATTGCCGGCGACCTCTTCGACTTCGGCTTTAAGGCCAACCGCCGCAACGTGGAACTGCTGAAAAAATACTATGCCGACGGAAAAACCCGCCCCAGTGCGAAGTGGTCGATCACCCTGCTGGGCATAGTGTTTTTTGTCCTTTTTGCCCTGCTCATCTGGGGGATATGGAAACTGGCCGCCCTCCTGGTGACCTGGGTGGCGGGCCTGTTTTAAAGGGGTTGCAGGCTTGCAAGGTTACAAGGCTGAGCGAAAGCCGCCTGAAACCCTGTAACCTTGAAACCCTGTAACCTGAAACCTTGTAACCTTATTTTTCCCGAGTATGATTCGCTCGCTTCTGCTGCTCTGTTCACTTTTCCTTACCGGAATCCTGTCTGCCCAACCGGTGCCCGTGCTTTCCGACAGCGCGCGGGTCAGCCTGATGACCGTAGCGCCGGGGGAGTACCTGTACAGTACATTCGGGCACAGCGCCCTGCGGGTGTACGACCCGGCCAACCGGCTCGACCGCTGTTACAACTACGGAACCTTCGACTTCGACCAGCCGAATTTTATCCTGAAATTCTGTCGCGGAAAACTGCTCTATTTCCTCGACATCGAGTCGTACAAGGGCTTCGAACGCGGCAACCTGCTTGATCAGCGGGCCATGCAGGAGCAGGTGCTGAACCTGGACCGGGAACAAAAACAACGGCTTTTCGCCCTGTTGCAGGAAAACGCCCGGGAAGAGAACCGCTACTACAAATACGACTTTTTTTACGACAACTGCGCGACCCGCATCCGCGACGTAGTGGACCGCACTTTCGGCCAGCCCATCGCCTGGGACAGCAGCGCGTTGCCAATGGGTACCTCTATGCGCCAGTTGCTGTATCCATACATGCGGAACCAGCCCTGGACCCTGTTCGGCATGAACCTGGGGTTGGGCTATGCCGCCGACCGCCGGGCGCTGGCCCGCGACTTTATGTTCCTGCCCGACTACGTACACGATCTGTTTGCCTCGGCCCGCATCAACGATACAGCCTCGCTGGTACGCTCGGAGCGCCATATCCCTGAGTATTCTTTCCCGACCCCGGAATACAAACCCGGTTTTTTCGGCAATCCGTTGCTGGTCATGAGCCTAGTGGCGCTGCTCGGCCTTCTGAGCATGTGGCACGAACGCAGTGCGCGCATCTTCGACTTTATCTTCTGGTTCGTGCTGGGAGCGGCCGGGCTGCTGATCGCCCTGCTGTGGTTCGCTACCGACCACTCCTCTACGAAGACGAACTTCAACCTGCTGTGGGCGCTGCCCACCCATCTGCTTATCTTTTGGCGCAGCAGGAAGGGCGGCTGGGTCCGGCAATACCTGGCCTTTGCCGGCGGACTGGCCCTGCTGACGCTGCTCTTCTGGAAGGCCATTCCGCAGGAAATGCCGGTGGCAGCCATGCCTCTGGCCCTCCTGGTAGCGGTGAAAGGGCTCTGGCCCGCGGTGCGCGACCGGATGGCTAAACGGCGCGGGGCGGAAACAGCGCTTGCTGTGGAAACGTAGATCAGAACGCCGCGTAGTACCGGGCGCCCAGGGTTACGCCTTCGCTGCCGATCCGGTCGAGCCGCCAGCGGCCCGCTTCGGCAAAAACCGGCTGCTGCTGTTCGCCGGTATGCAGCAATTCGTATTGGTCGTAGTCGATCGCCCGGCGCTTCTCCAGTTTTTCAAACAACCGGAAGTGGCGCACTACCCCGCTCCATTCCTTCTGGACCACGGCTTCGAAAACCTTCGATTTGGAGCCGCTGCCGTAGGCTACGAAACCAAGCCTTTTTTTCTCCAGGTTGTTGCCTTCGGCCAGATCGCTCTCCAGGGTGCTCATCAGCGCCAGAAAAATGGACGCCGTGTAGAGGTTGCCGGTGCTCTGGCTGGCGCGCTGGCCTTTTTCCAGTTTTTCCCGGACGAAGCGGCGGTATAAAGCCGATTCGCTCACGCTTTTGAAAAATGCCGCCTGGGCTTTGCCAAACGATTTTTGGTCGGCAAACTGCTCCGGCTGCGGCTCCGCGAAGCCGTATTTTTGTACGTCCGCCCCCCAGACGCCCTTGTCCTTTCGCTCCGTCACGAAGCGCTCCACGTACATCCGGCGGGCGTGGAAGGCATAGGGGAGGTGAAAGATCATCCGGGCCCAGCGTTCGGACAAAGCCCGGAACTGGTCGTCGCGGAACAGGCCGGCATCGATTGCCCGGCGGCGGAAGTCGTCGAGCGCTTCGTTCATGCGATACTGGTAGCACAGGTTGGAGTACTGGCCGTCGAAGACCGGCGTTTCCGAAAAGCGCTCCCGGCGCGGCTTGTAGAAATCGTGTACGCTTTCCATGGCCACTCCGAACAGACGGCGCACCACCAGCAGGCGCGGGTTCCACTTGACCAGCATGGCTACAGCGCCGGCGCCCTGCGTGTATTCTCCGGTGGAGCCGAGGTCGTATTTGGCGATATCGCTGGCCACCACAATGCCGATGTTGTTGCGATCCGTAGCCACCCAGTCAAGCGTATTCTGCAGCGCGTCCGTGGCGCCGATGCAGGCAAAGGTCATGTCCAGCACGTCGCAGTGCCGGAAGCAGCCGGCGCCGTAGCGGCCGGCAAACCGCTGGGCCAGCATTTCCACTGCGTAGGTACCGGTCGGCTTGGCCATGTCCAGGGCGCTTTCCGTGCCAAGGTAAATACGGCCGATGCGACGCGGGTCGAGCCCGTTGCGCTCGATGAGTTCGGCCACCGCTTCGGCGGCCATGGTAGCGGCGTCCTCGTGCGCGTCGCAAACCGCCATGCGGTTCAGGCCAAGGCCCTGGGAAAGTTTTTCGTAGGGGATGTTGCGCTTTTCGGCCAGCGCCTGGATGTCCAGGTAAATTTTGGGGGCGTAAAAGGCCATGTCGTCGATGCCGATGGGAAGAAGTGCCATGTAGTGCAGATCAGTGGTAAGTAATGAACAATTAGGAATAACACACGGGGTGCGTTGGGCGGGTCAGCGCAAAACGCGAAAATTTGTTCTATCGGCACAGGCGCCAACAGAACAAAAAAAACGGATGATGGATGTGGTTAGGGAAAGATTGTCGCTTGTTGGTGTTAGCAGCGAACGGAAAGAGCGGCAAAGGTAAGCGTATTTTTCAGGTTGCCAAATAGGATAAACGGGACTTAAGTTTCGGGGGCGGCCCGGGTCTTCAAGCCCCGGTTCGGGTGGTGAATGTTACAGCACCGCCGGGAGCAGCCGCTCATTAAAACAAAACAAACTACTGATTATCAATTTTTTACTTTCAAAACAAAAAAATTATCAAAAAATTTTTATCCAATTATTTGTTTTTAAAAACAACTTGTTTATTTTTGTACCGTATTTAAAACAAAAAGCAGCATTCCGGGTAACCGGGATAAAAACCGTCAAACGGGTGGATTATGAAACTCGAAGTATTTGAAAGCAAGCACGGCACCAAAGTCGTTACCGCCTCCAACCTCCACGCAGCCCTGAAACTTCCCGTCCGGCAATACGGGACCCAGGTGCGCCGCTGGTTGCGCGATGCCTATGAATTTACCGATGGTATTCGCCGCCCCCAGATCTACCGCGACTTTGCCAAGCGCCCGCGTCCCGGCGAGCCGATCGAGGATTTTTTCCTCACCCTCGAACTGGCCAAACTCATCGCCCTGCGTACCAACAGCAAGGACAAACTCAAATTTGCGCGCCTGCTCGACACCTTTGCCCACAACGGGCAGATGAGCCTGTTCCAACAGGCGGCGTAAAGAACTTTTTGCCATAAGCGAGATACGCTTCCCTTGATGCCCCCTGCGTTTGAGACGGACGCAGGGGATTTTTTTTGCCCGTTCGGAATGTAGATTTCTCCGCTGCGCTACGAAATGACAAGGCTGCCCCGGGTTCACTGGCCAGGCCTTGAGGCCGGGCCACCCGGCTTTGGCCTGTCATTCCAGGGGCTACACCACGCAAGGGCACTACGATGAACCGAAAAAGCAGTTTTTGATGCCCGGCCCTTTCAACCCCTGATTCGCATAAACCAGCCCCCCCGAAATTTGAATATTGCCTGATACCGGCGTGTTCGGAGTGGACCGTGCCGGCCATACCCCTGATTTTTCTCCCCGGCGCCGGATAATTATTCACGCCCTATTGCATCGTAAAATATTTTAAACCTAACTTTGTAAAAATTTTAGGTTAGTCTAAAAATTTCATTTTACTATGCAAAAAATCGCCTCCGTATTTTTATTCTTATGGCTGTCGGCCGGATCTATACAAGCCCAGACTGATCTTTTGCGGGGCCGCGTCACCGATGCCCACAGCGGCGAACCTCTGCCCTTCGCCACGGTGCAGATTCCCGGATCGGCCGGAGGTACTTTTACCGACACCACCGGTCACTTCACCCTGACCCTTCCGGCTGCTGCGGAGAAAGTGGAGGCCAGCATTTCCCTGGTCGGCTATATCCGGCAGGCGATGGTATTGGAAAACACGGGCAAAACCATCGAGATACGCCTGCTGCCAGCGGAAACCGGTCTGAAAGAAGTCGTGGTGACCGGCACCATGAAAGAAATGCGCAAGGCCGACAGCCCGGTGTCGGTGGAGGTATTTTCTCCGAAGTTCTTCCTGCGCAACCCTACCCCCAGCCTGTTCGACGCCGTCCAGATGGTGAACGGCGTACGCCCGCAACTCCAGTGCAACGTGTGCAATACCGGCGATATCCACATCAACGGCATGGAGGGACCGTACACCATGGTCCTGATCGACGGGATGCCCATCGTCAGCGGCCTGTCTACGGTGTATGGCTTGAGCGGTATTCCCAACAGCGTGCTGCAGCGCCTGGAGGTGGTGAAAGGGCCGGCGGCATCGCTGTACGGTTCGGAAGCCATGGGCGGCCTGATCAACGTCATCACCCGCGACCCGGCCGAAACCCCGGAACTGCGCCTCGACCTGAACGGTACCACCTACGGCGAATACAACGCCGATGCCGCCGGCTCGCTTACCCTCGGCCCGGTGAAAACCCTGCTGAGTGCCAATTACTTCCACTTTGGCGAGCGCCGCGACATCAACCAGGATAACTTTACCGACGTGACGCTGCAACAGCGTTTTTCGGTGTTCAACAAATGGCGCTTCGCGCGCCGGGACAACCGCATTGCCACCCTCGCTTTCCGTTACTTGTGGGAGGACCGCTACGGCGGCGAGATGCAGTGGACGGAACGCTGGCGCGGTACGGACAGTATTTATGGCGAGAGCATCAAAACCAAACGTTACGAACTGATCGGCAACTACCAGTTGCCCATCGCCCGGGAAAAAGTGCTGTTCAGTTTTTCGCTGAACAGCCACCGGCAGGACAGTTATTACGGCGACGTGCCGTACCTGGCCGACCAGCGCATCGGCTTCGGGCAACTGACCTGGGAGCGCCAGGCCGGCAAGCGGCACGACCTGCTGTTCGGCGCCGGCACGCGTTATACTTTTTACGACGACAACACCCCGGTCACCGCCACGGCCAGCCTGGAAAACACGCCGCAGCGCAACTGGCTGCCGGGCCTGTTTGTGCAGGACGAATGGACGTTCAACACCCGTTGGAAACTGCTTTCCGGTCTGCGCTGGGACTACGACCGGCGCCACGGCCACATTCTTTCTCCGCGCCTCAACCTGAAGTTCAACCCCGACCGCGACAACACCCTGCGCCTCTCGGCCGGCAGCGGCTTCCGGGTGGTCAATGTGTTCAGCGAAGACCACGCCGCGCTCACCGGCGGCCGGCAGGTGGTGTTCGCCGAAGCCCTGGAGCCGGAACGCACCTGGAATACCAACCTGAACTACACGCGTTTTCAGAATACCGGCTTCGGGTTTATCAACTTCGACGCCACGCTTTTTTACACTTACTTCTTCAACAAGATCCTGGCTGACCTTGACGCGGACGTGGAAAAGATCGTTTACCAAAACCTGGACGGCTACGCGGAGAACCTGGGATTTTCCCTCAATTCGGACTGGAATTTTACCGGCGGCCTGAAAGCCATGGCCGGATTCACGCTGATGGACGTCGGCACAGTGGAAGCAAACCGGCGCGCGTGGCAGATCCATACGCCGCACCTGACGGCCAACTGGTCGTTCTCCTGCCCTGTCGCCGCCTGGAACCTGACTTTCGACTACAACGGTCACCTGACCAGCCCGATGCGGCTGCCGGTATTTCCCAACGACTATCGCCCGGAGCAGTCGCCGTGGTTCAGCATACACAATGTACAGGTTACGTGGAAATATCGAAACAAGCCGGGTGGCGGCCTGCAACCGGCACCCGACCTGGAGGTATACGCCGGCATTAAAAACCTGTTGAATTTCTACCCCCGGGGAGACGTGATCCTGCGCCCGCACGACCCCTTCGACAAAAAAGTGAACGACCCGGCGGACAACCCGAACGGCTTCACCTTCGATCCGTCGTACAACTACGCGCCGGTGCAGGGGATACGGGGGTTCGTGGGGGTACGTGCGGTTATCCGTTGAAGGTTGAAGGTTGAAGGTTGAAGGTTGAAGGTTGAAGGTTACGCAAAAGCGTACGAACAACTTTCAACTTTCAACCTTCAACCTTCAACTAATTCATCACATCCACATCCAGCACCACTTCCAGCAGCAGGCGGATGTCGCTGTAGAACTCGCTGATCGTTTCGAAATTGGCGTTGCTGGCAAAAAGGGAAGGTTCGAGCAGGTCTTTGTCCTGGGTGAGGGCGAGGTAGATCTTGTCGGCAATGATGGAGAAATAGATCTCTTTCTGGCGGTTGTTTTTGAGGAACTCCTGCCGGAAGCGCAGGATCACGTGCTGCATGTCCTCCGAGACGACGTCCTGGATCCGGACGTCGGGGGTGGCGTAGGTATCGAAGAAGGCTTCGAATTCGGGCAGCAGGTTATTTTTTACCCGCCGGCCGCCAACGAGGTGAAAAGCCCGTTCGCTGCGGCTCAGGTATTTGCGGTAGGCGTCGGGCAGCACCAGCACCCCGCCGTGCAGATCCCAGCGCTTGTAGTCGCCGATGAGGAAGATGCCGCGGAAAACGTAGTCCAGTTTGCTGCGTGCCGGTGAGAACTCCTGTACCCGCAGTTCGGACAATTCGAAAGGTGTTTCGCGTACCTGGCCGCGGATCAGGTCCTCGCCTTCGTAGTCATCGGCGGAGGTAAAAATGCGGCTTTCGAGAAAACTCTTTTTGGAAATAAAGCCCTTGGGGCTGTACCCTTCGAAGGTAAAATTGACGTCGTTGTCGATGAAGTCGAGGATCAGCCCCACGATGCGGGGTTTGAACTCCTTGTAAAAAACCTGCACCCGGAAGATCAGATAGGAGATCCAGAGTGCCACCGGGATCAGCACCAGCAGGGTGAAAACGAATACGTCGATAAAGATCTGGAGGGCCACCACTCCGGCCACCAGCACCCCCGACAAGGCCAGCAGGCGCAGCAGGCGCCGGCGCCGTTGCTCCAGGTGCAGCAATTCCGGGTGGATGTTCTGGTTGTAAAAAAGGCGGAAATCGTGGTAAGCGCTTTGCATGAAGGCGGAGTGCGAATGCGGAGCGCGGAATGCAGCCGGTGGTTCCGCATTCCGCGCTCCGCATTTATAGGTCTATTCCTTTCTGTTGGGTATACTCTTCGATGTAACTGTCGATGAGTTGTACGAGCAGGTCTTTCAGGTAGGAATTTTCCAGGCGGGCGATGGATTTGAGTTTTTCCACCTTGGTTTTGTCCACGCTGACGGTGAGGCGTTTTTTGCCGGTGGCTTCGTCCGTGGTGATCTCCTGTACGTCTATGGTTTGCCGGATGAGGGCATCGAGGCCGGTGACCGGCGAGCGGAAGCCGGTGGCTTTGGTTTTGCCGCTGCCGGGCGTGGGGGTATCGGGCTGGCCGGATTCATAGCGTTCGAGGCTCTCTTCCAGGGCTTCCTGCAGGAGCGCGTCGATGTCGGTCAAAAAGTTTTTATGCGCCGGGCGGCGTTCGGGCGGGTGCGCGGTAGCCACCTGTTCTTCGTGGGCACTGCTGAACAGGTCGTCGAGACCCTGGGAAAATGTTTTTTTACTCATCGGCTTTTCCGTTATATGTTCACCCTGCCGGAGCAGGGCCTGCCGTTGTTGGTGGTTGGTATGGGTTATAAGGCCGGCATCAGGCTTGTTCCGAGGGTGAGGCAACACTCACGGCCACCCCGTTGCTGCCATCCACCCGCTGCAGGAATTCGCGGCTGAGGGCCAGGTAGTCTACCGCGCCCGGGCTTTTCGGGCTGTATTCGAAAATATCCTTGCGCTGGGCCGGCGCCTCGGCGAGGGCCACGTTGTCGCGGATATAGGTATTGAACACCTTGTCGCCGAAGTACTTATGGATGGTGTCCACCACGTCGCGGTTGAGTACGCGGCGGCTGTCGTACATGGTGGCGATCACGCCGGCCATTTCCAGTTGTTTGTTCAGGCGGAATTTCACCTTGTCGATCACCTGTTTGATCTTCGCCAGGCCCTGCACCGCCAGAAACTCGGTTTGCAGGGGGATCAGGACGAAGCGGCTGCTGGTCAGCGCGTTCAGGGTCAGGAGCCCCAGCGACGGCGGGCAGTCGATCAGTACGAAATCGTAGTCGTCCGACACCTGGCCGATCAGTTCGCGCAGGATGAACTCCCGCCCGGCCTCGTTGATGAGTTCCATCTCCGCGCCCGACAGGTCGAGCGAGGAAGTGACCACGTCGAGGTTGGTTTTGTAGGTGAACGGTACGAGTTCGGCTTCGCCGCGCAGCGCTTCGTAGATGGTGTGCTTTTGCCGCGGGATACCCAGCGAGATGGTGAGGTTGGCCTGCGGATCGAGGTCGATCAACAGCACCCGTTTGCCCAGTTCCACCAGGCCGGCACCTATATTAATGGCGCTGGTCGTTTTACCGACACCGCCCTTGTGATTCAGAAGAGAAACGACATTACCCATGCAGAAAGGTTTGAAGGTTTTGGGTTTCAGGGTTTCAGGGTTTCAGGGTTTGGGGGATGATGCCGACAAAAGTACAAAACTTTATGAAACAACATCCCGGCCAAAAACAGGGGCGGGGAAAGGGCCGGCGAATTGTTTTAGAAAATTTTCCGGCCGGCCGGGTTTGCAAAAAACTGATTAACAGGGGGAAAAAAGCCCGTTTTGAAAAAAAGGTGCCCGCGGGCAAAAAAAATCTTTGACATTATTTGTTTTTAAAAACTCTTTGTTTTAAGTTTGCAACGTCAAATTAAAAGACGCGGCATTCATTCGTTCACCAATCCATAAAAAACGCGCGTTATGATTAAGGAAGACCGTATAGAACTCAATAAACGCTTTATCCAGGCCTTTAAATTGCTGGAGGACCGGGGCGCCATTGTCAAAAATGACCGCAGCGGCCGCGGCGTCGGCGACGTAGCCGACAAAGTCCTGGGCAATAAAGCGTACGGACACATCATCCGCGCCTTTCTCAACCCCGACAGCAAGCGGGTCATCGATTACGGACAGGCCAAATCCTTCTGCCGCTCCTACGACATCAACGAAGCCTGGCTGATCTATGGTATCGGCAATCCATTCGGTTTCGAGGCTCCGGGCGATGCGCTGGTGAGCGACAAGGGCGGCAGCCTGGTTACCGGCGGCAACATTCTGTTCACCACGATCCGCGCCTTTGCCGGCAGCACCCTGGGGGCCGAAAACTCCGAAGACAACACGTACTTCTCCATACCCGGTGTCAGCGGTCCGGGTTTGGTGGCCTTCCAGATCGAAGGTAACTCCATGGACCCGGTCATCAAACACAACGACATTGTGGTGTGCAAGTCGGTGGAAAACCTCAACGACATCCGCGACAACGAAATATACGCCGTGCGCAGCAATGGCAGCGTGTGGGTGAAATACGTCCAGAAGATCTTCAACAACCGCGGGCGCATCACCCGCCTCAAAATGATCTCGGCCAATTATTTCGATAACGATCCCTTCGAAGAAGAAGTGAACGAAACCACCCGGCTGTACAAAGTCGTGCGCAAGATCAGCAACGTTTAATCTCTTAATGAATAAAAATCTGCCCCCCAGTCGCAGCAATTAATTCCTTGTTCATCACTCAAAAATCTTTTTCAAATGAGCAACATGTTTTCAAGATTTGCAAATTGGCTGGGCGAACGCATTGATCACCTAACTGGGTATACCGACTCTCATGAAATAAGAAAAAGCCTTGATCTGGAAAGGAAAGAAAGAGAACAAGGGATTGTATCTCGTGACCGGTATCAAGTTGATATTGAAAGAAATCTTAAAGAATGGCAGAGTTTGTCGGTTGTGCTTTTGTCAGAACTAAAGAGAAACTCACAAGAATCCAGAGATACGATAAGTGAGATTATCAGAAGCCACGATAATTCTGTTCACACTTATCAAAGTATAATTAGCCGCCAGGACACACAAATTCGCGCACTTCAAATTCAATTGAGTGTAATCGCAATCTGTTCCATTGTCCTTTTGGCCCTAACCGCACTTTTTTGATTTCCAATAAAGATCTATCCTGCTGTTTATTGTTTTCGGAGCCTCCCGGTGTCAGTCATCGGAGAGGCTTTTTCGTTTTACTTCCGAAATTCGCAGGGAATGGATCTCTTCCCGCCAGTTGACGGCCTGGTCGGTCGTTTGCAGTGTTTTTGAAAATTCCAGGTTGAAAAAACTGCCGATGCGGACTTCCTCCCCGGACGCATCGATCACCAGTTTTTCTCCTTTGAATTTTGGCCGGCTGTAGAGCGTCACTTTCAACCCCCTCGGCACGACGGCCGAACCGATGTAATTCAGGCAGTCGAAGTTTTCCTTGCAGTCGCGGCGCGCGCCGGCGAGGCGTTCGGCTTTCCCCTGAAAATGGGCTTTACTGAAAAAAACCGGACCGCTCTGGGCTTCGAAAATGTGATCGGCCAGGTCGCCCGCGCGTTTCAGCGAGCGCAACTCTTTTTCTCCGATGTTCACCTGGAACTGGCCTTCCAGTGCCGTCACCAGTTCGTGGCGTTTATCCTTGTCGCTTTTGATCTTGAAATCCCGGTCCACGTCCTTTTCCCCGAAGATCATTTCGGTTTTGATGCGCACGCCTTCCCAGACGGTGGCGGCATCCATCGGGCCGATGAGGGAGAATTCAGGCGAAAAGGTACGATCCCCGGGCGGCGTCAGTTTCGGCGTGTCAAACTGGGCGGACACGGAACCGGCCCCAAGCAGCAGAAAGAAGAGTATGGTTCTCATTTTTGCATCATTTGGGGCTAAAGATAGGTGCCGGAAATAAAATGACCCGCAACCGGGCGAACGGAAACGGGTCAAATTGTTTCATTTGGACGGAGGTCGTACAGGTGAGATACGACTTTGCCGGCTCTTTTGCCGAACCTTTTTTCAAATCGGATTATGGGATGGGTAATGGGATTGTACAATTGGTGATGGGGACTAAAAAAATGGGGTACAGGTTTAATGGGCAGGCTTTCACGGTTATACCGGCTTTCGGGGCGAGGCTTTCATTTGGTACGGGGGCTTTTCAGGGTAAGTAACAGGCTACAATCTCATGGTTGATCGGTAAGGGATAGTTTTTCGGTTTTTTTCCTGGCAACTCCGACTCCTGCCGGCGCCCCCGCTTTTCATCTTTCGCACACGGTTTTTTGGTTTGGGTGGCGCCGGTCAGGATAACAGTCGGGTGGTTTTAGAGGGCTCCCCGCTTCTCGTAGTGTTTTCAGGCTTCGGTTTCAGGTGTTTTCAGGTTTTCGGGGCTTCGCATCCTTCGGTTATTTTCTCTGGCTTCGGGCAAGTCGGTTTTTGCGTTCCGTTTCTGACGGTGTTGCTTTCGCTTTCGTCGTTTGACAGGACAAATGTGGGGGTGTCGGTGACGCCCGGGCAAACATGCTTTTCAGGTTGACTTCCAAAAGGCATTTTAACTTTTAGGTGGAAAAATTGCCGGGCTGGGCAGTTTTCTGGACTTTTGCACTGCTTTTAATCCATACGCTCCGTCAAACACATGGCACGCGGAAATACATAAGTTCCAAAAAAACATCCTTTAGCGCCGAAAAAAAATGTTGGACAGCCCGCTTATACGCACCCTGCAACTGCTCAGTCCGGAAGAATTCGAGCATTTTCGCCTGTTCGTGGAATCACCGATCTTCAACGGCGCAACCCGTTACCATGATACCGTGCGCCTTTTCGAGCACCTGCGCCAGAATTATCCCGATTTCGACGAGGACAGGCTGGCCAAGAACGCAGTGGGCAAATCGCTTTTCCCGGACCGGAAAAAACCGGCCGAAGAAGTGGAAAAAGCCATGTCGGAGTTGATGCACATCCTGAAGCAGTTCATCAATTTTCATTATTCAGCCGTTAAAGGCGGAAAAACCGCCCGCCGCAGTTCGAAAAAAGACTTTGCCGGCAACCCTACCCTGCTGCTGAACTACGTCCGCCAGCAACTGGCCCTGTTGCGGTTTTACAGCGAACGCATCCACCGCAAAGGCAGCACCTCGTCCTTGAAGGCACAGCCCTCCGGAAAAGCGCAAAAAATAAAACGTACCGAAAATTTCTTCCAGCACCTGTACCTGGAACTGCGCGAACTGCTGGGCGAACAAAAGCAGTTTCACCACTTTGAAGAATACGAATTCAGCGATTACCACTATTTCCGCTTTCTGGTGGAACAGGAAAAATCGCTCTACGATTACGTGCGCGACGAGATCGACGCCGACCTCAACCTGCTGGCGGCCCTCGAAGAACTCGACCGCTTCTACCTGCACTCCAAACTGGAACTGATGAGCCGGCTGGTGCACTACCAAAGCATTGCCCAGCCTTTTGCCGAAGACTCGGACCAATACCGCCGCCTCAATTCCAACCGCGACATCACGCTGCACATGGTGGATGTGATGCGGCAACATGGCTACTGGCAGGATGCGCCCGGCGTCGAACTCTACACCACCCTGCTCCAATTCCTGCCCCATGACGGCGAGGATGCCGACAAGGCCTCCGACCGCTTCGCCGAACTGCTCGTGCGGCATGTGGCGGCCATGCCCCAAAGCCGGCTCGACGATTTCAACGTATCGCTGCGCAGTTACTGGAACCGCCGGTACCGTCACACCAAGGACCGCATCTTCATCGGCCGCCTGCACGGCATGCACCGCGAACAACTCAGCCGGCTGGGGGCCCAGCAGAACGTACCTACGCGGCATATCCTCAACATGCTGAGCACCGCGCTTAAACTCGGCAAAACGGCCTGGGCGGAGCAATTCCTGCGCGAATTCGCCGGCGCGCTGACCGAAGACGGCTCGGCCGCCAAGCCGCCACGCGGCCGGCCCCACCCGCGGTACGCCGTACGCATCTGGTGGGCCATGCTGTATTTCGCCCGCGAGGAATACGAAAAGGCCGCCCAAACCCTGCCCGAATACAAAAAATACAGCGACATCGACGATATCTATTTCTACGCGGTCGCCGGCGCCACCGACATCAAGATCAACTACGAACTGGGCACCCTGGACGACAACCTCGTCCGGGCGCTGCTCGCCCGCATCGAACGCAACCGGGAATTGCCCAA
>WBZQ01000571.1_pt1 | contig 29109 bp, 39 predicted proteins | sample 5204251 | NCBI WGS metagenome assembly WBZQ01 (sample SAMN12412402, study PRJNA552823) | activated sludge metagenome | isolation source: activated sludge from nitrification reactor of wastewater treatment plant... | place: USA: Virginia | collected 2017-09
TACAGTCCTGCTCTTCCTGCTGCAGTCGGACTGCCTCTCCGGTCCCATCGTCTAGCTTGGCCTAGGACGGAGCCCTCTCAAGGCTCAGACACGGGTTCAAATCCCGTTGGGACCACCAACCTTTTCCCTGATCTTCTGATGAGTTGACGACCTTCCTGAGTTCTGGCTCGGGAAGGGTTGGCCTCTCATAGGACAATCCATAGGACAAAATTGGGTCCGTGTACGTAGCTTCTAGCTGCGTCACGGCTTCGCGGAGCTTGAGATTCCAGCCGTGGCCGCCGTGCGAGTACTGACTCGTCATCATCGCTTTTGTGCTGTGCCCCAGCAGGGCGGAGCGAATTTCCAGGCTTACCCCGAGATTTTGCAGCTGGGTCGTAAAGGTGTGACGGAGGTCGTGGAAGTGCAGGTCCTGGACCTTGGCTGCCTTACAGGTGCGGTGCCACTGATGACCGAACGCATCGGCTGACCAATTGGCAAAAATGGGCCCCTCGATCGCCGCCACCTCAGGGCGAAGGGCTCGATAGGCTAGCCGGTTCAAGGGGAGTTCCTGCGGAGTGCCCTTCAGGCGTGTCCGGGAAGGCGGCAGAATGAGCCACCAGCCATCATCGCGCTGTCGGAGCCAGGATCGGTCGATTTCGAGGATCTTGGCCTCTCTGAGGCCAGTATGGAGGGCAATCTGGGCAATCCGCCAGAACTCGGCCGGATCATAGACGCGCCCCAGAATTTTATAGGGCTTTCGTTTGGCCGCCTCAGCCTGGATCGCTGACAATTCCTCATTCATGGCCACACGTTCCCGGCGGGCCACATCGGGGAGCTGAACCCGCTTCAGACGGTTCCGATCCAGCTTTTCAAAATCGACTGCGAGGTTCAGAATCCGCATGAGCACGCCCCACTCTTTTCGGATCGTGCCCGGCGCGGCCTTCGCATCGAGCCGAGCCGCGATATACTCCTGCCCATCCTCTGGGGTCAACGACTCTAACAACCGGTCTCCGAAACGTGGAAGGAGATGCGTCTCAAGAATGATATCCGGCCGGCGAAGATCCACACGGTTTTTCACTCTGAGCGCCTGCCAATAGATCGGGAGAAACGCCCTCAGGGTGGAGGCCGTAGCCCTCAACGGAATGGCCTGTTCGCCCCGGTGGATGGTGCCAATCATGGCGATTGCCAGTTGCTCAGCCTCATCCGGTGAGAGATCGTAACCCAGGAGCGGCCGGTACCGTTGCCCCTTCCAGCGGTAGTACAGATCAAAGGCAAGGCCCTTCTGGGTCCGTCTTTTGTTGATGGTGTAGGCCATGCGCTTTACCGATACCGTGGGTTCCGATGGTAAACAGTGCCGACGGGCCTGTCTAGAGGGAGTGTCAGCACTTCAGACACTCTCGATACAGGGAGCATATCACCACTTTTCAGCCAAGCCAGTAGCTCGTCTCTCAGAAAGCGGACCTTACGTGATCCCGGTATCCGGTGCCTCGGAATGTCCTTTCGCTGGTAGAGAGTGGATTTCGACAGCCGAAGGTATTTGGCGGCTTCGGCCAGTGTCATGATCTCCGCTGCCGTCTGTGCGGAAGCATGTGTGTCGCCGGCGGCGATCATGTTCGGTCAAACCTCGAGAAGATTGCGCGTGCCTCTGTTTGCAGCTCGAGCAGCGTGTCATATGCAAACCCATCCCGGAGTCGCCGCCCTAACTGGCTGACGGTCGAGGCGATTGCATCCAGACACTCCGCCGGTTTCATGAGCAGTTGGCCGTGCGCTGAGGTGCCGGCGAGTTCGCTCAGAATGGCATCTCTGATTTGTCGGTCACGATATGGTAGGCCCGTCGCAATTAGGTTAAGGGCTTGTTCAACCCTTCTCACAGCGAGGCGTTTTGTCTGACTGTGCTTTATATTGATGGCTGCACGCATGGAGGCCTCTTCTTCTCCTGCTCACCTGTTGCCACGATGGAGGCGATAGACGCCCGGCATGTTTTTCAGCACCTCTTCGGTGAGCACACGCCCATTGAGTTCATTGCGAATGATGATTTCCCCGCCGCCGGCGAGTCCGAGCGATTTCTGCATGAACGCTGCGCCACTGACCCCGCTCCCGGCGCGACGGGCACCGCTCCCGAATGACATCAGCGATTCCCCCGCTTCATCCGGTAGACCTTCTGCATGTTCTGCATGGTGTAGGCCGCCGTGCGCCGACCGTCTTCTTCGAAAATGATGGTGGTGCCGCCGCCCCCGAGTCCCATGGCCTGCTGCATGAACGCCGCGCCGCGGGCATTTAGAGGAATGGCGGCTTCCGGTGATCCGGCTTCGCCCATGAGGGCTCTGGTAGGTCCTGTCACGATGCCGCCGTCCGCAAACCCGACGCTTGCACTAGCGTCCAGATCGACCATGCTGCTGAAGCCGAAAAACTCCTTGATGTTGTCGACCCATCCGAAATCGACCCCATCGAGAAACCCGCCCAGAGCTCCGTTGATGTTGCCACTACTCACGCTGAGCATCTGCGACACGCCCTTGAGCGCAATCCCGACCGGTGCCAGGACGCCCGTGAAGGTTAACGCTTTAGCGATGGCGTCGATGATGCCCATGACGCCATCGGTGATTTGCGCTAACACATTCAAGGCAGTCTTTCCGACTGCCACGGTCGATTCCCCCACCGACTCCCACATCGACGTTACCGCGGCGCCGGTTTGTGAAAAGATGGTCTGCTCTGCCACAGCTTCTTCCGTTGCAATCGCTGCGCGCGCTGTCGCCCCGGCCTGCGCCGCCGCCGTTTTCCCGGCTTCGGTGATGACCCATTGCGTGACAATGCCCATCGACGTCGTGATGAAGTTCTGAAGAAGCTGCACGCCCATTTGCTTGAAGACTTCTCCCCACTGCACCGTTTCCACCGTCATGCGGGCGAGGCTCGACGCGAACGTTGATGAGATCGACCCCCAGGATTGGTTCGCGGTGCTGGCAAATTGGTTGATAGTGCTGGCCCAGGTCAGCGTCCCGCCTTCGATCACGCGCCCCGTATTCACGACGGCATTGCGCGCGGGTGCGGTCATCGTGACGTCGAGGTTCCGCATGTGGTCGCCGATTTCTTCGACCATGTCAGGGATGTAGGAATGGCCGACGACGGCGTCGTACAGGCCTTTGAAATAGTTTTTGACCTCCTCGATGCCGCCCTTTACGCGATTGAAGATGGCTAGGAGTTTGTCTTCAAGGTAAGTTTTTACTCCGCTCGCCACTTGGCTCATGAGATTGATGACGGAATCACGAAATCGCGTAATGCCAGAGATCACAGGCTCAAGGCCTTGCGCAATGATGGCATTGAAGCCTTTGCCTAGCCTCACAGTAGCGGCGTGGATATCATCCCAGTTTTGGTAAATAATGACGGCGAGCGCCCCGACGGCCGTCGCAATGGCTGCAAACGGATGGGCGAGGATCAGTCCCCAACCAAACTCCACCACGGGGATGATATTCTTAACTGCGCCGATGAACCATCCGATGGCAAGGACGGCTGGATAGAGCCCCGCGGACATGACGGTGAGCGCGCCGATGAACGTCTGCGTGGATGGATCGAGCGCGGCAAAGCCGTCGGCCAAATCTTTCAGCATTCCTAAAATCGGTTGAGCCGCTTCGACCAGCTTGAGAAACATCGGAATCAGTGCTGTTCCCAAGGTTATTTGCGTGTCGGCTAGTTTATTTTGGAAGATTTCCAGCTGACTGGCGGAGGTTTCGTAACGCTTCCCAGCCTCTACCGTCAGTGCTTGATTCTCCTCCCAGGCCGTCCGCGCGGTGTCGAGCGATTTTGTGAGCCCATCTTTTGCCCCTGCTAACCGAAGGACGGTATCGCGCAAGCGGATCTCTTTGATGTCCAGATCTTGGAGGGTTTGGAAGAGATCACCCCCTGATGATTTGATTCGGCCCAATCCCTCGATAAAGGTTGCGATGGCAGCAGCCGGGTCCGTTTTGAAGGAGGTCGAGAACTTCTCTGCGCTCATGCCAGCAATGTCGGCCCAGCCCTTGAGATCTTCTCCGCCCTTAGACACATCCGCCGCAATATTAATCATGAGGCGACTCATCGCGCTGCCGCCCATTTCCGCCTCGATCCCAACATCCGCCATCGCGGCAGAGAGGCCTAGCACATCCGCTGCGCTCATGCTGATAGCTTGTCCGGCCCCCGCGAGGCGCTGCGCCATTTCTGTGATGTCGGTCTCGGTCGAGGCCCCCTTGTTGCCCAGATCGATGACCGCCGATCCCATTGCGGCGAAGTCCTTCGCCGTCAGACCCATCACATTGCCGATCCTGGCGAACGAATTGGCTGCGTTATCGGCCGTCAAGTTCGATGAGGTGGCTACCTGTGCGATGGTCTTGGTGAAGTCAACAAGGGATTCTTTCGCCACTCCCAAAGCGCCACCGGTTTCGGCGATTTTATTTAGCTCATTAACGCTAACGGGCACCTCTTGCGCGAGCTGGCGAAGCCCATGGGATAACGCGGCGAACTCCTCTTGTGTCCCATCGGTGGTTTTCTTCACTCCGGCGAAGGAGGATTCAAAATCCATGGCCATGCGCCCGGCATTGACGCCCAATCCGAGTGCTGCGGTGCCGATGACGGAGATTCCCTTCGCCGCGACATCGCTGGCAGTTTTTGTGAACTTTCCCAGGTCGCCAGTGGATTTCGCCACGCGATCGAGCCCGCTGGTGAAGTCTTTGATGTCCAGTGACATCCTGACAATAAGGCTACCGATTGTCGCCACTGTTCACCTCCTCTTCGAAATCCTGATTGAATTTGACGCTATGCCCCAGGCTGATTGCCTTGGCAATGAGCAACGCGTATCGCGCGACATTTTCGGCCGTGACAATTTCTCGAATAGTCTTTAGTTTCGGGCCGCCACCTTGATGTCGGACCCCTGCCCACAGGAGACAGCAGGTAATGTCCACCGTCATCTCGTTTTCAAAGATGTCGGGAATTCTCGTGTTGATGCCGAACCGTTCCTTCGCCAGCGCGAGGGCGGCTGAGTCCAGAAGCAGTACCCGGGGGCCATGCAGTTGGATCGGAATACCCGTTTGTTGTTGGTTGGCTTGGACGTTCATGTTCCCCTCTCTGTCGCTGGGCCCAGCTTCATCAGCGTGAGCTCTGGCTTTCTATGTCGGCCATCGGCCGCTGAAGGTACTCCCGGATGAAGCGGACCAACTCGGCGCGGAGCACATACGGTTCTTTGAGGTTGTCTCGATAGCATTCGAGTTTCCCAGCTTGCAGCCAGTAGTGGACGTTCTGTCGGGATGTCCCGAGTACCTGCGCTACCGCTGCAGGGCTGAAGCAGGGGAATGCCGGCACGATCACGGGGACCGGCTGTGGCGAAGTTGGGGTAGCTTGAGAGGTACGGGTTGGTTCCGTGGAATCTGACCGCCGCTCGAGTGCCTTCCGCTGGACCCATCCTTCTCGGCGTCCGCCTGTCCATGTCATCGATCACGTTTCACCCAGTTCGATCGTTTTCGTGATTCTGGGTTTCGATGCACCCAGCTGGACTGATCCGGGTCGATTGCTGCTGGAACCGACGGCTCATGTCGCATGACCGTCAAGGTGTCGAGGTTCGGGTTGAAGATGGCGAGTGCCGTCATGGCATAGATGCGAAGATCGAGCGCCTCATTGCGACTACGCTTCTTCCGGTAATACGAACCCATCAACACGCCGCGCTCCCACTTGTTGACGCGTTCTTCGGCGGTCAATTGTTTGAAGTACTCGTGTTCGTTTTCGGTGTAGGCCGTGAGGTCTGGGAAATGGCAGTATCCAGGGCCGAAATCTGTGAGCTTCAACCGGTCGAACAGGGTGTCCTTTGAGGTATCCGTACCAGCCAAAAACAGGCGAATCCCGTTGACTGTGCTGCCCATCCTGTAAACAGGTGCGCCGGGTTGGCTGGAGCCCTTCACGGCCCAGATGCGGCGATTCTGGCGGGGTAACACGAACTCATAGACTTCCTTGGCGTGGTGGCCGGTGTCGATACAGGCGGTGGCAACGGTGAGAAACCCGCCCGTCTCATGCTTCCAGGTCCGCTTCAACCATTCGTCCACTTGATCCCAGAGAGTCTTATCCGTGGGTGATCCGAACCACTTGCGGTAGTCGATCGACCAGCTTTCTTGGCCCTTTCCCCATCCGACCAGTTCGGCTTCGATGCGATCCTTTTGAACGTCGATTCCAGCCGTTAGCACGACAACGCCATCTGGTACAGGCGCCGGGTAAATCTCGACGCGGTTGTGTAGATCGGATTCCTGGATTCTCTCGCCGGCCTCTTCCCAGGTCTCCGCTAGGTTGGTATTCGTGAATGTCTGTTGGGCACGGAGGTCGTGGTTATGAATAATTTCTGTCCAGTCCGAGGCCAGCTTGACCCACGAGTTCACCCAGCCATGCGGACTATACAACGCATTGAGCCAGAAGCCGGCGGCCTTCAGGATGCCTCTGTTGCCCCCTGCCTGTGCCAGCCATTCACCATTCGCCAGCATCCGCGTCTTATGTGCTTCGCCGATATACCGGTGACACTGTTCACAGAGAAACCTGGCCTCCTCTGGTTTGCCATCCGGCCACGTAAGATTCTTCCACCAGAGCACCTGCCCATGATCACAGAATGGGCAGGGCACGAAATAACGCCGCTGATCGCTCTCGACATATGCCTTCTCGATCACGCTCGTTTGCTTCAACAGTGGGGTTGAACAGCGGTAAATTTTGTGGCGCGCATAGGTGAGAGTGCGCTTTTCTGCCAACTCGCAAGGGCTTCCTTCACCGTTGACATCGAACGGGTAGGCGTCACACTCGTCGAGAAATAGGTTTCTGGCAGACATGAACCGAAGCCCCGGCCCTGAATTGGCGCCTGTCAGACACAACATGCCGCCGGTAAATTCCTTCGATGTGATGGTGTTGCCTGAATCGCGAGAGCGTGACTCGCGAACCAATCCTCTCAGGCAGGGAACGAGGTCGAGCATGGGTTGGATTTTTTGCTTCGACAGTTTCGCAGCGACATCAATGCTGGGCTCAACCAATAACATCGTGGTTGGGGCTCGATGGATCATGAAGCCGACCCAGTTTTTACCGGCTTCGGTACCGCCGATCTGCGCTGGCTTCTGAAACACAACCTCCCGTATAGGGGAACTTGGAGACAGCACGTCCATGATCTCGCGCAAATACGGTGTCCTGCTGGTACGCCATCGTCCCGACTCTGAATTCCAGGATGGCAAGATCATGTGTTGATCTGCCCATTCCGAAATCGTTTCGATGGGGTCGGGTGTCAGGCCCTTCAGTAAATAGTCGACAGCTTGTGTCGGCTCAGCCAGTTCCATCATGTGGTCTTCGCCTGTTTGCTATGTGGAGGCCGCAATCCTTTTCTCAATGCATTGCGTATGAGCATTCTCACCACCTCGATTTCAGACTGCCGCCAACATTTTGGGGCCTTTAACATCCGGTGCCTTGCCTAATGTTTCTAGTACGTGATGAATTTCACCGCGCAGCAGATTAAAGACCGCAGTCTGGTCACTTTCCGCAGCAAGGGGCCCAGCCAATCTGTCAGGTAGATTTTCAAGAGTGTCGCGGATCTGTCGGCCTGCGGTGAACCAGGCCTTTGTAACTGCCTCGCGCGCCATCAATTCTCCCGTGAGACGCTTCAGCCGGACTTGTTTCAGTTCGTTATCCAATTCGAGTTTCCGGGTAAGTTGCTTGTCTCGACCCTGGCGGAGATCCTTCTTTTTCAAGAGTTGGACGTAAGCCAGAACAGCCTTTTTGGGATCGTGCACCCCGTTCACAGGCGGGGGCAGCACCCCGTCCTTAATCATGGCGCCGACTCGCTGGGCCGACACTCCAAGAGCCTCGGCTAACTCGGTGTTCGACCAACCATAGGCTCCGAATAAACTAGGTTCGGCGGACATTAGAAAATAAAATCCTCCACATTTGCCCTACACGTCTGCGGTTCCTTCCGCCTGGCTCTGGCTATTGATCGTCCTCCGATCGCTTCCCTGAGCCCTGCGGGCGCTCTCCATCAACCTCGAAAAAAAACATCAGGGCCTACCCAAATACCGAGGCACGCGTACCCGCATGCCTGGAGCGTCAGGAGGGACCCGGCACGGCCTTGCTTTACGTAATAGTAGCGAGTCATCAATCAATGCAGTGACTGTCACTCGAACCTCCGACCCTATCGCCCAGTGGAACCATCGAGCCCTCGTTCTTGCCGAACCCTTCTGCGGTATGCGTCGAACGAACCAAAGCAGAAGAACTCCACACTTAAATCTGGATTGGTCGCAAAGACCGACTCTGCAAGAGCATGGGTTCCGATTGAGGCGATGGCTTCGTCAGACAGCTGTTGTTGTGTCCTGGTCACAATAGCTCCTTGTTGGTAGACGCGTATGTGCGCGGTACGGCGCGCGCAGGTTGAGATCCCTGATGCAACGCTCGCCAGTAGGCGCAGAAGCTTTCGATCGTTGGGAAATCCTGTTGAAGCTTCTGGCTCATCCCATAGGCATATACAGCGAGAGGTTCATCCGTGATGCGGCTGATGGCTTCATCTGTCCAAGGCTTCGTTCGGAGCGATGCCTCCAGGCTTTGACGTTTGGCGTTGAAAGATTCGCGTAAGGAGGTCAAGCGTTGCTCTTCTTTTAGGTGCTGAGCAATCGCCGCCGGAATTGGCCTGGCACGCCGTTTCAGCAGCTCAGGCCCGATGGTCCCGACCATGGTTCTGGTAATCCGGTCGATGATGGGGCTGAACCGTTCTGCGATTCTGGAGTATGTTTTTTCGTCCACAGTATCTCCTCCGCCGATCCCCCTCAGATTTATTGAAGCTCGGTGAACACCGTTCCCACGTGTCGCCGCCACAGCTGTAGCAGGTGGTTCACTTCGCCACGCGGAGTGCTCAGCCCTTCCCAGGCAGTGGGCTTGTTGACCTTCAGCAGCAATTCCTTATCGGTGACGGCGGCTGCCAGGGCTTGTTTTTGCGCGTGAAGGTGGAGGGCGTGGAGCTGGTCATTGATGTTCAAGGCTTCGTCAAGCAGTTCCACCAGACGGATAGTCGCGCGTTCATAGACAGGCACCAGGCCTTGTGCCACGTGGAACTTTGCATCAGACTCGGCCTGCACCAGAAGCGGCGCCAATTTCTTTTGAGCCATTTCGATCGCCGCGAGATTGTCCTGCAGCTCTCTTGCTTCCCGCTCATAGCCAGCAATGCAGCCTTGAAGGGTATGTTGGTCGCTCGCCGGCAGCTCTTCCAGCAAGATAGCGGCACGGTACGCAAGTAAATCTGCCTGGCTTGAACGGATCAGATCGGCGAGTTCTGCCTGTCGCTGGTGGTGTTGGGCGGCGCGTTCTGAAAGCTGTGCGGCTTTCTGCTGAACCGCGATCAATGCGGAGCTTTTGCGGTAGTCGAGATGTAAAGCTTCTTGGACATCCATGTGATGCATTCTCCCTGGTTATGTGTTCGTGATTGCCGCTGTTCGCTGTGTTTTCAGTGAGGGCCAGCCGCCAGAGCTACGCCTGGCCCTCACTGGCCCGGCGCCGTGACGACCGCTCAACCACGGTGCGCGGAGCCGGATGTCTAAATCTGAGAGCATCAGTTCGCTCTCGGTGAGATCGACCGTTTCGAATGGCTGATCGTTCGTGAAATGCGCCGAAAGTTGTCGACGGAATTGAGCAACGACCTGATGTGAAGAAATGTTCTGTTGGTTGCTCAATGCAGTCTCCGACATAGTTCTTTAAGCGTTGATCCCATGGGCGTGAACTCTTCCACCTCGTGCAGATGTGGAGGTAAATCTTCTTCTCGCTTCGCCCTACCAACGGCATTTCTCGCCGGGCCTCGTTCTTGCTCCGGAGTTCCGGATCTTAAGATTTCTTTATCCTCTCTTCGGTTCGGATGGGTAGGAAAGGGAATGTTAGGATAGGAGGGAGCCTTGCTTGTCCCTTCACTCACTCCGTTCGTGTCCTCTTTTGCATCCCGCCGCTTGTGATATTTCCAGTAGTTGGGCGATTCAAGAACCGATATAGATCCATCCGGGTCTTGTTCTTTAACTGACAACCACCCTTTCTTGGTCATCCAAAGAACCGACGCAGAGACTTTCTTCGGGTAAAGTCGGACCTTTCTAGAAATGGTTCCGATCCAATCTCCATTGAGTCTCCAGTGATTCTCCGTTCGATCTAGGATGGCAAGCACCTCCAGCCAAATCCGAATGGCGCGATCACCAAACTCCTCGGTGAACGCCCACAACTCCGCATCGTCGTTTAGATCTCTTGAAACAGGGTGCCACCGCTTGGGAGATGGCATTATTGTCCCCCTGCCTGTAAGCGCATTCGATCCTCCGCAAGGTGTTCTCTTTCCAGCCGTAGTCGCTCCACGTCGCCGCGTTTGAACAATCGTATGCGCCCGCAGCGCATGGCAGATAACACGCCTCGCTTCTCCAGGGCGCGAAGGTGTTCTGCGCTCATAGCGAGGATGCGTGAAGCCGGGCCTATGGTGATGAGGTCTTCGTGTTCCATGCTTCTGAACTATAGAAGCCTGCGGAAACGAATACCCGGACAAGTCCTAGCGGTGGGGTGTCCGTTATTGAAATGAAAATGTCAGTGCGGTGTTCTTGAGGGTTTCAGCAGATTTTCGACATGAGATGGGGCTATTTTGTGCAGAGATCCGAGAATAAAGGCATTTAGGCGTCCCTGGGTGGAGCAGTCCTCAATCGAATGTGTCTGGGAGTTAATCTTGTATTCGGCTTTGATTGCTTTTGGGTATCGGCAAGTGCACAAGAACACTCCAATGGCCTCGATGATCGCATCGGAATGGGTTTTAACCCAAATCCGGCGTTTTGACCTGTCCTTCCACGGAAAGGGATGGTTCATGATGTACCAACCAAATACATCGCGCTGACGACAGAGAGTGGATCTGTGATGGGCTGGGTGTCTTGCGGTCCGACGCTGGGCGATTTGCTCAATCTCATACGCAATGAGCGCTTTTGTTTTTCGCTCGAGTCCTTCGTCTTCCTCGTAACGTGCTCGATAATGGTGAAAGTGCCACTCCCTAGCAGCCATCTGTTGCAAGAGAATCTCGATTTCTCTCGACCCCACTGGGTCGAGAGCCTTAAATCGGAACAAGAGTGCATTCACGATCTCTATCAAAATATCGGCGGTTTGGGGTATTGGCCAACCGCGTGTCTCGTAGAAGCATTCGAGCCATTCTTCTCGATTGGGAGTGAGTGGGCGGGATTTGGTATGTCTTCCCATATAGTCTCTTTTTTCGATACGAACTCAAATCAGAACTGAGTCAATTTTTATGCTCGCCTCTCAGGTTGAACTTGCATCCTGATCCGTCAAATCGGCTGCCATTTCTGCTCCTAGGCGCTGGAATTCGGCGATCAACTCGGCCACTTCACTCGCAACATCCACCGCAAATACTCCCGCAATCAGCTTTAGTCCCGTTATGAGAAGCCGGGCAGATTCGACCAGCTCCGGACGCAAGTCTCTATCGTCCACTGGGCCCCAGTTGAAACCTCGGATTTGGTCTTTTGGGTCATAGTCAAATAGGGCTTCTATTGAATTTGGTGCGGAATGCACATCGGCTGAATACAGTCTATATTGCGCATTGTAAAGGTCTTCCATCCCCACGTTCTTGGCTAAACCTTTTACATTTACCTCAGGTTGACCTTTTAGGCGTTCTTTAATCTCCTGAATAAGGTCATCTGCCAAAGTGCTCTTGAACTCATTAAAGTCCGGACTACTGGAAGCTTTAATGCCCTTGATGAGCTTGAGTCGTTCTCGCTCGGATATGAGGATATAGGCTTTTAAAAACTCTTCTGATTTGCAAATATTGGCTAGGGTGATTGAGCACTCTAAAGCTATTCTCAGCAATGAACGTGCTTGTGATGCGATGCCCCGTTCCAACAGAAGAACAGCCGTCTCGGTGTCAGCAAGCAGTTTCAAGAATAGGCCTGCAGAAAAAACTTCCTGGCCATCCTTGTTGTGGACCTGCAGTTTATATTTGGTGGCGTGACAACACCTCACAGCTTTCTCAATCAATGCAAATTGGGCTGCGTACTTCTCCCTGAACATAACTCTATGGTTCGCCACGTCAGGAGAGAGAAGCCCGAGTTCGTCTAAGCTCATGGTGAGTCTTTCGTTCTGAAGTTGCTTTTGCGCCGCTCTAGATTGCCGCGTTGGCGCGTGATTTTCTTGCATGCATATCTTGCGTCGCCTTGCGGATGAGCTGGTCAGTGTAGCTCAAGTAGAGACCAATGATAACGGATGCGTCTTCACACTCTTTCTCTGTGCTATCCACCAATCGATCACGGAGGTTCCTCAGGCTCACTTGGGCCAATTCGAAGTTTGACAAAATGCCTCGAAGATCACCAACGGGAACATCGCACGAGAGGCTCAGGAGGTCGCTCATTGTCGGGCTCCTTTCAGTTGTAGGGGAGGGACCATTGTTGTGAAGATGATTCGATTTTGTGTCTCGGAATTCTCACGCCACCAGGGCTGTAATTGATTACGCTCTGTGCAACCTGTTGGCACCAGGCACGGGTTCAACTCGCGCACTCGCTCGTCTTTCGCTGCCTCTCTGAATCGCTCCATGACCGTCTCTTCCAGCGTCGTCACCGCCTTGCGCAGCTTCGTTTTCCAATCGTGGATGTAGAGTTCCCCCGTGCCGGGCAGCTTGTGCCCGAGCAGCTTTTCGATCGTCGCGTATTCGACACCCGCCTCGCCGAGCCACGTCGCCGCCGTATGCCGGAGATCGTGAAAGTGGAGATCCTGCACCCCCGCGCGCGCACAGGCTTCCATCCAGCGATGTTTGAAACTCCCCGCGTCTTTCCACTGAGAGAAATACCGGCCCCCGATGCGCGGCTGCTCCCCCCGGAGAAAGTGCAGCGCCAAGGGCGAGAGCGGCAATTCTTTCGGCACCCCTTTCAACTTGCTCCCCGGCGCCGGGATCATCCAGACCCCATCACCGCGTTCAATCACCCACTCGTGATGGACGGCGATCAGCTTCGCCTCCCGCAACGTCGTCAGCAGCGCCAGCATCATGACTCGCTGCACCGCAGGCCCCGCGGCGCGATAGATGCGGAACAGCTCCCAGCCCTCGGCCACCCGCTCGCGCTTCGCCCCTGATGGCACATCCATCGACAGCAGGCGATTCTTGTCGAGATCCTCGTTCGCCACGGCATAATTGAGCAACCCCAGCAACACCCCGCATTCCCGCTCGATCGTGCCGTCGGCCGCCCCCTGCGTGCGACGATGGGCCACGTAAGCGATGCCATCCTCCAGCTTCAACGAGCGCAACGCACGCAGGCCGAGAAACGGCACCAGGTGCCGATGCAGAATCGTAGTCGGGCGATCCAGCGCCCGCAGGCCCTTGCTCTGTAGCTTCGCAAGATACTTCGGTGTGAACTCTGCCAGCGTCAGCCCCTGCGCACCAGACGGCGGCCCGATCCGCGACTGCACCGTCTCCATAATCTGCAGCACGGCCTCCTGCTCCTGATCGCGCGTCAGGTTGTAGCCGAGCACCGGGCGATACCGGACCCCGCGATACCGGAAGAACAGGTCGGAGCGCAGGCCCCGCGGCGTCATGGTGCGGGAGATTTTCACTTCGGCAAGTCCTTCTTTCGAGAGGTTCTCCGCCGAGTCGACCTGTACCGATCGAACAGCCATAAGGCACAAATAGAAATGTCCATGATCAGCGCAATGCGGCGATCCTCCTCGCTTCCGGATCCAGTCAACAGCATGGCATTGCTAGACAGAAGCAACCACAATCCCCATAGAATAGCGCCGACATAAGCGATCGTTACTAGAGGGATGAGAATAATCGACCACATCGTTATCTTTTCCCCCCAATCGCAAAAAGCGGGCTTCGATGTTGTACGATGTGTCCGCTCGTCGGCTGGGGAGACGAATTCCCCTTCGTTGCTGGTTTCACCGCTAGGCAGCTCGGCGTTCTATTTTGGCCTCCCTGCTTTCGGCTCATCACATACGCCTCCAGATCGCTCAGATCGTAGCGAAGCTGCCCGCCCACATAGGCTCGTAGAATGGGCAGCCGGCGCACCGTGCGTGGGCTTATTTTCAGCATTTCCGCGGTTTCGATGAGGGTCAGCAGTGTCATGCGCCCACCTCTCTTTTTGCTGCCTTCTCGATGTGCTCCAGTTTTGTCCGGATGAGCGCAAGAACGCCGGTCACTTCAGGCATCTCGGGATATGTCTGCCAGGCTGCACGGAGAACTGCTTGTGTCTCGTGGATCTCGCTCAAGAGGTGCTCGTCCTGTGGCCGGTGGGGTGTTAGGTGGCTCATGTTCACCGTCCTTTCTTTGGCGTCGGTGTTTGATGGGCGGTCAGGAGCGGATGCTCAATCAGCGGGCCCCAGTGAAGTTTCTGGAATTCTCCTTCACAGCTGTGTAGGTCGCGGGCGGCGTCGATCTCGGCCCAGCATTCTCCGAGTGTGCTCATTGCTGCGTCGAGGAAGTGCAGGGCTTTGCGTTTTGTGGAGAAGGGCCCATAGAGCCGTGGAAAGAGGCCGGTTACCGCGAAACGACAGTACCAGATCCGTCGACCTTTGGGCGTCATCGCTGGCAGGAACCAATCTTCGGTTGGATAGGCTTCAAGGTGGCTTATTCGCTGGGGCTGTTGTCGTTTTGGTTTGGCTGGATGCATGAGCGTGAGTGCCGTGGTCATAAAGACACCTCCTGGTTTAATTGGGCCGTTCCCTACAGGACTGATGCTGGTGCTACTCCTCTGAACCTCGTGAAAGACTAGTTTTGTTGAGTGGCGGCCGAAGGGCGGCGATCCACTGCGCTTCAACGCGAAGCAGTTCGGATTCCGGCACTGGCATGAAAAGGACGCGCTCCCATCGTTTTCCGCTCTGGGAGTGCTGCGCCAGTCGCGAAGGGAGGTGTCGGGATTGGCCGACATACGCCACGGCTCCGGCTACGATCAAGAAATACACGCACGGTGGAATATCGAGGGCTGGGCAATCGCAAAGCCGGTCTTGGACAGCTGCTAATGCCACTGGAATAGGCTGGGTGAGCGGCCTCTGAACGATCGGTCGGAGGTTCAGCGGTAGGGGCGCACCTTCGCACATCACCGTTAGATGCTGCCGAACGTATCGCTTGAGTGTGGCTGGGCAGAACAGTGGTTCTCCGCCATCGATTCGGAAGTGGGGGAGGAGCATGGCTTCGGCAAGCTCGCGAATTCTGCCAACAGACAGCCGGACTTGTTCTGCGACCTCCTGAGCCGTTTTGAGACTGGTGAGAGAAGGACCCTCGACCGCGCCGCTGATGTTCTGCAACGCCCCCAAAGTTCCCATTCGATCGACTCCTTTTTTCTGACTATGAGCGTTTCTGCTCGTCCCGTTTCTGAAACTCGCGTTCCAGCAGACTGCGAATGAAACCGCTTGAAGTGGTGCCTTGCTTTCGCAACGCGTCGAGCTTTGCCTTGATTGCCTGGGGGATCTGAATCAAGAGTTTCACCATGGCCATAGAGGAGGTCCTACCTTTCGCCATTAATATAGATCTCCATATATCTATATGTCAATGCATATTGTTGACTAGGTACGTGGGCGCAGTCAGAATGCCGTCCGAGGTGATAATGAAAAGTCAGGAAAAAGCAGAAAAACCGAGGAAAACCTTTGGACTGAGCTTGAACCGCGAGCTGATGCTGGAGATTCAGCACCTCGCTTTGGATCAGGACAGGTACGTGAACGAGCTGTTGGAAGAGGCGGCGCGGGATCTACTAAGGAAATATCGAGATGTAAGGAAAGTGAGTAAATAATGGCCAAGCGAAGAGGTACTGAACCCCCTATTCCAAACCTTGGGCAGGTCTCTTTGGAGGCAGGGATACAGCTGCTCAAAAAACAGATTGAGAGCGGACAGACCCTTCTCGGAAAACGGCCTATATCTTCGAATGAATATGAAAGTTGGAGCCTGCTGACAAAAAACTGCTTAGAAAGGGCCTTTGGTCAATCTTCCCCAAATGTTTCAGCTGTTCATGATATTGGTCGATTCGGCTTCTACACCGGAGGTGAGTCCGAATCGGACTTCGAAAGAAGTCGTGCCGAGGATCTTGAAGGAAAATTGTCTAGGCTGCAGGCCCTACTTGAGCTTCTTCTCACTGAACAGCAGCTCAACCAGGGATCCTCTATCCAGTTATCGTCAGAGCCAACAGGACACAAGGTTTTTCTCGTCCATGGGAGCAACGACGGTGTCTTGCATGCTGTAGCTAGGTTTCTGGAAGGGCTGGATCAGGATGTCATAATTCTGAGGGAGATACCCAATCAAGGCCGGACCATTATTGAGAAATTTGAACAACACTCCAGCGTTGGGTTTGCAGTCGTTTTGTTAACGCCTGATGACCGAGGTGGTCCGTTCACTAAAAGATTTGAAGAACAACAGCCGAGGGCTCGTCAGAACGTGGTGCTTGAATTCGGCTACTTCTTGGGAACACTAGGGCGTAAGCGTGTGTGCGCCCTATATCATGAAGGCGTGGAGATCCCGTCTGATTACAGCGGAGTATTGTTCGTTAAATTGGACGATTCGGGGGCCTGGAAACTTCACTTGGCAAAGGAAATGAAGGCAGCGGGGCTACCAGTGGATATGAACAAGGCAGTGTAGCCTGTCTTGCCGACTTTCCGCCGAGGAGTCTTCGGGCGATAGTCCTCGCTTAGCTGAGCTGGCTCATTTCTGGACCATGCACCTGGAGCTCAAACACAAGCGCGAAAACTGCGCCCGGTGCGGGACACTTGGTGATGTGGTTTATCAGGAAGCGGCCGACAACTTAGGATCCAAAGATATCGAGAACTGGAAAAGTCCAAAGCAGGAGGATTGAGTGAATAGACAATTGCTTGGAATTACCTGTGGGGCCGTCTCTCTGCTTCTTGGAGGTTGCGTCAATATTTCATCTCGGATCACCGCTGAGAACCAAGCCGTAAAGCCGATGACCGAGGGGAGTGATTGCTCGTATGCCGTCATGGGTTTCGGCTATGGCTCCAACACGGTCGAGCAAGCCATGGCAAATGCGAGCCCCCCTATTCAGAAGGTTCGCAGCATCAGCACGGACCTGTTCTTCTTTATTTTCTTTAGTTCACACTGTGTGACGGTGGTGGGCGAGGGTGCACCAGGCGCCACGAAACCACAGCCCTACGACGCTACGGAGCAGCGGCCTTAGCCTGAGTCTTGAGCCTTCGCTTTTTATCTGTGATGAATGTTGCCGTGGAAGCACTACTCACAGGTCTTCATGGAGATCCGTGACCTGAGCAAACTCAATCACCAAGTCATTCTTCTCAATGTAATACAGCATTCTTAGCAGCCGGGGGACCGGGAGGCGGTAGGATTTCGTGACAAGATATCTTGGAGGGTCTAAATGCAAAACTGGGCAGCCTATCGGATCCGGTTCACGAGTTAAGCGCCACAGAAGACCCTCCAGTACTTTAGCCACGAGAGGGTCCTTCTTGGCTTCTTCATCCAAATATGATTTTGTAGCCTCGCTGCCGAACCTGACGGGCCGAACAGGTGCCATTCTTTAAGCGCTTTTGGCTAGAGCTTGTTTTGCCCATTGAACGTCACTTTCTGTGACTTCATCCAGGCTGGAACTGAAGACAGTCTCCAGGGGTATATCCTCACCAATTTCTGCTAGCTCCCAGATTCTGTCGTGTGTGGCGAGGCTAATGGAGTTTGCTGTGTGGCGGTAACAAATTAAGTGGATAACGTCATCTATTAGGCTGATTTCTTCCGGGCTAAAAATGGATATGTCTGGTTCTTTTAACGAGACGTATTCACGTTTTTCATATCGGTGAAATGGGGAGCTCTTAATGGCTAATGCTTTGTCTGTTTCTAGCTGATCTATAACCTTTAAAATATGCTTCGGCACTGGTCCAAACTGTCGCTTGATATAGGTTTCGCCTGTGATGGGAGTCCCGTAATGCTGAAGGGCGATAGCGTCCGAATACCAAAGGATCTTGTTCAATTTCGTAGCGCCCAGGAGATTTCGATTCGGGCACTTCGAGCAAACGTAGTGCACTAAAGCCCTGAGTTTTTTGAGATCCCGTACCCTCCGACGTCTGTGTGGTTTAATTCTTGTCATACGTTCCTCCGGCCTCCATGCTAGGAGAGCATGATCGTATGTAGGCCAACTCGCATCGGAGTGCATTTGTAGATTGATACGGAATCACCATCGACGAAACCTATCCCAGTCTAGCAGTCTATGGCGATACATAGCAGTAGTTGGCGGACTATAACAGAAGATTGATGATTTTTGCACGGGTGAATTCCTCGTGTCCTATATCGGACGTCTTAGCTGTAAGCCCTTGTAAAACCTAGTCACTCATCGGACATAATCGAGCTATCATCCTGTTGTTTTTCCTCAGTTTGGTCCGTCCTCTCAAGGCTCAGACACGGGTTCAAATCCCGTTGGGACCACCAACCGTCTTCAAGCGCTTCAGTCAAATCGCACGGTCACGAGGTTAGTGTTTGCCTTGCTGTTCGATTCTGCAAAGATTTTTTTCTTTCCCTGCGGCTTGATGCGGAATCGCTACTGGTGCAAGTCGGGGGACTCCAATGGAAGTGTTGAATCCTCCATTGGCCGTGTTCCTTCACCAACTGATAAGTGGCTTCACTCGTACAGTGTCCATATCCGGTGAGGACGCCGGTGATCGTTGCAGTCGATCCTGTTCTCGTTCGTGAGCGGAACGATATGCGCCGTGTTTCCATGACAACACTGTTCGTCTGAATCGCGGTGACAAACTCCTCCCTCGTCACCACCGCTTGCGCAGAGGTCGATAGATAGGCATAGGCTCGGGGGTACTGCCCTTCGTCAATTGCCGTTAGTTGATCTTCAATAACTCCAACCGGTTCAGCCGTTCGACTCCACCAGTACCCGACGGCCAATCCCAGCGCCAGCACAACGCACCACAGTGTCCTCCGCATAGGGACCTCATCAAAACCGGGCAGAGTCTGTCCGGCCGATCATGCGCCGGTGCGGGATCACACAGGGCAGCCTATGACGACGCCACGCATCCGCGCGGTAGATTCACCAAGAAATGACAGAGCGCTGATGATGAGAAATCAAATGCGATAGACAGAGTACCGTTGATGCGGCCGAAGTGCGGGTTTCGGGGGATGAATGCCGGAAAGGCTCTCGGAACGATTCCAGGTTGAGAGGGGAGGAGACGGCAAAGTGATGACAGGAATTTCCCACCGCACCCCTCCTTCGTCGACAGGAGACGTGTCGGGCTTGATAGCGAAGGCCAGTTCGTCCAGCGCGGCCTCGTCCTGAGTCGTGGTCTCGTCCCACAGGTGTAGCTGCTCGGCAAGCCCGACACATCCCAGGCTCAGCCACACCGCAAGGAGACTCCAGGTGACCCATGAGCAGCCGATCTTACCGCGAACAATCATATGACAGGATGGCCTCTGAACGGAGACGGGCGTATGTGTTGGTGGAGCAAATCGAATTTGATTGTGCTCCAGCGACCAATTGAAATCAAGCCAGGCCAGGCGTGGCTAATTGATGGATCGGTTGGGCAATTATCGAGTCACGACGGTCAAAAATAGGCGCTTCGATTGACAGGGACAAAAAGACGTCTAAGGTAAGAGTGGCCCCGCAGAGGGAGCGGTATAGTTTTTTTCAGTCTGCGGTGGCGCATAAGAACAGAAAGGAGATGGAATGACGAAAGCAGGGATCCTGATGCTCACGGGGCTATTGGTCAGTCTGCAGTCCGGCCTGGCATTCGCGGTCAATCCGGACAACGGCCCGGGATGCGGGTTGGGAAAGTTGGCCTGGGCCGACTATAAGACCCCCAAGAATATTGCCCCTCAAGTCATGATGGCCACCACGAACGGGACGTTCGGCAGCCAAACATTCGGAATCAGCTTCGGAACCTCCGGCTGCACCAATGACGGCAAGGTGATGGCTGGGCATCAGACGAGCCTGTTCGTCGCCAGCACGTTTGATACGCTTTCGTCGGATATGGCGAAGGGCGGTGGAGAACATCTGGCGGCCTTAGCGACCCTGATGGGTGTACCAGGCGATCAGCAGCCGGCATTTTTCGTGATGGCGCAACAGCAATACCTTGTGCTCGTCGAGGCCGGAGAAGTCTCTTCGGTGGCGGTCGTCAAGGCGTTGCAAGACGCGATGGCGGGATATCCGGCCCTCGCACAGGTTTCCGCTACGCGCTGATACCACCTCGCGTCCTAGAACGGCTACTCCTCATCCCGCGCCATAACCAAGTGCAGGCCGATGTTCGTCTGTCTGCTCCAGGAGATGGGGTGAGGTATGGGTGGGATGTATGACATCCCCCCACCTTTCATCCGCGCCGGCAGTTCTGCTAGAACTCTTCCATGCTGCAATCAATTGGATTGGGCGCCATTGCTGGAGTCATTCCGGTCTACCTGGGAATTCTTGCGGCCCTGTTTCTAGGGAAGGTGCTGCCGCGAACCTGGGAGGGTGGATTGATCGGGGTGGCCAACGGAGTGTTGGTATACCTCTTTTTCGATCTCATGCACGAAGCGACCGAGCAGACGGGCGCGCGTGATCTGGTCTCGTGGCTGGTATTTCTCGGGAGCCTGGGAGTGAGTTTCGTGGGGCTGGTGGCATTGGAGTCCAGTCAGGTTTTCGGTGCTCGTGCCGGAAGCCGGCTCTTGTCTCTGCCCTATATGATTGCGGTGGGCATGGGACTGCACAATCTCGGGGAAGGGCTTGCGATTGGTGCCAGTTATGCGAGCGGCGAATACACGCTCAGCGCATTACTGGTGGCCGGGTTCGGCCTGCATAACGGCACCGAGGGATTCGGCATCGTGGGCGCGGCCGGGAAAACGCCGATGTCCTGGCGCGATGTCGTGCTGCTCGGATTGATCGCAGGGGTTCCGACCTGCATCGGAACCTTTCTCAGCGGGCAGGGGGTGTCCTCTTACTTCTCGATCTGCTTTTATTCGCTGGCCGCCGGCTCGTTGCTCTATGTGGTGCTTTCGCTGACGGTGATGTCGTATACGGCGACCCGCCGTGTGCAAGTGGCGTCAGGCATGTTTGCCGGTATCGCCATCATGTACATCACGGCCATGGTGTTGACGCTGGTCAGCGGCGTTCGCAGCTGACGATTGTCTCTTCGCGACAGCGACATCCACTTTCTCCGTCCCGCAGTTCTGCCTGCCTCGCTGGTTCGTCTCCTTGCGCTCCCCACAGCCATTTTACCAGGGAGATGTGTGAATCGAGAGGGCGGCCGGTCGGCGCTTCAATTGACCCCGCGACAGTCGGTTGTGTATAAAATGGGCTGCTCGATCGGAAGGCTGATTTTTTTCGGGAGGCGTTCATCATGGCGGGACGGGAATTTCACGACGGTGCCAAGGATGGCTTGGAGGCACTAGAGCCTCTGGACCCCGAGAAGATTCACTCTTTTTCGGAATTGCTGGAAGCGATGCGGAAGACCGCGTTTGGGGGCCGTCGTCTGGGTGAGGCCTACGAAACGCTCGCCGCCATGATCGAAGATCCTGAGTGCAAAGTCGTGTTGACCCTGTCGGGCGCCATGACGATTGCCAAGATGGGCAAGATCATCAGCACCATGATCGACCGCGGCATGGTGCAGGCGATTGTGTCGACCGGCGCGCTGGTCGCGCATGGATTGAGCGAATCGGTCGGCAAGCTGCACTACCGGCATGAGCCGTCCCACACCGACGAGGAATTGTTTCAAAAAGGCTACAACCGTGTGTATGACACGCTTGAGATGGAATCGAATCTCAACTATGTCGAGCACGTGGTGTCGCAGACCATGAAGCGCATCAATGTCGATCAGCCCCTGTCGTCGAATTTTTTGACCCGCGAGTTGGGCAAGACGCTGGCGGAGGAGTTTGAGGGCCCCGGCATTCTCAAGAGCGCCTATCTCAAAAACGTCCCGGTCTATATTCCCGCGTTCACCGATTCCGAAATGGGGCTGGACGTCGGCACCTGGGCGATGGGCAAGCAAATCGATTTTACCCGGAGCCAAATAAAAGAGGGCGGAGATGCCGCCGTCTTGCGCGCGTTGCACCAGACCTGTCCGGTGTTTAATCCCTACCTCGATCTCAACCACTATGCGGACGAAGTGCTCGGCTCCACGCGGCTCGGAATTTTCACCATCGGCGGCGGGGTCCCCAGAAATTGGGCTCAGCAGGTGGCCCCCTACATCGAAATCAGCAACACGCGCCTGGGGCTGAACGTGGAGCCCCCGCGCTTCCACTATGGCGTGCGTATCTGCCCGGAACCGGATTACTGGGGCGGCTTGAGCGGATGTACGTACCAGGAGGGAATTTCCTGGGGCAAGTTTGTGCCACCGGCCGAGGGAGGCCGGTTTGCCGAAGTGCTCAGCGATGCCACGCTGGTGTGGCCGTTGCTCATGGTGGGCTTGCTGGAACGCAGCCGCGCCAAGAGTGTCTCGGCATGACGCCCATGACTGCATGGATGGTCAGGGTCGGGGCGCCATTTGTCCTGCTCGTGCTGGTGGCCGGCACGACCATGGCGGCAAGTGCGCCGGCGATCGACAATCGTATGCGGGGCAAGATGGATGCTCCTCTCACCTTGATTGAGTATTCGGACTTCACCTGCGGGTACTGCCTCAAATTCTTCAAGGAAACCTGGCCCAAGATTCAGGCTCGTTATGTGGATACCGGCAAGGTGCGGTTCCTGTACAAGGATTACCCCCGTGCCGACCAGGGGCCCGGCGTGACGGCTGCACTGGCCGCCCGTTGTGCCGGTGATCAAGGCACGTACTGGCCGATGCACGACCGCTTGTTTGCCGCGGACGGCCGGTTGGATGTGGATAGTTACTCGCAGCATGCCAAGGCCATCGGCCTCGATCAGACGCAATTTCGGCAATGCTTGCGCGATGCCCCGCATATGAAAGCGATCTTTCAGGATCGCGACGAAGCCAATTCCTGGGGATTTCATGGCACGCCCGGCTTCATTCTGCTGCGTACGACGCAACAGCCGACGGCCAAGAATCCGGCGCTGGCGATTCCCGGAGCGTTCCCGTTCGAGGCCTTCGAGGAAGAAATCGAAAAGCTCCTCGCAGCCTCGGGAGAAAAATCGAAGTAGTCCCTCTCATACGCGTGAGATACAGCAGGATCAGTATCCAGACGAGAATCATCGTTTAGCCAGGAAAGAGGAAACTGCACTATGGCGTCGAAACAAGCCTTTTGGACCGTACCTGCAAAAGATGGAGAGCCGGATCTGTGGGTGTGCATGTCCTGTTTGAGCGAGGCGTTCTGCCGGAAGGTTCCCATGCCTGCCTGTCCGACCTGTCACGGGGTCTCGACGTATGAGGCCTTTACCCTGGCGGCGGTCCAGGATTGGGGGACTGCCGAGTTGATCGCCAAAGCAACGGCGGCGCAGCGCGAGGCAGAGGCAATCACCGCTGCCGCTTCCGCGACGCCCCCGGTTGAGTCCGTGCAGTAGCGAGTTTTCCTCTCCTGGAGTGAGTCCGTTGGAAGATGGACGTCCATTTCTAATCGGCGGCCGGTGGTCTCGTACCACCACGGTTGCTCCCGTACGAAATCCCTACACAGGCGAGACGATTGCCCATGTCTGCCAGGCCGGCGCGGCTGACGCGGAGGCGGCGATGCGGTCCTCCGTGGACGGCGCAGCCGCGATGCGCCGCTTGTCGGGTTATGCGCGATCGACCCTGCTCCAAAAGGCGGCACAGGCGCTCCAGGCGCGGCAGGATGAATTCGCGCGGACGATGATGGCGGAGGCCGGCAAACCCCTGACTGACGCGCGCCGTGAAGTCGGTCGCGCGATCCAGACCTTCTCGATTGCCGCAGAGGAAGCCAAACGAATCGGCGGCGAGGTGGTCCCGCTGGATTGGTCGCCCGGCATGGAATCCTATTGGGGCGTGACACGACGCTTTCCCATCGGGCCTATCCTCGGAATTACCCCCTTCAATTTTCCACTCAATCTCGTCGTGCATAAGGTGGCTCCGGCTCTGGCGGCGGGCAACTCGATTCTGATCAAGCCGGCTCCTCAGACTCCGCTGACCGCCCTTTTGCTGGGGGACTTACTCCTGGAAGCCGGCGTGCCGCCGGGAGGCCTCAATGTGCTCCCGTGCGACAACAGCGTGGCGGAGCAAATGGTGGTCGATCCTCGATTCAAGTTGCTGAGTTTCACAGGCAGCGCGCCCGTGGGCTGGATGTTGAAAGCCAAGTGCGGCAAGAAAAAGGTGGTGCTTGAACTGGGCGGAAATGCAGCGGTGATCATTGAGCCGGACGCGGATCTGGACTATGCGGCTCAGCGTTGCGTCACCGGCGGGTTCACCTACGCCGGGCAGACCTGTATTTCGGTTCAACGGATTTTCGTGCATGAGTCGGTCGCCGGGGCATTTACGGAAAACCTGGTGGCCCGCGTGCAAGGGTTGGCAACAGGCGATCCGGGTGACGAGCGTACGGTGGTCGGTCCGCTGATTGATGCGGGCGCTGCCCAGCGCATCGAGGGTTGGATCGGGGAGGCGGTCGCGCAAGGGGCACGTCTTCTCTCGGGTGGGCCTCGGGTGGGATCGGTTGTGCGTCCGACCGTGTTGTCCCAGGTGACCCCCACGATGAAGGTGTCGTGCCAGGAAGCCTTTGGGCCCTTGGTGACGATTACACCCTATCGCGAGTTTGAGGCGGCGTTGAACGCCGTTAACGAGTCGGACTACGGACTGCAAGCAGGGATCTTCACCAACAATATCGGGCGCATCTTCCAGGCGTTTGACCGGTTGGAGGTCGGTGGAGTCCTGGCCAACGAGATTCCCACCTTCCGCGCGGATCACATGCCCTACGGCGGGATTAAGGATTCCGGCATCGGGCGCGAAGGCCTTCGCTACGCGATCGAGGATATGACCGAGCCCAAGTTGCTGGTCATGAATCTCCGTCGTCCGTGAAGGAAAGCAGCGGCGGGACAAAAAAACCCTGTCGCCGTATTGCGGATGCGCGACAAACTTGATACAACTTTCGCGCGTGTCGCCGCATGATCACATGCGCGGCACAAGCCTTGTGACAATTCATCGAACACTCAGGTGGAGTGCTTTCGACGCGGGATGAAGAGGGAGACCTACATGGTACCAACACACATGTTTTTGACGAGGGGCGTCGGAGTGCACAAGGAAAAGCTGGCTGCGTTCGAGCAGGCCTTGCGTAGCGCCGGCGTGGCATACTGTAACCTCGTCAGCGTCTCCTCGATCCTTCCCCCCAATTGTAAAATCCTTCCGCGCAAGCGCGGCGAGAAACTGTTGAACCCCGGTGAAATTACGTTTTGCGTCATGGCCCGCTCTGAGACCAACGAACGCAACCGGCTGATCTCCGCATCCATCGGCCTGGCGATTCCGACCGACCGCGATACGTACGGCTATCTCTCCGAGCACCATGCCTACGGTGAAACGGATGAAGAGTCCGGCGAATACACGGAAGATCTGGCGGCTCAGATGCTTGCCACCACCCAGGGCATTGAGTTCGATCCTGACGTAGCCTGGAAAGAGCGCGAACAGGTGTTCAAGATGGGCGGAAAAATCGTCAGGACGCTCAATATCACGCAATCAGCAGTCGGACGGCCGAATCGTTGGACTTGCGTCATCGCACTGGCGGTGTTTATCCCCACGGAAAACATCCCCAAGAGTCTTCGGAACAAGGCCTAGCGGCGGCGATGGCGCTTCCGTCCGGGTGGCTTGGGCAAGCCGACAATTTTCTCGGGATCGACGAGCCTTGGTGTCATCCTGATCACGCCGGAGTCTACGTACTCCCGGCTCCCTACGAGCACACGTCGAGTTATATCCTCGGGTCCGATCGAGGGCCCTCCGCCATCATTGAAGCCTCCCAACAGGTCGAGCTGTACGACGAGACGCTGCGGTACGAGCCCTATCGCGAGTGGGGTGGTGTCGCCACGGCCGCCACGTTGAACCTTGGCGGGCGGGTTGACGGCCAGGCCGTCCAGGCCATTCAAGATTTTGTGCGGCCGCATGTCGGACGGGGCAAATTTTTGGTGACCCTGACCGGTGAACATACAGGCGCGTTGGGTGCGATTCGCGCGCATGCGCAGACCTATCCGGGGATGTGCGTCGTGCAAATCGATGCCCACGGAGATCTCCGCCAGGCCTACCAAGACAATCCCTACAGTCATGCCAGCGTCATGGCCCGCGTCGTACAAGATGGTCTGCCACTTGTGCAGGTCGGCATCCGCTCGATCAGTCCTGAGGAGATCGATCTCATCGAGAAGACTCCCCGGATCACCTCGTTTTTTGCGGCGTCGATTTTGGATCCTTCCGGACCGTATGAGGGACGGGCCTCCCGCTGGATTCCTGAAGTTCTGAGTGCTTGCACCGGCCCTGTCTATCTCACCTTCGATTGTGACGGGCTTGATGCGTCGCTTGTTCCGGCCTTGGGAACACCCGAACCCGGAGGGTTGGGTTGGTATGATACCCTCGCGCTGGTCACCGCTCTGGCAAACGGGCCGGGCATCGTAGGCATGGACATCAGCGAGATTGCCCCTATCGAAGGCTTCGTTGCTCCGCAGTTCAGTATTGCTCGCTTGATCTACCGCATGCTGGGGCGCGTGCGCGCCGGGCGACGTGTTCACTGAGAAGATGTTGAACATGCCTGCCAGCATGGTGCTCACGTCGCTCAGATGCTCGCTGCACCGCTCATAGGACGCTTCCTCTCTTCACTCGTTGCGGCCGCGCTGGAAGGCCATTCTGAACCTCCTCCCGGTCAGGAACCGTACGGTCCTATCTTGCTCGATGGACGCCTGACGTAGTATCTCCCTGCCATGCGCATCAATAAATTTTTTACTGAACAGGGCCTGTGTTCACGGCGAGAGGCGGATCGGCTGATTGCCGAAGGTCGAGTCACCATCAATGGCGTGGTGGCGAAGCTCGGTGATCAGGTCTCGCCGCAGGACCTCGTGGCGCGTGATGGTACTGTGCTGCAGCGTGGGAATCGTTCCGTCTATATCAAGTATCACAAACCTGTCGGGGTCACGACGACCACAGAATTGCACGTGCCGCGAAATATCATTTCCGAGATCCGGCACCCCGAACGAATTTTTCCCATTGGACGGCTCGATAAAGATTCGTCCGGTCTCATCCTGCTGACCAACGACGGCGATATTGTGAATGAGATCCTGCGGGTCGAGCACGGGCACGAGCGGGAATATCGCGTCGAAGTGGATCGAGAGTTCGATGACTCGTTCCCTCTGCGCATGTCGGAGGGCGTGATGATCCTGGGCGTACGCACCCGTCCCTGTACTGTGGTGCGGCTCGGTCCCCGACGCTTTCGCATCATCCTCACGGAAGGCCGCAATCGTCAGATCCGCCGCATGTGCCAGGCGCTCGGCTACCGCGTGGTGTCGCTGCATCGCGTGCGGATCATGCATATCACCGTCGAGGGGCTTCACGCTGGGCAGTGGATGGACCTGAGTTCGGAAGAACGCCGTCTCCTGTTTCAGGCGCTCGGCAGGCCGGCGGAGACGTCGATGTGATATGGAGCGGGAGGCTTGGTCAGTCGGCGCGGAGGGCCGGATTGGACCCGTCCCCGGGCAGTCCCAAGGGCGAATCCGGTCTGATGGTCTCTTCAGGCCTGGAGGCCGGTGCTTGCGAGGCTCGACTGAGAAAAAGATTCAGCAATGCGATGAAGAAGCTCCCTCCCACGATCCAATAACTGGTCGAGAGAATGGTTTTAGTCCCCTCGTCGCGCATGTCTTTGGCGACGTCCGCCACGGTTTCCAGCAGACGGTCCAAAGCCAGACTCACCTGCATGACTTTTGGTCCACCGTTATCGGCCGCATGAATTTCGGCCTTGCGGCGGAGTTCCGTCGCCTCCGCTCCCGAGCCCGCCCTCCAGACCTGCGATAGCAGATCGACCGTTTTACTGGCCACATGGAAGTACTGGTCGAGGCTTTCGCGAACCGCCTGGATGTCCTTTTCTTCGCTCCGTCCGCTTCGGGACACGCGCAGACCGGCTGCAGCGTATCGATCCACCGCATGCTGAATTCGTGCTCGCTGCGCCGGTAGCGATTCGGTGATTCGTTCGAAGGTCGTCTGGTTTTCGGCCTCCAACGAACGAATGATCGTGTTGCGATACCGGATCACGTCTGCGGAAATATGCGCCAGGTCGGCGGCGCCGAGCGTGTACTCCGTGTACATGATGCGCAGGTCTTGATCGATGCGGCTGAGGGCTTGCCCGCTGACCCATCCCAGTCCGGCGATGAGGATACTGATGATCAATTGGTTGGTGCTGGGAAAGGACAATTTGAGACGTGATACCAGCGACACGGGCGTCCCTTTCGTCAGGCCGGCGGCGAAGCGAATGGCTCTAGCATTGCTGACGCTCAGTCTAGCAGATCATGCCTGAAGAAAGAAGCCGAGGGGCAGTTTGCGAGGGTCGGTGTTCAGTCGAGGACCACGCGGCGTTCGACCAGCTGACTGACTTCCGGATCATTGGAGACGAATATCACCGACCAGGGTTCTTCTTTGGAGCAGAGCCGTCGCAGCAGGGTCAGCCGCAGGTTTGGTTCGATATTGTGGAGACTGCCGTTGAAGATCAGCAATTCCGGCCTGGTGACAATCATCCTGGCAAGGAGAATGCGAAGGACCTGGCTGCGGGTCAAATTGGAGCCGTTCCCGTGTATGAGGGTTTCCAATCCCTGGGGCAGGGAATCGATCTCTTCCTCCAGTTCCACGAAGCGGAGTGCCCAGCTCAGGTCTTCGAACTGAATCGCCGGACGTTGCAGCGTCACGTTTTCTTCAATGGTTCCGTCGAACAACGTGGGGTGCGAATCGAGCATCAGACCCCGGCAGCGATTCACATAATTGAGCGTGACGTCGCGAAGATCGATGTCGTTGTAGCGGATGACTCCGCTCTTCGGATGGTAGAGCCCGGCCAGGAGAAGCGCGAGAGACGTTTTGCTTCGACTGGTGCTCGAGAGAACGCTGACCTTCTCGCCCGGGAGGACTTCCAGGCTGAAATGATCAAAGAGCGTCGGTCCGTCGGGTGCGGCAAAGGACACATCTTTGCAGGTCAGGCGAACGCCGTGCAGTGTCGGATCAGGGAGCCAGGTGGCGAGTGGGCCGGAGACCTCCTCTTTCGGCATTTCGAAGAGCGTGGACAGCTCTTGGAGCGAGGTGGCCACGTAGATTGCCGCATACATGCGCCGGGCGACGATGTCG
>WBZQ01000250.1_pt1 | contig 29031 bp, 25 predicted proteins | sample 5204251 | NCBI WGS metagenome assembly WBZQ01 (sample SAMN12412402, study PRJNA552823) | activated sludge metagenome | isolation source: activated sludge from nitrification reactor of wastewater treatment plant... | place: USA: Virginia | collected 2017-09
CGCCCCGGCGAACAGCGGGTCGCGGGCGACGGTCAGCGCAACCCGTTGTTCTCCCGGAAACGGTAGGCGCCCCGCTGCTGCCGGGTGATCGCCTTCCACGTCTCACGCTGCCTGCGCTCTTCGCGCGCGTTGCCGCGGGCTGCGGCCCACCGGCTCTCGCGCAGCATCTTCTCGTACCGGCCGAGCCGGCCCGCATCGACGGTACCGTTCGCGATCGCCTCCTGCACAGCGCATCCCGGCTCGGAATGGTGCTCGCAGTCATCGAACCGGCACTGCGCGGCGAGCGCTTCGATGTCGGCGTACACCTGGCCGATACCGTCGTCGGCGTCGTGCAGGCCGATGCCGCGCAGGCCCGGGGTGTCGATGAGCACGCCGCCACCGTCGATCGGGATCAGTTCCCGGGTGACAGTGGTGTGCCGGCCCTTGTCATCGCCGGCCCGGACGGCACCGGTGTCCATCCGCTGCTCCCCGACCAGCGCGTTGACCAGGGTCGATTTACCCACCCCGGACGGGCCGAGGATGACGGTGCTGCCGCCGAGCCGCTCACGCAGCTCGTCGAGGCCGTCACCGGTGTACGCGCTGACGGCGAGCACATCCGCGCCGGGCATCGCGGCCGCCAGGTCGGCGACAGCGGATTCGGGGTGACCGTCGGCGATGTCGCTCTTGGTGAGCACGACGACAGGCGTGGTGCCGCCGTCCCAGGCCAGCGCGAGATACCGTTCGATCTTCGACGGCCGCAGCGCGCCGGTGAGCGCGGCCGCCACGATCACGGTGTCGACGTTCGCGACGAGCGCCTGCCTGCGGGAGGTGCGGTCGGCCGAGGCCCGATACAGCGCGGTACGCCTGGGCAGGACCGCCCGGACGGTGGCCGTGGCACCGAACTCGATCGCCACCCAATCCCCGGTGACGACACCGGATTCGGGCAGATCGAGCACGTTGGCCGGGACAGTCGCGTGCAGCACCCCGACGGTGGTGTGCACATCGCAGCGGCCCCGGTCCACCCGAGACACCCGGCCCGGCATCAGGCCGGCGGCCGCGTGCGCGGTGAACTGCTCGTCGAGGATCGCATCCCAGCCGATCGGACCGAGCGGCCCGAGGGAGGAAGAGTCGAGGGAGGAAGAGCCGAGAATGGAAGAGTTGTCAGAGTGAGGTGACGACAAGGTGAGTCCTTGAGTTCGTGGGAATGAGAACTACTGCTGCGCTGCGCATGGCAGCACAAAAGACGGCGCTCATAGACCCACCTCCTCACTCAAGAACCACTCGGATACCGACGCCGAACTGTAGCCCCACCGCCCTGCCCACGGCAAGCCTTTTTCACGGGGCACGTGTCCCGCCGCTCACTGCGGCGCGGGAGGATTCTGCCGAAGCTCCCGGCGTTTGGCCATCGGCGGCATCCCGAACCAGCGCCGACAGCTGCGGGTGAGCGAACTCTGCTCGGAGTAGCCGAGCTGGCGGGCGAGCGTGCCGAGGGACACACCCGGATTGGCCAGCAATTGCAGCGCCATGTCCTTGCGGATCTCATCGACGATGTCCTCGAATGTTGTTCCCTCATCTGCCAATCGGCGTTGCACAGCCCGCGGATGCAGCATCAGCGGCGCCGCGATCTCCTCCAGTGTCGCCGCCCCCGCGGCCAGGGACCGTGCCACGATCTCGGAGATCACATCGGTGAGGGTGTCGTGCCGGTCAACGGTTTCCATGAAATGCACCGCCAGGTCACGGACCAGCGGATCGGTGTCGAATCTTTTTCGGCGCAACAGTTCTTCGGGAAAGAGCAGGGCATCGCGATCGGCACCGAACTCCACCGAACAGCCGAAATAGTCGCGGTACACCGCGTATTCGGAGATCGACGGATGCGTGAAGGTGACCAGCGACGGACGGAAACCCGGGCCGATGATCATCCGGAAGGTCATCAGGGTCACCCCCAGCGCCTTCTCCACCGAGTGATCGCGGAACGGCAGGCGCCGCAGCACCGTATGAAACACGTATGCCACCTGACCGTGCCCGTCGTGGACCAGTTCGGAGGCGATCGCGGGGCTGTAGATGTGGGCGAACCGGGTGATGGCATCGATTGCCTCGCCGACGGTCCCGGCGTTGCGCGCCGCGATGGCCAGCGAACCGAGGATGTCGGGGTCCTGCCGTGCCGCGAGCCGCAGCCCGAAGTCGGGTACACCGAGTTCGGCCGCGGCGGTTCCCAGGACCAGTGACTGGGCACTGAAGGGCACGAACTTGTCGTGGGCACCCACCGCCGCCGCCGGAATCCCCGCCCGGGCCAGGAGGGTGTCGGGATCGCCACCGAGTTCGGTGATCAATTCCGGCAGTTGGGTCAGCGCGGCGCCCCTGATCAGATCAGCCATGGAGGCGAAATGTAAAAACTCTGTCGCGAGATGTCAAGAAATCCGGCGACAAGGTTGTGACGATGGACACATCCCTGCGGAGACCCGCTCTCCGCCCATCTCAGCGAGGAGATCCCGTGACCACCATCGCTCCGCAGACATCCCTGTTCATCGGCGGTGGCTGGCACACGTCGTCGGCAACCGAGTCGATTCCCGTCATATCGCCGCTCACCGAGGCCGAGATCGGCTCCATCCCGAGTTCGACGATCGCCGACATCGATACGGCCGTCACCGCCGCCCGCCGGGCATTCCGCGCAGGCCGGGCGGGAACCCCCGCCGACCAGGCGGGCATGCTGCGCCGATTCGCCGACGCACTGGAAGCCCGCACCGAAGACCGGGCGCGCTGCGTCACCACCGAGAACGGCATGCCGATCTCCCTCGCCCGGTTCGCCGAGGGTGCGGCCCCGGTTCAGCTCCTGCGTTACTACGCCGATCTCGTCGAGGCGCAGCCGGTCGAGGAACGCCGGGCGAGCCGGCCGATCCCCGGCACCACGGTGGTGCGCCGGGAACCGGTCGGCGTGGTTGCGGCGATCTCGCCGTGGAACTTCCCGGCGATCCTGTCCATGTTCAAGATCGCCCCGGCACTCGCCTCCGGATGCGCCGTGGTGCTCAAGCCGTCGCCCGAAACCACCTTGGACTCCTACATTCTCGCCGAGGCGGCCATCGAGTCCGGGCTTCCCCAGGGATTGCTCAACATAGTCACCGGAGGCGCTGACGTCGGCCAGTACCTCGTATCGCACCCCGGCATCGACAAGGTGGCGTTCACCGGTTCCACGCGCGCCGGACGCCAGATCGGCAAGGTGTGCGGCGAGCTGTTGCGGCCGGTCACCCTCGAGTTGGGCGGCAAGTCGGCGGCACTGATCCTCGATGACGCCGATATCGCCCAGACCGTCGAGGGACTGGCCACCGCGTCACTGCTGAATACCGGGCAGACGTGTTACATGTCGACGCGAATCCTGGTCCCGCGCTCGCAGTACTCGCCTTATGTCGACGCCATCACGGCGATGGCCGCCGGTCTCCCGGTCGGTGATCCGCTCGACGAGTCCACGTTCATCGGACCGCTGGTGAGCGCTCAGCAACGCGCCCGGGTGCTGTCGTACATCGACCGTGGCCGCGCCGACGGTGCGACCCTGACCACCGGTGGCGGCGCCCCGGAGGGCCTCGATCGCGGATTCTTCGTCGCACCCACGGTTTTCGCCGATGTCGACAACGACACCGCGATCGCGCGGGAGGAGATCTTCGGCCCGGTGCTCTCGCTCATCCCGTACGACTCCACAGCCGATGCCATCGCCATCGCCAACGACTCCTCGTATGGCCTCGGCGGCACGGTCTGGACCACCGACACCGAACGGGGCCTGGATGTCGCACGCCAGGTCGAGACCGGCTCGTTCGGGGTCAACACCTTCAATCTCGACTGGGGTTCACCGTTCGGCGGGGTCAAGGACAGCGGCATCGGCCGCGAGCTGGGCCCTGAAGGGCTTGCCGCCTACCAGAACACCAAATCCATCTTCCTCACCGCCTGATAGGCAGCGCAGATCTCACGGAGCACCGGCTGCCCCCGGGCCGGTGTGCGCAACCCGGTCGTCCACCGGCGACGAGGGCCACACGAACCGACCGTACCCACCGGAAGGGAGAAGTCTGCCATGGCAGATACGACTGTGGCCGAACACCGGCCGCACGCGGATACCGACGAGGAGCGACTGCTGTTCCCCGACACCTACGCCGAGCAAGAACCCGACCGGCCGGCGTACATCATGGCCTCGGGAGAGGCCGTCTCGTACGGGGAGATGGTCGAGGCATCACGGGCGATCTCCGGACTGCTCCACGGACGCGGTCTGCGTCACGGCGACACCGTGGCGATCCTGATGTCGAACGAAGCGGCCTACTTCAAGGTCGCGTGGGGTCTACAGCGCGCGGGACTGCGCTACGTGGCCATCGCGACCCGGCTCGGCGCCGCGGATGTCGCCTACATCCTGGGCAACTGCGAAGCCGACGCATTGATCGTCGGCCCGAGTCTTCTCGACCTCGCCCGCGAGGCACTGGCCCTGACCGACGGTGTGGCGGAACGGTTCACCACCGGGCCGGACGTCGACGGTTTCGAGTCGCTGTTCGAAGCGTCCGCGGGCAGCGCGCCCAATCCCGACGAGCGTGAAGGCGTCGACCTGCTGTATTCGTCGGGCACCACCGGACGCCCGAAAGGGATCGTCGCCACGCTGCCGCTGGCACCACTGGGCACCGGCCCCGGGTTCGCCACACTGTTCCACGAGAAGTGGGGACTGGAGCACGACAGCATCTACCTGTCACCGGCTCCGCTGTATCACGCTGCACCACTACGGGTCTGCATGACGGTGCACCGCTACGGCGGCACGGTCATCGTGATGGACCGCTTCGATGCCGCCGCGGCCCTCGAGCTGATCCAGCGCTACCGGGTCACCGAAACCCAGATGGTCCCCACCATGCTCATCAGGATGCTGAAACTTCCTGAGGAAGAACGGCATTCGTACGACGTGTCCTCGCTGCGCTGCGTCGTCCACGCTGCCGCACCGATGCCGGCCGAAGCCAAACGCGAGGTGATCGACTGGTTCGGGCCGATCGTCCGCGAATTCTATTCCGCCACCGAGAATTACCTGTTCACCGAGTTGGGCACCGAGGAGTGGCTGAGCCATCCCGGTTCGGTCGGCGCGCCGCTGTCGGGCACCCCGCACATCCTTGACGACGACGGCAAGGAACTGCCCGTCGGCCAGATCGGGACCATCTGGTCCGAGGGCGGCCTGTGGTTCGAGTACCTCGGCGACCCGGACAAGACTGCCGAGGCCCGAAATGCCGAGGGCTGGACCACCGTCGGAGATCTGGGCCACCTCGACGAGGACGGCTACCTGTATCTGGCCGACCGGCGATCGGATCTGATCCTGTGCGGCGGCGCCAACATCTATCCGCAGGAGGCCGAATCACACCTGCTCGGGCATCCGGATGTCGCCGATGCCGCCGTATTCGGGATTCCCCACGACGAACTCGGTCAGGTCGTCCACGGTGCGGTCCAGTTGCGGGAGGGCGTCGAGGCCGGCCCGGAGACCGAACAGCGACTGCTCACCTACCTCACCGACAGCCTGTCGTCGTTCAAATGCCCACGCCGGCTGGACTTCCTCGACGAACTCCCCCGGCTCCCCACCGGCAAGGTTCTCAAACGGGTGCTGCAGCAACGCTATCGCGAGGAACACTCGCAGCTCTGACCCGCCGATCCACGTCCCCACGATCAGGAGCATCCTGTGCCTGAACTGTCCACCCGACTCTCCGCCCACGACACCGTCTTCCTGAACTGGGAACGCCCCGAACAGCCGATGCACGTGGCCGAATGCATGGTCTACTCCGGCCATGTCACCGCGGCGGACATGATCGAGATGATCGAAGCCCGCATCCACCTGCTGCCCCGGTACCGGCAGAAGATCGTCGCCGCCCCATTCGGCATCGCCAACCCCACCTGGGAGGACGATGACGCCTTCGACGTCCGCAACCATGTGGCCGAGATGCAACTCGACGGGCCCGGTTACCGGATCCTGTCGGCGACCTGCGGGCGTCTGTACTGTCAGCTCATCGACCGGCATCGCCCGATGTGGCACCTGACGGTGCTCCACGGCTACGCCGAGGACACCACCGTGGTGTTCCTGAAACTGCACCATTCGATGGTAGACGGGGTATCGAGTGTCGAACTGATCGAGGTGCTCCACGACACCACCCCCGACGCACCACCACCGGCACCGCCTCGGCAGCAGTGGCAACCGCGCCCGATACCGGGCCCGCTGGACCGGCTCCGCGATATCGCCGCCGACAACCTCGACCTCGGGCTCGACGCCGTCCGCGAGAGCATCGACCTGGTCCGGCCAGGCGGGATCACCGACACGATCGACCGCGTCAAGAAGGTGGCGCGGGCCGGCGTCGACCTCGCGCCGCTGATGCTGAACCCGTTGTCGCCCACCCCGTTCAACGCCCAGATCCACGCCAAGCGGGACTTCTCCTGGGTCGATCTGCCCGCCGACGAGGTGAAGGCGGTCCGCACCGCACTCGGCGGCACCGTCAACGACCTCGTGCTCGCGATACTGAGCGGCGGGCTCGGCCGCTACATGCGCCGCCACGGCTACGATCCCGAGGGCCGGCTGCTGCATGCCATGTGCCCGGTCAGCGTGCGCCGCAAGAGCCAGTCCGGGGCGATGGGCAACCTGATCTCGATGGTGGTGGTGCCGCTGCACGTCGGTGAGACGAACGCCGGAGCCCGCATGCACGCACAACACTTCGAGATGGCCGAGCTCAAACGGCGTGGACAGGCCGATGCGATCTACGAGTCCATCTCGGCGATGAAGTGGCTGCCCACACCGATGGCGCGGCTGATGTGGAAGTCGTGGCCCAAGGACTACTTCCCCATGCACATCACCTCGACCAACGTGCCCGGCCCCAAAGAACCCCTGTTCCTGGGCAAACACGAACTGCTGCACTGGTATCCGTTCGGGGTGCAGTGGACGAACAACGCCCTGTTCCTCTGCACCCTGAGCTACCGCGGCCGGCTGGTGCTCGGTCCGGTCTCCGACCCGGACATCGTCGACGATGTGTGGGAGTTCGCCGACGACCTTTACGCCTCCTACGCCGAACTCCGGGACGCAGCGGGAATCGTCGCCCGGGAAACCCTCACACCCTCACAGGCCGCCGACCTCAGCGTGCCGGCCGAACCCGGGAAAACCCCTGCGGCCGCAGAGCTTCCGGCACCGGCCAAGCTGGCACAGTCATGAGCGGACTGCTCTGCGACTCCGATGAACTCGACGGTGACCAACAGGGTGCGCACGAGAGCCACCCGGGTGCGTCGCCGGTACCGGTCCCGCGCCGGGCACGGCCCGACGCTGAGGTGCGCAGACTCCTGCTGCAGTTGTCGGTGGTGTCACCGCCCGATGAGTCGACACCGGTGGCCGCAGTCCGCCGGAACTGGCGGTTGGCCGTGAAAGCATTCGCCTCACGTCCCCGCGTCGCCTCGGCCACCGACCACGTCATCGACAGCGGCGATCGGACGATCCGCCTGCGGATCTACTCCCCGGTCCGCCCGGACACCACCGGGACAGACGGTGCGGGGGCTCCTGCACTGGTGTGGTTTCACGGCGGCGGGTTCGTCGCCGGCGACCTGTACACGGCCGGTGCCACCTGCCGGGCCCTGGCAGCGGCGAGCGGTGCCACCGTCGTCGCCGTCAGCTACCGGCTCGCCCCTGAGCACCCCCTCGACGCCGGGCGCGAGGACTGCCTGGCCGCGCTCACCTGGCTCGCCGCACACGGTCGCGAGCTGGGAGTCGACCCGGCGCGGCTGGCGGTCGGCGGCGATTCGGCCGGGGGCGGCCTGGCCGCCCTTGCCGCGCAGCACTGCGCCCGCAACGGAATCGGCCTTGCCGCGCAGGTTCTCGTGTATCCGGCCACAGACCTGACCGGCTCGTTGCCGTCTGCGCACGAGGCGATGCCCGGCCTGCTCGATCATCGGTGGATCACCTGGATCAAGTCGCAGATCTCGACCGTCTCAGATCTGCACGATCCGGCCGGGTCGGCGTTGAGCGCAGGCGACCTGACCGGTCTGCCCCCGACGATCCTGATCACAGCCGGTTTCGACCCCCTCCGCGACGAGGGGCTGCGCTACGGAACGCGCCTGCGTGAGGCGGGCGTGCCGGTCCTGCATCTGCACTATCCGGGCCAGATCCACGGTTTTGTGAGCATGGACCAGGTTTTGCACGCGGGTACCGACGCCCTCGGGCGGCTCGGCCGGGCACTCGCGCACGTCCTGGCCGACGGCGAGCTCTGCGACGACGACCATCCGGACCTGCCGCGCCGGGCCCACCCGGTGCGGCAGCTTCGCTGGCTGCATCCCGCCCAGCGGCTGCGCGAAGCGGAAGTCGTGGTCGCGGCGGCCGTTCACCTGGCGCGCGACGTCGCCGGGTCCACCTGCTCACGCCACCGGAAAGGGTCACCACAATGAGAAGTTTCGTCTGCCGCGGATTCGGCGACCTCGATGCCATCGCCATCGAGGAACACCCCGACCCGGTACCCGGCGCCGGTGAGGTGCTGGTCCGGATGACCGCCGCCAATGTCGCGTTCGTCGACCGGCTCATCGTCCGCGGCGAGTATCAGGTGCGGCCCCCGCTGCCGTTCACCCCCGGCGTGGTCGCCGCCGGTGAGGTCCTCAGCACCGGTCCCGGTGTCGAGCATCTGCAGCCGGGTACCAGCGTGGTCCTTCTCAAGAGCTCGTACGGGGCCTGGTCCACGCATGTCGTGGTGCCCGCCTGGGCGGTGGTACCGACACCGGCCAACGTGCCCGACGAGATCGCGGCCGCGGCGATCGAGGCCTACGGCACCGCCAGCTACGCGCTGGAGGAACGTGGTGGTCTGGCTCCGGGTGAGACGGTGCTGATCCTCGGCGCCGGTGGTGCGGTGGGTGCGGCCGCCGTCGAGATCGCCCTGCATCTCGACGCCGAGGTCATCGCCCACACCAGCGACACCACCATCTGGGACGATCACCGCGTCAGGCCGCAGCACATCATCGACCGCAAGGAACATCCCGACATCCGCGCCTACATGCGCGAGCACTTCCCGCGCGGGGTGGATCTGGCGATGGACCCGGTCAGCGGTGACCAGGCCAACGGGGTCCTGCGGTCCCTGGCGCCGAACGGCCGGATGCTGGTGGTCGGGTTCGCCGGCGGCTCGATCGCCTCGCTCGCCAGCAACTTCATCCTGCTCAGCAACCGCGCGGTGATCGGAGTCGAGTGGGCCACCTGGATCACCACGAACACCCAGCATCTGGCGCGCACCCTCGATGTGGTGCTGAACCGCTTGTCCCGTGGTGCTTTTCACCCACCGAAACCGACCATGGTCTCCCTCGACGAGTTGCCCGAGGTCCTCGCCGAGGGCGTCCCGGCCAGCGGTCTGGTCCGCACCATCGTCACCCCGTGAGCCACATCGGCTCAGCCTGATTCGCCGCGAACCCGGAATGGTGTTGCCCGGTACCAGAGTTCGCCGAGCGCGCGGCCCAGTTCCTCGATCCGTTCCCGGCGCGGGGTGCTGTCGGCGAGCCCGACATGCACGTAGGCCATCTGTTCGGTGGCACACCCCAGGGTTTCGGCGAGCAGCACCAGGTCGGTGGATTCGAGGCGATCCTCGGCGTCGAGCCGGCGCAGCCAGTGTTCTGTGCGTCTGACGAACTCGGCGCGCAGATTGAGCCACAGCACCGAGAAGCCCTTGTTCTCGCTGGCCGCCGCGGCCTCACGCAGCAACCTCAGCATGTGCCGGTTGCGCGCGTACGTCTGCAGGTAGGTGGTATTGACCTCGATCAGCGACTCCAGCTCGCCGTGCGTACGGTCGGGCCGCAGCCGGGACTGCGCCAACTCCTCCAGCGACGGTTTGAGCGCCGCCAGGAAGATGTCGTCGAGGCTGGTGAAGTGCCGGTAGAAGTTGCCCTGGGCGGTGTTGGCGTGGTGGGTGATATCCGAGACGCGGGTCTTGGTGTAGCCGTACTCGGTGAAGCATTCGACGGCGGCCCGGATCAACTTGTCCCGGGTCTGCTCGCCACGCTTATTGGACCGCTTGGACGACGCAGCCGCGGTGTCGAGCAGGCCGGCCGCCGAGTAGACCGCGTCGATACCGTCGGCTGCGTCGTCGCCGCTCATTGCACCCCTTCGGTTACTTTCTCTCCGGTGATGTGTGTCCGCAGCGGATGGTCACCGATATCCGCACGGTCGAGATAGGACAGTAGTTCCTCAAGGTACTCATCGGGGGCGGCATTGTCCGATTCCACCTCCCCGAGGTACACGGTGCCGGTGGCGCCGTCGACGGTGACCGTCTGCCCGGCCAGCCGTCCGGTGAGTCCCTCACCGCATCCGACGACGCACGGCACCCCGATCTCCCGGCACACCAGAGCGGCGTGCGAGGTGGTGCCGCCGACCTCGGTCACCACCGCGACCGACTCGAACATCGCCGGAACGTCGACCGGCGAGGTGGACGGCCGCACGAGCACCACGGCCACGCCCTCGGCCGCCGCGGCACAGGCTTCCTCGGTATCGGTGTGGACCACACCCGTGGCCACTCCCGGTCCGGCGCCGGTGCCCGTGGCGAGCACTTCCGCACCCGATTCCACGGTGCCGTCGCCGGCCAGCGCCTTCGCGTGGTCCTCGCTGATCCGCCCCAGCGCCTCGGCCTCGGTGATCATGCCCGAACGGACCATGTCGACCGCGATACGGGCCGCGGCGCGGGCCGACCGCTTGCCCGCCCGGCACTGCAACATGTACAGCCGTCCGCTTTCGACGGTGAACTCGATGTCGGCGAGGTCGCGCAACGTCGTTTCCAGGGTACCGGCGATGTGTTCGAGCTCGGTGTACAACTGCGGGCTGTGTGCGGCGAATTGGTCGAGATTCTCCGGGGTCCGCTCCCCCGACACCACATCCTCGCCCTGCGCGTGGGCCAGCCACTCACCGAACAGCACGGGCTCACCGGTGGCCGGGTCGCGACTGAAAAGTACTCCGGTACCGGAGTTCTCATCCCTGTTTCCGAACACCATGGCCTGCACGGTGACCGCGGTGCCGCCGCCCTCGCCGAGATTGTGCCGACGCCGGTAGGCGGTGACGCGCTCATTGGTCCACGACCGGAAGACGGCCGCGATGGCTTCGCGCAGTTGCGCATGCGGGTCGTCGGGCACCGTCCCGGCCGGGTCGCCGAGGACGATGTCGCGGTATCCGGAGCAAAAACGCGCCCAGGTATCGTCGGCCCACGCCCGATCGCCGGTGCTCACCGCCAGCTCGTCGACGATGGCCGGGGTCAGACCGAGGTTCAGGACGGTGTCCATCATGCCCGGCATGCTCTGGGCAGCACCGGATCTCACGGAGACCAGCAGTGGGTTCGGGCCCGAACCGAAGGTCTTGCCGGTCTGCGACTCCAGGTCGGAGAGAGCGTGCAGAACCTGTTCCCACACGTCCTCGGGCAGCTTGCCGCCGGCCTCGTGGAACCGCCGGCAGACCGGGGTGGTGATCGCGAACGCCGGCGGCACCGGCATTCCCAGCGAGCGCATGCTGTTGACGCTGAATGCCTTGCCGCCGAGAAGTTCCCGGTCGCCGGGGGCCGTTCCGTCCAGGGCCACTACCGCTGTCGTCATGAGAGGAGTCCTTCCGCTGAGGTGTTCGCGGCGTCCTGGGGGCGGTCGCCCGCGATGTCGGTGTCGTGTTGCCGGGGGCCGCCGGCGGTCAGCCGCGCGGCCACCGGCGCGAAAGCCCGTGATCGGGCGGCCACGCGGGCCGCGAGTAACCCGCCTTCGACGGGCACGTCGATCCCGTTGATCCACGATGCCGCCGGGGAAAGGAGAAAGCGCACTGCCGCGGCCGGTTCGGCGGCGGTTCCGTGCCGGCCGACCACCGCCGCGGAGCGGGCGATGTTGTCCACTCCCATCGATGCCTCGAAGTCGGTGAGGATCGGGGTCTCGATCGGCCCGGGGCTCACCGACACGGCCCGGATACCGCGCGGTTGTAGCGCCGCCGACAGCACCACCGTCCAGTCGACGAGTACCCGTTTGGAGGTGTAATAGGCGGCCGATCCGTCGATCGGATTGTCGGTCAGCCAGGTGGCGATATCGTCGGCGGTGTGCACCGACAGCAACCGGGCCACCTGGTCGGCGGGCGTGGTGTTGCGTTGCGCGGCAACAGAGGCCACGTTCACGATGACGGCACCGGTGTCCATCCGGTCCAGGACGCGGTAGGTCAGCGTCTGCAGACCGAGGGTGTTCACCGCCAGCACGGTCGCGGCCGGCGCGGTACCCGGCACCCCGGCGACGTTCGCCAGAGCGTCGATCCGGTCGGGCAGCGCGAGTCGTGCGATCGAGTCCTGGTCGGCGAGATCGCATCGTAGGGCGGTGACCCGTGGGTCGGTGCACTCGGACCTGTCGACCGCGATCACCGTCGTGTCCGGGTCTGCGTCGAGGATCTGGTCCACGAGGGCGCGACCGATTCCCGACGCGGCTCCCGTCACCACGATCGTCCTTGTTCCTGTCATGACATCACCGCCTTGATCTCGGTGAACTCGGCCAGGCCCACGGCCCCGAGTTCACGTCCGTAGCCCGAACGTTTCAGCCCGCCGAACGGCACCGCCGGGCGCATGCGGGTCCGCACCCCGTTCACCTTCACCTGACCGACCTCCAGTTCCCCGGCCACGGCGCGGGCATGATCGGTGCTGCCGGACCACACTTCGGCCGACAGTCCGTACTGGCAGTCGTTGGCCAGCGTGATCGCCTGTGCCTCGTCGTCGTAGTACTGGATCACCAGCACGGGGCCGAAGATCTCCTCACGCACCGCGGCGGCATCGGGCGGCAGGTCGGCCAGAACGATCGGGGCGATGAAACAGTCGGAGCCGCGCGAGGGTTCGGTCTCGCCCGTGCCGATCACGAACCGGGCCCCGGATTCCCTTGCGGTGGCGATGTGTTCGAGCACCCGATCGGTCTGGATCCGGGATGCCAGGGGGCCGTGGGTGGTCGACGGATCGGCCGGGTCACCCAGTCGCGCCGCCCCGGCCGCCGCGACGAGCAGTTCCTCGATACGGCCGGCGTGCGCCGCCGGAAGGATCAGCCGGGTGGTGGCGTTGCAGGCCTGCCCCGAGTTGACCAGGCCCGACCCGAACACCTTGGGAATCACCGTGGCCAGATCGGCATCGGCGAGCACCACGGCCGGCGACTTGCCGCCGAGTTCGAGCGTGGTGCGGGTCAGCGCGCCGGCGGCGGCCCGCGCGACCGCCTGGCCACCGCGCACCGAACCGGTGAACGAGACATGCGCGAGGCCTGGATGGGCGCTGAGCGCGGCGCCGGTGGTGGGGCCGTCACCGTTGACGATGGCGAACCCCTGCGCGGGTACTCCCGCGTCGATGAAGCAGGACCGGATCAGCTCGGCGTCGAAAGGTGTTGCCTCCGCGGGCTTGAGCACCACCGTGCAGCCGGCGGCCAGCGCTGCCGCCACCTTGGCGACGATCTGGTGGACCGGCATGTTCCACGGGGTGATCGCGGCGACGATCCCGGCCGGCACCCGGTGCAGCACCGCACCGTCGATGTTCTCGGACCAGGCGAACGCACGGGTTGCCGCCGCCATCGACCGCAGGACCGACACAGGCAGATCCCGCTGGGTCGCCGCCGCCAGGGTGATCGGCATACCCATCTCCGCGGAGACGGTGGCGGCGATCTCGGCACCTCGCTGTTCGAGCAGGTCGGCGGTGCGGTCGAGGATGTCGGCGCGCGTCGCGGGTGCGGTGGCCGACCAGGCCGCGAGCGACCGCCCGGCCTCGGTCACGGCCGCGTCGACGAGGTCGGCGTCGGCGACACCGACCGTGCCGATCTCGATTTCGCGGTAGGGGTCGATGACCGGCAACCGGATGGTGCTCTCCACCCGGCGGGTACCGATCCAGGCCGCCGGAGCCGTCTGGCCGGTGAGCACCGACGCTGTCGGGGATGTGGTCACGAGGCCACCTCGACCCGCACCGGCAGGGTCTTGATGCCGCGGAAGAAGTTGGACTGCAGGCGCTGCGGAGGTTCGGCGACGGTGATGGCCAGTCCCCGCTCGATCACCCGGGTGAAGAAGGCCTTGGCCTCCATCTTGGCCAGTTGCGCGCCGAGGCAGGCGTGGGCTCCCCAGCCGAATCCCAGGTGCTGGTTGGGCTTACGGTCGCCGATGAACTCGTTCGGATTGTCGAACTTGCGGTCGTCGCGGTTGGCGGAACAGAACCACATGACCACCTTGTCACCGGCCTTGATGGTCTTACCGTGCATCTCGATGTCGCGGGTGGCGGTGCGGCGCATGCACAACACGGGCGAGGTCCAGCGCACCATTTCCTCCACCACGATCCGGATCTTCGCCGGGTTGGCACGCATGTAGTCCCACCACTGCGGGTTCTCGGCGAGCACATTCACCCCACCCGACAACAGGTTCCGGGTTGTCTCGTTACCGGCGACCATGAGGATCAGGTAGTACGCGTCGAGGTAGCCGCGCGAGAGCGGCACACCGTCGAGTTCGGCCGCGGTGAGCACCGACACCAGATCGTCCTTGGGGCATTCGCGGCGCAGGTTCTCCAGTGCGCGGAAGTAGTCGAACACCTCGTCGCGGGCGCGGGCCGCGGTCTCCGGACCTTCGGAGTAGTCGGGATCCTCGCTGGCCATCTGATTGGTCCAGCGCAGCAGATTCGGGCAGTCCTCCAGCGGTGCGCCGAGCAGCCGGCCGATCATCACCAGGGGCAGTTCGTTGGCGACGGCTGACACGAAGTCGATCGGTCCGGCCTTGCTCGCCTCCAGTGCGGCGTCGAGAAGCTGGTCGACCACCGCGACCACATCGCCCTCGAGTTGGTTGACCTTGACCGGTTTGATGTGGGGCATGACGACGCCGCGCAGTTTGGTGTGCTCGGGCGGGTCGACGTGGTGGATGCTGCGCGCTCCCTCGCCCTCGGCCCGGCGGCTGGCGATCTGGGTACCCTCGGTGACCGTGAAGTCCTCGAAGTCGGAGGCGACGGTCTTGACGTCGTCGTAGCGGGTGACCGACCAGAATCCGGGTCCGTCCGGCTCCTCGTTCCAATGCAGCGGATCCTCGTCACGCAGGTGGGCGAAGAGAACATCATCGGTACCTGCGGTGAACGGTGCGAGATCCATCAAATCGATACGGTTGGCGACGGTCATGTCGGGCTCCTGAACAGGAATGGTTTGTGACTGTTCATTCACTAAACCATAGTCTATGGTGTGTTGTGAACCACATTTGAGAAATTGGTCTCCACCAATTTCACCAGACAGATCCCGCTGCGGCACGCCTTGACCGGACTCCGCATATGTGATTGATAGTTCGCAAAGTTAGGAGATCGATGTATCCGCCCACGATCGCCGGACCCCACCCCGACAGGATCGCTTACATCCTGGCCCCCAGCGGCGCCGACTCCCCGCACCCGGGACCGGGCGCGAGCGCCGGCCAGGTCACCTACGCCGAACTCGATGCCGAATCCAACCGCCTCGCCCACTACTGGCGCGAGGCCGGCGTCAAGCCCGGCGATTCGGTGGTCATCGTCATGGAGAACAACATCTGGTGGCCGGTGGTGACGGCCGCGGGCATGCGCAGCGGCGTGTACGTGACCCCGGTCAACTGGCATCTGACGGCCCCCGAGCTCGCCGTTCTTCTCGATGAGGCGAAGCCCGCCGCGATCGTGACGAGTACCCGGCTGACGGACACCGTGCTGGCCGCGGTCGACGCCTACCTCCGCGGCCCCGACGGCCCCGACGGCCCCCCGGAACGCGCCCCCGACCTTCTCTGCACCGACCTCCTCTGCCCCGACCCGACGACACCGACCGGTGACCGGTACACCCCGTGGGCGGGTGTCCGCACCGACTGGCCCGCCACTCCCGTCGAGGGTGAACTGCTCGGTGCCCGCGTGCTGTTCAGCGGCGGCACCACCGGCAGGCCCAAACGCTTCGCCCAGCCGCTGCGCGGGATTCACCCCGCCGACGCCCCGGTACGCCACTCGGACCTGACGGCCAAGCTGGGAGTCGACGAGAACACCGTCCTGCTGCTGCCGGCACCGAACTATCACGCGGCCCCGTTCACATTCACTCTCATCACGCTGGCCGCCGGTGGCACGGTGGTCTGCATGGACAGGTTCGACGCCGCCGCCGCGATGACCGCGATCACCGCCCACGGCGTCACCCATTCCCAGTGGGTGCCCACCATGCTCGTCCGGCTGCTACGGCTGCCCGATCGCGACCGGATCGAGCTCTCGCCGCTGCACCGCACGGCGTTCACCTCCGGGGCACCGTGCCCGCCGCATCTCAAGGCCGCGATCGATGACTGGTGGGGGCCGATCCTGCACGAGTACTACGGCGCCTCCGAGGGATACGGGCACACCTACATCAGCCCCGCCGACGCCCGCACACACCCCGGATCGGTGGGGAAACCCTTGGGCAACACACGACTTCACATCATCAAAGACGGCGTCGAACTGCCCGCCGGCGAGGACGGGACAGTCTGCTTCGAGAGCATCGGCGACAGCACGGCCGCATACAAGGAGATGGGCGACATCGGCCATCTCGACGACGACGGCTTCCTCTACCTCGTCGGCCGTGCCGGCTACATGATCATCTCGGGCGGGGTGAACATCTACCCCGAGGAGATCGAGGCCGCGCTGTCCGAGCACCCGGCCGTCGCCGACGCGGCGGTGATCGGTGTGCCCGATCCGGAGTTCGGTGAATCGGTGAAGGCGATCGTGGAGCCGGCGCCCGGCCACGAGGTCACCGCCGACGAGCTGATCACCCACTGCCGCAGCAGGATCGCCGGCTACAAGGTGCCGCGCATCGTGCAGATCGTCGACGACCTGCCGCGCCTGCCCACCGGCAAGCTCAACAAACCCACCCTCATCGAGCGCTTCGGCGCCGCGGTGGCCACGCCGTGACCACGCTCCCGACCCCCACTCACCACCACGAAGGAGAACCCCCATGGACACCCTGACCGGCACATTCGAGGTCCTGCACGCCCTGAAGGTGAAAGGCCTCGCCAATGACGCCTTTCTGGCCGCGATGACCGGCCTGTCCGGCGACGGTCTGGCCACCACCATCGCCACCCTCACCGGGGACGGGCTCGCGGTGCGCCGCGAGAATCCGCGGATGAGCGGCACCATGCTGACCGCCGCCGGTAAGGCCGCCTACGACGAGTTGTTCACCCAGAATCCGCTCGATGCCGCCACCAGCGCGGCCGTCGACGGCATCTACAGTGCGTTCCTGCCGGTCAACTCCGACTTCAAACGGGTCTGCGCGTCGTGGCAGATGGTCACCGACGACACCCCGAACGACCACTCCGACACCAAGTACGACGGCCGGGTCATCGCCGACCTGGGGGTGATCCACGAGCGGATCATCGACGTTCTCGCCCCGTCCGCCGATGCGACGGATGGCGCGCTCGCCCGCCTGGCCCGCTATGTTCCGCGCCTCGATGATGCGCTGGCCCGCGTCCGGAGCGGCGACAATGCCGCATTCGCCCGCCCGATGTACGACAGCTACCACGACATCTGGATGGAGTTGCACCAGGACCTGCTGCTGACCGCCTCGCGCGAACGGGAGGCGGCCGACGAGGAATAGCCGGCGCCGCACCCCCTGTGGGCCCCGGTAGACCCTCCGAACGGGGGTGGTCCACCGGGGCCCACAGGTTCTCCGGACGCGCTCGCGAGACCTGGACCTAAGTGGCCGACGAGGCCTCGCGTTCCAGGATCCGGATCAGCGAGTCACCCGAATCATCAAGTGCGGCATGATCGTCGGATCCGGTGATGCCCTTGAGCACCGTCACGGACACATAGCCGCCGGCGACGGCCGCGCTGTCGGTTCCCTGACGGAAGCCGCTGCTGCGTTCGTCCCGCCGCAGGATCACACCGTCGTCCACGCGCTCGGTGCGCAGGGAGAACATGCTGCGCGCACCCAGCTTCGTCGCCGCGACCCCACGCAGTTCCGCGAAGTCGACGTCGGGCACGTTGACATTGAGCATCAGCCGCGTGTTCTCGGTGCGGATCATCCAGTCGGCCACCCGCACAGCCACTTCCGCGGCGGTGTCGTAGCGTCCGGACGGCTCGAAGCCGCAGCTCACCGCGGCCCCGCCCACCCCGGCCACGCGGGCGGCGAGCAGCGCCCCGACCGTGGACGAGAACAGTATCGACCGGCCCGTGTTGTGCCCCGGATTCACGCCGCTGATCACCAGGTCCGGCCGCGGGCCGAAGGTTCCGGCGCAGGCGGCGACCGCGGTCAGCGCGGGCGGGCAGTCGAGCGCGTACACCGGCACGGCCGGATCATCCGGCAGGTGGGTCTCGATCAGCGGTATGCGTTTGCCGTTCTCGATGCTGCCCAACGAGCTGCCGCTGCCGCTGCGTTCGGACATAGGGGCCACCACGAACACGTCGTGGCCCGCGGACACGAGTGCCCCGGCCACCGCGACAAGCCCTTTCGCGGTGTACCCGTCGTCGTTGGTCACCAGGATGCGCATCGACTTCTCCCATCGGCCCCGAATGCAAGTTAGTGACTTGTCTATCACGTAATTGTGTAGCCCATCAGGCGACAACTCCGCAAGATCAGCGAATTTTCTGCACCTTTTCCTGTCATAGAGTGTTGACAGCGTGAACCAGCTCACATCATAATGTGACGGAGCGTTCACTAAAGAGACATTCGGGTGGAAGTCGTTCCACCCACCTCCACCCCACGACGCCGCCCCCCGCGCCACCTCCTCGGCGCCGCCACCGACGGGCCCGTGTCCCGGGCACCACAACGAAAGAGGATCAGATGAGCACCTGGCCCCTGATGGATGAGACCTCCAAGCTGTTCCCGCTCTACTCCCGGGCGAACGTCGGCGAGATCTTCCCGGACCCGATCACGCCGCTCAACGCCTCGATCGGCTTCCAGCACAACCTCGAGCCGGGCTGGCGGGATGCCTTCGTCGCCTGCGGCGTCTGGGACGACGACCTCTACGAGGACCAGGTCGCCTTCAACGTCCTGCCGGCCTTCGGCAGCTACCTGTACATCAACATGTCGCTGATGCGCCTGTTCGGCGTGCGGGTTCCCGGGATGACCGCCGAGGCCGTCGACCTGCAGTACTTCGGAGACATGCCCGGCATCCCGAGCTACGAGAGCGAGCGCCGCGACTTCGACGAGAATCCCGACTACGAGGCGAAGGCCGGTGCCTGGCTCGCCGAGCAGGTACTCGGAGCCACCGATCTCGCGGCCTACGACGTCGACCGTGCCGAGGTCGAGCAGGTCCGCCGCGAACGGCCGGATCTCACCGCACTCTCCGACGCCGAACTCATCGCCCGGATGACCTCGTTCGACACCCTGCTGCGCCGGCTGTTCAAGCATCACATCGAGGCCAGCCTCAAGTCCGGGGTGGGGCTCGGCGCCATCGCACAGCTCGCCGAGGCTGTCGGGCAGCCGGAGAAGGCGCTGACGCTGGTCGCCGGTCTGGGCAACGTCGACTCCGCCGGACCGTCGCTGGGAATGTGGGACCTGAGCCGCGCCGCGCGTGATCCCGAGGTGGCGGCCCTGTTCGACGAGGGCACCAAGGGCCTGTACGGCAAGCTCACCGCATCCGGCTCCGGCGCGGTGAAGTCCTTTGTGACCAAGCTTGATTCGTTCCTGACCGACTGGGATTTCCGGGGTCCGGCCGAATGGGAGATCCGCGCGATCACCTGGGGTGTCGATCCCGACCTGGCCCTGGCCACCATCGACCGGATGCGCGGGGTCGTCGACTCCGAGGCGCCCGCGATCAAGTCGGCGCAGAAGTCCACCGAACGCGACGAGGCGGCCACCGCGATCCGGCAGATGCTCGCCGCCGACGCCGACGCGTCCGGACAGTTCGAGGCCGTGCTCAACGCGTCGGCGCTCTGGATGCGGGGCCGGGAACGTGCCCGCACCACGGCCGCGATGCTGATGCACGAACTACGCCTCGGCGCATTGGAACTGGGCCGTCGCGTGGCCGGCGACGACGGCGTCGGCGATGCCCGCCGCATCTTCATGGCCTTCGGTGACGAACTCGAAGGTCTCCTGGCCGACCCCGCCGCCTTCCGTGACGTGCTGGCCGAACGTGAGCAGGTCTATCTGGACCTGTTCGACCGGGTGCCGCCGTTCGTCGTCGCGGGCGACCCGACACCGGTCTCCGAGTGGGCCCGGCGTTCGGACGAGACCGCCGACGCCGCCACCACCGGTGAGGTCCTCGCCGGTGTGCCCGCGTGCGGCGGCACCGCCCGCGGCCGGGCTCGGGTGATCACCGATCCCGACGACCCGTCGGCGCTGGAGCCCGGTGACATCCTGATCGCACCGATCACCGACCCGTCGTGGACGCCGCTGTTCGTCGCCGCCTCCGCCGTCGTGGTCAACGTGGGCGCCCCCTTCTCCCACGCCGCGATCGTCAGCCGTGAACTCGGCATCCCCTGCGTCGTGTCGGTGACCGACGCCACCAAACGCATCCCGGACGGTGCGCACATCGAGGTCGACGGAACCACCGGCACGGTGACCGTTCTGTAGACCGGCGCACTCCGACGAAAAGAGGTTTCCATGCATCCGTCTGATCTGTGCGCCGACTGGATCGAGCGCATCCTGCATCAGCACAACCTTCTCGACACCGCGATCTCGGTCACCGGTATCGAGACCAAGCCGATCGGCACCGGCCAGGTGGCCGACAGCATCCACACCCAGGTCACCTACTCCGAGACCACCGACGCGCCGGCGTCGTTCGTCACCAAGACGAGTTCGGCCAAGGACCAGAACCGTGCCGCGGGCCGCAGCGAGATGAACTACCTGCGGGAGGTGCGCTTCTATCAGGAGATCGCACCCCGGCTCCCGGTGCGCGTACCGGCCTGCCATCATGCCGAGATCGACTCGAACAACACCGAATTCGTGCTGCTGCTGGAGGATCTGAGTCCGGCCCGGCCGGGTGATCAGCTGCGCGGTTGTTCGCTGTCCGAGGTCGAGCTCGCCGTCGAGCAGGCCGCCCGGATCCATGCCCCGTTCTGGGGCTCGGACGAACTCACCGGCACGAGCTGGCTCGACATCTCCGGCGTGTACTGGGCCAAGTTCACCGAGATGATGCCGATCTGGTGGGAGGGCTTCCTCGACCGCTACCGGGATCGGCTCGCCGCCGAACACATCGAGCTCGGGCAGGCGTTCACCGACGCGATCGACGACTACTACAACGCCCTGCGCACCATCCCGTTCACCATCCAGCACGGTGACTTCCGGCCCGACAACGTCCTGTTCGATGCCCTCGACGGGAAGGTCGGGATGGCGGTCCTGGATTGGCAGACCGTCATTCTCGCCCCCGGCACCGTCGATGTCGCGTACTTCATCGGTGGGGCGCTGTCGCCGGAGGCCCGGCGCGAACACGAGCACGAGCTCCTCGCCCGTTACCATCGCGAGCTCGCCGCGCACGGGGTGAGCGACTACTCCTTCGACGATCTGCTGCGCGATTACCCGATCGGCACCTTCCAGAACTTCGTCATCGGGGTGGCGGCGGCGATGCTGGTGGCCCGCAGCGAACGGGGCGACGACCTGTTCGTGTCGATGGCCTCCAACGCACTCACCCATGCCATCGATCATGATGCGCTGCAATGTATCCGGGATGCGGCATCCAGGCAGGTGAGCCATGCCTGAGCTCAGCCAACTCGGCTTCTACACCCTCGGCGGTCATGTCACCGATCCGCGCATCATGCTCGACGAACTCGCCGAGGCCGAGGCGATGGGAATAGGTCAGGCCTTCATCTCCGAACGGCTCAATGTCAAGGAGGCGTGCGCTCTGTCGGGTGCGGCGGGAGCGGCGACGACCCGGATCGGGATCACCACCGCCGCAACCAATATCAACACCCGCCACCCGTCGATCACCGCCGCCTTCGCCACCACGATGCACCGGCTGACCCGCGGCCGGTTCACACTCGGCGTGGGGCGGGGTCTGCGCCCGCAGATCGCGGCGATGGGCCTGAACCAGGTGTCCACCGCCCAGCTCGAGGAGTTCGCGGCACTGATGCGCCGGCTGTGGCACGGCGAGACGGTGACCGACTATCACAGTGCCCTCGGCGATTTCCCCGCACTCAAGCTCGACCCCGCGTTCGACGAGGATATCCCGCTGTGCACCACCGCTTTCGGGCCCGACACCCTCGCCATGGCCGGCCGAGCCTACGACATGGTGGTGCTGCACACGTTCTTCTCCGACGAGACCACCGCCCGCGTCGTCGGTGAGGTGAAACGGGCCGCCGAACAGGCCGGGCGCGACCCGGACGCGGTGAAGGTGTGGTCGTGTTACGCATCCGTCTGCGACGAGATCGATGAACAGACGTTCCTGAAGAAGACGGTCGGGCGGATCGCCACCTACCTGCAGGTCTACGGTGATCTCCTCGTGCGCACCAACCGGTGGGATCCGGCACTGCTGGAACGGTTCCGGACCTCGGAGGTGGTGCGGTCGCTGCCCGGCTGGGCCGACGCCGTCGGCGACACCGAGACCTTCGAACGGCTGCACGAGGTGATTCCCGCCGAATGGCTCGACTGCGCCGCGACCGGTTCGGCACAGCGCTGCGCCGAGCTGGTGCGCCACCAGTTCGACCTGGGCGTCGACGGAGTCATTCTGCACGGCGCCACGCCTGCCGAACTCGCCACCACGGTGGCCGCCTTCGCCGAACAGGAACAGTCCGCCCGGGCGGGTGTCTCATGAGCTCCGCGAGCGCTGCCGCCGGACGGGATGCGGGCACGACCGATGCCGTGGAGACTGTGCGGCGCTACGTCATCGAGTTGTACAACCATGGCAACGTGGGTCTGGTCGACGAGATCTGCGCCGATCCGATGGCGCGGCACAGTTCCGACGGCGTGATCAACCTCAGCCGCGCCGAGCAGACCGACCGGATCACGAAGGACCTGGCGGCCAACAGCCCTCAGTTCACCATCGTCTCGCTGTTCGGCGACGACACCCATGCCTGCCTCACGTGGAATGCCGAACGCCGGACCAACGGTGAAACCCTGTGTGGCATCGAGATCTTCGAGGTGCACGACGGTGTTATCACCGACGTCTGGAACTCGAACTACTTCAAGGGAACCTGGAAATGAACCCGGAAACCACCACCGAGCCGACACCCATCGTCGGCATCGATGAGATCACCCCGTCCTGGATGCAGGCCGGGCTGCGCCGGTCCGGACTGCCCGACGCCGTCGTCACCGCGGTCTCGCACGCCCCGATCGGCGCCGGCAATGTCAGTGACTGTGTCCGCGTGGAGATCACCTACGACGGAAACCGTGGCGAGGCACCCGAATCGGTTGTCGTCAAACTCCGGCCCAGCGATCCGGGTGCACACCAGCACGGCCTCAACAGCGGCGCCTATCACCGCGAGATCGGCGCGTTCCGGGCCATCGGCGAACGCCTGGCCTGCCGGATTCCGTCCGCCTATTGGGTGGCCGGCGACGAGACCAACATCAACCTGGTCACCGAGGACCTCACCCGCTCGGCGGTTCCTGGCAACCAGGCCGCCGGCAGCAATGCCGAGGAAGCCGAAGCGGTAATCGTCGAACTGGCCCGAGTGCACTCGGCTTTCGCGCCGACCACCCCGGAATCGGCCCCCGACTGGATGATCCGGCTCGCCGACGTGTGTGACTACTGGTCCGACCACGCCCGGGCCGGTGCCGAGGCAGCACTCGGCCGGTACACCGACGCGCTGCCACCGGAATACCTCGACGTCATCCGCGACGGTGCGGACATCGTCCGGGACTGGCACCTGCTGCCGCAGCAACGCTGGAGCTTCACCCACGGCGACCCACGCGTGGACAATGTGCTGTTCGAGCAGGTCGGCGGCAAACCGTCCGCGGTGCTCATCGACTGGCAGGTCACCGGTGTGCGCAACCCGATGTACGACGTCGGATACTTCATGTCCGGCAGCGTCGACACGGACCTGCGCCGCGAGATCGAGATGCCGCTGATCCGCCGCTACATCGAGGTCTACTCCCGGCAGGCGGCCGGCTACGACGTCGCCGACGCCGTCTGCGACTACCAGATCCAGTTGCTCAGCGGCCTGTACATCACGCTGGCCGCGATCGACGTCCTGCCCGACAACGATGTGGTCAACGCCCTCATCCTGGCGCTGCTGCGTCGTAACTGTGCGGCCGTCATCGACTGGAAGTCGGTGGCCGCGGTGCGAAATGTGCTCTCCGCGCTGAGTATTCGGTAACGATGGAACTGCTGCTGATCCGGCACGCCCGGCCACACCACATCGTCGATCCGTCCGGCGCCGATCCCGCCCTCGATCCCGACGGGCAGGAACAGGCACAACTGCTGGCCAAGGCCTTGCGTGGCGGTAGGCACGGCGAGATCCACCGCCTGGTGAGCAGCCCCATGCGCCGCGCGCGCCAGACCGCGGAGTTCGTGCGGTCGACGTTGTCACTGCCGGTCGAGTTCGACGACCGTATCGCCGAACTCGACCGGGGCTGGACCACCTACGGTGTCAACCTCGACGCCTACCCCACCCGGAGTCTCCTCTTCCATGACATGAACTCCGGACGCCTGGGAGAGAACACCTTTGACCCGGATGCGTTCCGCGAACGAGCCGTGGCCGGCGTCGAGGACATCGTCACCGCCGCCGATGACGACTCGCGGGTCGCCGTCGTGTGCCACGGCGGCGTGATCAACGCCTACCTGGCGCACATCCTCGGCACCGACAGACTGTTCTTCACCTTCCCCACCTACACCTCGGTCACCCGGGTCCACGCCCACGGCGACGAGCTGCGCGAGCTGCTGTCGGTGAACGAGGCCGACCACCTGCGCTGAACGACGGTATCCCCCGGTGTGCGGTGAACGTCGCGTTCGCCGCACACCGGGGGATACCGTCTACTTGTCAGAACCTTGCTTCGCTGAGCACCTGCGTAACCATCGCACGGGCACGGGTGTCGTCGAAGGCGCGGGCGATCATCATCTTCTCGGCCTCCAGCGAGCCTTCGGCATGGGTGGCGAGCACCGACTGGTAGCCGCCCCACTGCCCGGTGGTGATATCACCGATCAGATTGATGAGCCGGAGCCGCTGCTCGGCGGGAGCCGCTGCGGCGAAGTACTTTTCGAGGACGGCACGCGTTCCGGGATCCGCCCAGTCGGCACCGCCCGGACCGGTGACGATGAGTCCGCCGGCCAGGTCGATCAAGGTGGCCGTGGCCGCGTGGAAACCGTGCGCGAAATGGTATTTGGCCATGTTCACGGCGAGTGGATCGGGTAGCTGGACGTCGTTACCCCCGCTCACCGACCGTAGCGCGGCGAGCTCGGCGAAACCGCGCACCGTCTCGGCGTAGGTGATCAGCTCGGTCAGTTTGGTTTTCACATGTCCGGTGCGGCCGATACCGTTCGCGTCCGCCATCTCCAGCGCCGCACCCACCAGGAGATCGAGAATGGGCAGCTTGTAGTTGACGGCGGTGAAGCGGTGGTAGTCGACGAACGCCAGGGCCAGCGGGCCGGCCAGTTCGGGCTGCCGGTTCAGGAAGACCCTCGACTTGGGCACCCGCACGTCGTCGAACACCGTGAGACTTTCCAGGAGCTTGTGTTTGCTCGATACCGGATGCTCGAACGGATCGGGTTCGCCGTGCAGGTAGGGCGAGACATACAGGCTCAGGCCCTCGGTGTCGACGGGCACGGCGAAACTCACCGCCCAGTCGGCGTCGGCCGGTCCCATCGCCCGCGTCGGCAGCACGATGATCTCGTCGGCGTTCGCACTGAACGAGGTGTGAACCTTGGCCCCGCGCACCGTGATCGAGTCGGCATCCTCGCCTACGATACGCAGATAGAGGTCGGGGTCGGCCTGCTGGTGCGGGGCCAGCGACCGGTCACCCTTGACGTCGGTCTGGGCCACGGCGAGCGCGACGTCGTTCTCGCAGCAGTACCGGTAGAACTCGCGGGCGTTCTCCAGGCCCTCCCCGGTCAGCGCCCGCAGCAGTCCGAACAGCGCATCACTGCCGACCTCCTTGAGGACGATCGTCCCCGCCCCCATCCGGGACACGGCCTCGATCAGCTTTCCCCGGTTCGCGATGTCCTCGCCCGTGCGCGGTACCCGGTAGAACGCGGTGTACGGACCGTCGCCGTCATCGACGACCGCCAGCTCCGGCAGTTCCGCCGCGATGTCGAAGGCCAGACCCGAGTGTGTGATGGCGCAGTCGAATTCACCGAACGACGCCACATTGTCGACCCTCTTGCCCTGGTAGAACACCCGGCGCTCATCGCGCAGGCCCGCTCGATAATCGGCCGAGGTACGTAGGGTCATGGCGGCATCCCTTCCGGACGGTACGCGGCCGGACGATCCGGCGCGGTCGCTCCGAGCGATCGCTCGGTCGTGCCCAGAATGGGGCCATCGCACCGGTCGGTCAAGAATTCTCGAACGATGTTTAGCTATTCCGAATTTGAGTGGCTATCTGAGACAGTTCATTGACGTAGCAGCCCTTCTCCTGCAAGGGTGAGTGCAATCCGAACGATCGCTCGGTTCAGCACCGGCACCGGACGCGCGGCCGGTCCACGGCGGAAAGGACACCATGACCACACCCGAATCCCCCAGCCAGGCACGAGCGGGCGCCGACCTCTCGGGCCGCACGATGATCATGTCCGGCGGCAGCCGGGGCATCGGCGAGGCCATCGCGGTCAAGGCCGCCCGGGCGGGCGCGAACATCGCCCTCATCGCCAAGACCGCGGACCCACACCCCAAACTGCCGGGCACGATCTTCACCGCCGCCAAGGCGATCGAGCAGGCCGGCGGCACGGCCCTGCCCATCGTCGGCGACATCCGCGACGACGACCAGCTCGACGTGGCGGTGGCCCGGACCGTCGAACAGTTCGGCGGCATCGACATCGTGGTGAACAATGCCAGCGCACTTGATCTGACCCCCAGCGCCGAGATCTCGATGAAGCGCTACGACCTCATGCAGGACATCAACGCCCGCGGAGCCTTCTCGCTGTCCACCAAATGTGTCCCGCACCTGCGTAGGTCGGCGAACCCGCACATCCTGACGCTGTCTCCACCGATCACCATCGCCCCCGAATGGTTCAAGGCGGTACCCACCGCCTACACCATCTCCAAGTTCGCGATGTCGCTCGTCACGCTCGATTGGCAAGCGAACTCGACGCCGACGGGATCGCCGCCAACTCGCTGTGGCCGCGCACCACCATCGCGACCGCCGCCGTCAGCAATGTGCTCGGCGAGAACCTCGTCTCCCGTAGCCGCACCGTCGACATCATGGCCGACGCGGCCCTGTCGATCATCTCGAAGCCCTCCTCGGCGGCCACCGGACAGTGCTTTATCGATGAGGAGGTCCTGGCCGCCGACGGGGTCACCGATTTCGCGGCCTACCAGGTTGATCCGACGGTCGCACAACGGGATCTGGAGCTGGACTTCTGGATGCGGTGGCCATGATCGGACAGCACCCCGATCGGACCAGGGTTTAGTTATCCTGAACGGCGTAGTTAGCCTGAACGGCATGGATCCCGATGGCCGTCCCTCTGTCGGCGCCCGTGTGCGGCGCGCCCGTCTCCGCAAGGGGCTGTCCGCGCGTGGGCTGGCGGCTGCGCTCGGGGTCAGTCCGGCCACCCTGAGCCAGCTGGAGAACGACAAGGCACAGCTCACCGTCACCCGCCTGGAATCGATCGCTGCCGTACTCGGCGTCAGCGCCTGCGACATCCTGTCCCAACGCGGCGCCGACCCTGTCACCGGAAGCTCGACCGCGCCAATGGCATCCGCAGCTACAGCATCGGGGCGGTCCCGCTCAGATTGGCGCAAGTACGGTCCACTGCGCCAGGATCCGGTCCTGGCCGCCGCCCTCGCCGAGTTCCTCGAACTCGGCTACCACGGCACCACGATGCGCCGAATCGCCGGGCGCAGCGGTGTTTCGGTGCCGGCCATCTACGCCCGCCACGACAGCAAACAGGCCATCCTGATGTGCATCCTCGATGCCACCATGACCGACCTGGAGTGGCGGGCGGCGGCCGCACTGGCCGAATGCGATGATCCGGTCGGCCGGTTCCGTTGTCTCGTCGAGAATCTCGCGCTCTATCACACGTACCGACGCGATCTCGGCTTCATCGGTGCCAGCGAGGTACGGTCCCTGGAACCGGGAAACCAGGCCGTGGTGTCGGCGCGCCGCAACCATCAGCAAGAGCTCGTCGACGAACAGGTCCGGGCCGGCGTCGCCGCGCACCTGTTCACCACCGCTTCCCCCGACGACGCCGCCCGGGTCGTCGTCTCCATGTGTACGGCGCTGCCCACGTGGTGGCATCCCGGCGGGAGGTTGTCGCCGGAGGAGGTAGCCGCCGAGTACGTCGGGTACGCGCTGAACCTCGTCGGCTGCCACCCCGCCGGCAGCCCGGCTAGAGCTGGCTGACCTGCACCGACATCCCCGGATCGGAGGCGACGGTCAGCGGTGAGGGCTGCGCACCCCCGGCGATGACGTGCGCGCCGAGGGTGGCGATCATCACGCCGTTGTCGGTGCACAACCGCGGTTTCGGCACGCGTAGCGTGATTCCCGCTGTGGCGCACCGTTCTTCGGCGAGCGATCGGATCCTCGAGTTGGCGGTGGCACCGCCGCCGAGGACCAGGGTGTCGACGTCGAGGTCGGTGCACGCCCGGATCGCCTTCATGGTCAACACATCGGCGACGGCCTCCTGGAACGACGCCGCGACGTCGGCCAGCGGAACCTCGACACCGTCCCGCGCACACTTCTCCACGTAACGGGCGACGGCGGTCTTGAGGCCGCTGAAGGAAAAGTCGTAGCGGGCGTCGCGGGGTCCGGTCATGCCGCGCGGGAATGCGATGGCCGTCCGGTCCCCTGCCACGGCCAGTGCGTCGAGCGCCGGTCCACCCGGATAGCCCAGATCGAGCAGCCGGGCCACCTTGTCGAACGCCTCACCGGCGGCGTCGTCGACGGTGGTGCCGAGTTCGGCGATCGGCCGCGCCAGGTCGGTGACATGCAGCAGATGCGTGTGCCCGCCCGAGACGAGCAGCGCGACACATTCGGGCATCGGGCCGTGTTCGAGAGTGTCGACGGCGACGTGCCCGCCGAGGTGATTCATCGCGTACAGCGGCACATCCCAGGCCAGCGAATACGCCTTGG
>WBZQ01000572.1_pt1 | contig 29006 bp, 25 predicted proteins | sample 5204251 | NCBI WGS metagenome assembly WBZQ01 (sample SAMN12412402, study PRJNA552823) | activated sludge metagenome | isolation source: activated sludge from nitrification reactor of wastewater treatment plant... | place: USA: Virginia | collected 2017-09
TGAGCCCGGGACCATCAAGGTACTGATCGAGCCATGACCATTGCCGAGGAGTTCGATCGTCTCGGCGTGCTCGCCGCCCCGAATCCGTGACAGGCCCGCTTTCCCGCCGGTCAACCGGCGGGAAAGGAGGTGTCGAATCGGGCGGTCCCGGCTCCGCAGAGGATCGTCACCGCGGATTCGGCGCTCATGTTCCGGCGCAGGTGCGGGCGGCCGGCGTCGAACCGGATGAAGTCGCCCTCCGCGAGCTGATGAACCTCGTGATCGATGCGGTACTCGACATGCCCCGACAGGACGAACTCATATTGCCGGCCGGGTGCGGCGACGGACAACGTCCCGACGTCGTAACCGGGTGGCAGGGTCAGCAACACTCCGGCGATCCGGCTGTCGAGGCCGGGTACAAGGAGTTCGACTGTGGCGCTTGAGATGTCACCTTCACGACGGATCGTCAACCGGGATCCGTTGACGTCCTTGACCCGGTCGGCCCGTGAGGTCCGGAACAGGGCCGACACGTCCACACCCAGCGCCCTCGCGATGGCCGAGAGCGTCCCGAACGACGGGTTGCCACTGCCGTTCTCCAGCCGCGAGAGCAGACCGATGCTGACACCGCTCGCCGCCGCCAGCTGCACCAGGGTGAGGCGGTCACGGCGCAGTTCGCGAACCCGTCCGCCGATGTGGCGGATATGGGCGCGGAGCAGTTCCGCGGTCGGATCGCCTTCGGTCGCCGCATCGTCCTTCGATGCGCGGGTGTCATCACTCATTCATCAATCCACCCGTCCGGAACATCTGCACGGTCTTGACGACGGTGTCCCCGATCACCCTGTTGCGGTGCGGAAACCCCACCAGCAGAGCATCTCCCGGACCGAGGACATGCACCTGACCGTCCTTCTCGATCTCCATCGTCCCGTCGATGACGTAGTAGAGCAGGTCGCCATCGATGCTGCGGTCGGCGTCGCGGACCTCGCCGGGCTGTTCCTCGCAGTAGGTGACGCTCATCTCGCTGTTCATCGTCGGGAGTATCAACTCGATGTTGTACGGGGTGGTCGCCGAGCTGAACGGTCGCCGCTCATGCGCCCGCACCACCACCGTCTGATCCGCGGTCTCGGGTTCGATCACGTCGTCGAGGTCGTATCCCAGCGCCGTCACCATCCGCAGCAGGCTCTCCACAGAGGGGTTGCCGGTGCCGTTCTCGATGCGGCTGATCTGCCCGACGCTGACGCCGGACTTCTCGGCGAATGCCTCGACACTGAGCATCGCCCTGCGGCTGGTGCGGATCTTTCCCCCGATCGCGCGGAGCTGATCCGCGTCCGACTCGGGCATCCGCTGTCCGCGAACCATGTCTTCTACCCTCCAGATGCGCCGGCTGCGTCCAACGCCTCGTCAGGTTACCCGTCCGCCGTCGGCGAGGTGCCGCAATCGCGGGCGACTTCCATCGTTGACAACGAATTTCACTCGTGATGTACTCGATGTAGGAGTAGCGCAGATCACAGCCGCGCCATGATGTCAGGTCATCCCAGATATCAGGTCACCCGGTTCACCTAAGCCGGCCCGGCCCGCCCGATCTATCCCAGTTGAGCCGCGGCTCAGCCCATCCGACATGCCCGCCGACCAGGAGCCATGCCCATGCCGCTCGATCCAGACGCCCAGGCCATAGCCGACGCCGTCGCGCAGATGCCCGCCCTCCACGAGTTGGGTCTCGAAGGGGCACGTGAGCTCACCAAACTCGCCGATTTCCCCGCCGAGACCGAGATCACCGACGTCCGCGAGATCACCGTCCCCACCCCCGCCGGGGACCTCCCGGCCCGCGTCTACCATCCGAACCCCCGTGCGGCACTACCGATCCTGCTGTATATGCACGGTGGCGGGTGGGCCACCGGCGGCCTGTGGACCGCGGACGAGACCTGCCGCAGGCTCGCCGCGCAGGGCTCGTGCGTGGTGGTCAACCTCGACTACCGGCTGGCCCCGGAACACAAGTTCCCGGCGCCCTTCGAGGACGCCTACAACGCGGCGACATGGCTGAGCGAGCACGGCGACGAGATCGGCGGCGATCGGACCCGGCTCGCACTCGGCGGCGACAGCGCCGGCGCGAACCTCTCGGCCGCGGTCGCCATCCACGCCCGCGACCACGACGGCCCGGCGATCACTGCCCTGCTGCTGGCCTACCCGTCCGCCGAGTACGCGGTGGAGCGCCCGTCCTGGATCGAGTGCGCGGACGCGCCGATGCTGTGCACCAAGGACGTGCTGTGGTTCTGGGATTTCTACCTCCGCGACGAGGCCGACCGCACCGATCCGCGGGCCACCCCGGCCAATGCCGAGTCGCTGGCGGGCCTGCCGTCCGCTTTCGTGCTGACCGCGGAGACCGACCCACTGCGTGATGACGGCGAGGCCTTCGCCGCCGCGATGCAGGCGGCCGGCAATCATGTGGTCGTCAAGCGCTACCCAGGTGTCTTCCACGGATTCTTCACCATGCCGATGCTCACGCGATCGAAGACGGCGGTCGGTGACGCCGCCCGGTTCCTCAGCCGGCGCTTCGCCACCCGCGATCCCGCCTGAGCCGTTCCAGTTGCCGGCCCGAGGGCCGTACCCGCGACTTCCCCAGCCCTATCACCGATTTCCTTCAGGAGAACCCACATGTCCAAGGTCATGGATGCCCTGGCACCCACGCTGCCGTTCGACCACGACGCCATTCGCGAGAAGTACCAGGCCGAACGCGACAAGCGTGTTCGCACCGATGGTGAAGCCCAGTTCAACGCCGTCGATGTCAGCGGCGAGTACGCCGAATACCTCACCCACGACCCGTTCGCGCCCCAACCCGAACCGCGCGAGGCGCTGACCGACACCATCGAGGTGGCCATCGTCGGTGGCGGCTGGGTCGGCCTGATGCTCGGCGCCCGGCTCACCCAGCAGGGTGTCACCGATTTCCGGATCATCGACTCGGCAGCCGATTTCGGCGGTACCTGGTACTGGAACCGGTATCCGGGCGCACACTGCGACATCGAGTCGTACTCGTATCTGCCGTTGCTCGATGAAACCGGTTACGTTCCCCGCGAACGGTACGCGAGTGCACCCGAGATCTTCGAGCACGCCCAGCGCATCGGCAAGCATTTCGACCTGTACGGCAAGGCCGTGTTCCAGACCTGGGTGACCGAGGCCCGTTGGGACGAGGATGCCCGTCTGTGGACGGTGGAAACCAATCGCGGGGACAAGATGCGGGCCAAGTATCTCGCTCTGGCCACCGGACCGGCGAGCCGCCCGCGCCTGCCCGGCATCCCGGGTATCCACGACTACCAGGGCCCCTCCTTCCACACCTGCCGCTGGGACTACTCGGTCACCGGTGGCGCGCCGGGTGAACCGATGACCGACCTCGCCGACAAGAAGGTCGCGGTCATCGGCACCGGCTCCACCGGCATCCAGGCCATTCCCCGTCTGGCCCAGGATGCGGGCCACCTCTACGTCTTTCAGCGCACACCGTCGTCGGTGGACTTCCGCAACAACCGGCCGACCGACCCCGAATGGGCGGCCACCCTCGAACCCGGGTGGCAGAAACGCCGCATGGATGCGTTCAACGCCGCGATGCTCGGTGCCGGACCCATCGACGGCCCCGAAGGCGACTTCACCGACGACGGCTGGATGCGGCCCATCCAGTCGGTGACCGGGCTCGCCGCGCAGCTCGACGACCCCGCGGTACTGGGTGAGCCGGGCGAACTCGACGACCTGATCGACCTGTCCGATGACCAGACGATGGAACGGATCCGCGCCCGCGTCGATTCCGACATCACCGATCCGGCGGTCCGCGACAAGCTCAAGGCCTGGTACAAGCAGTTCTGCAAGCGCCCCACCTTCAGCGACGAGTACCTGCCGACGTTCAACCGCGACAACGTGACTCTCGTGGATGTGGCCGAGAGCAAGGGCATCGACCGGATCGATGCGACCGGTATCGTCGCCAATGGCGAACACTACGACGTCGACCTGATCGTGTATGCCAGCGGTTTCGAGATCACCAGTGATTTCAAGCGCCGCATGGGCATCCCCGTGTTCGGCTCGGACGGTCAGTCGCTGTACGACCACTGGGGCGACGGTATGCGTGCGTTCCAGTCGCATTCCACGTACGGCTTCCCGAATATGTTCATCGTCGGCGGCCTGTTCCCGTTCGGTTTCGGCGCCAACTACTGTTCCAGCGTCGACGATATCTCCGGGCACGTGGCCTACATCATCGCCGAGGCCGACAAGCGCGGCGCATCGCGGGTGGAGGTGACGCAAGAGACCGAGAACGGCTGGGTGCAGACCCAGGTCGATTCCGACGGCGGCATCGCCAAGAACCTCGGCGGTGCCGAAACATCCTGCACCCCTGGCTATTACAACCAGGAAGGCGCAGAGGTAAAGTCCCGCAACTGGAAGCAGGAACAGTATTGGGGCACGGTCATCGAGTTCGGCCGGCTCCTGCAGGACTGGCGCACCGACGGCAAGCTCGAAGGCTTCAACCTGCGGTAACGCACCCGAGTCCGCTCAGCAGTCGAGCCCGTCGGCCCGCTATCGGTCTTCGGGCTTGACTGCTGTCACGACGCCGCGCTCGGTGGAACGCGGCCCCGGACGTAAGCCCCACATGTCTGACAGTCTTGGCTACACTGGCGGCCAGGTTCTCGGAATCAAGACCCACCCCGGCCGGAGGTGATCGATATGTCAACGCTCCCCTCGGACCAGGTCGGCATCTTCCCCGTCCCGCGGTCGGGCAGGTGGACTGCGGCCGATCTCGACCACCTGCCGGACAACGGACTCCGCTACGAGGTGCTCAATGGTCAGCTCATCGTGAACGCCGCCCCCAAGCCCCGGCATCAATGGGTGATCAAGTGGCTGGAACGAGCACTCGACGACGCTGCGCCGGACGATCACTACGTACTCGCCGGCATCGGCGTCCTGATCGGCGACGACGAACCGATCCCGGACCTGACCGTCGCACGCGGCGCCGTCCCCATGGATGACCGGGGTGTCCCCGTGGCCGACGTCGCTCTCGTCGTCGAGGTGGTCGCATCATCGACGACATTGCAGGACCGGATGGTCAAACCTGCGTTCTACGCGGCGGCCGGGATCCCGAACTACTGGCGCATCGAGATCAACCCGTTCAAGGGCCGGTTTCGGGCCGAGCGTCTTCCGGTTCTGTTCGCGTACGCCCTCGATGACTCCGGCGAGTACCAACTGGCCCACCGCGTACCCGCCGATCAGCTCGTAACCTTGCGATCACCCTTCGCGTTCACCGTGGACACCGCCTCCTGGCTGCGTTGACCGCTATGGTCAAACCCCGGTGACCTGGGGATTGTGAGATTGTTGCCATAACAGTATGGCTTCTGCCGACCGAAACGGAGCACCCGTGGCCCGCCCCCTCGCCGAACTCGTCCGTCCCGCGCACACCGCGATCGTCACCCAGGAATGCCAGGAGGCGGTGGTGGGAACCAACGCGGGACTGGCCGCGCTCGCCGAGGAAGCCCAGCGGGAGGCGATCCCCAATATCGCGCGGCTGCTTCCGGTGGCGCGTGCCGCGGGCGTCAGCGTCATCCACTGCGTGGTGACCCGGCGCGCCGACGGCCGCGGCTCCAACCACAACGCCGCACTGTTCGCCTACGGCGCCAAGACCTTGTCCGCCGAACCCGGCAGCCACGGCGCGTCGGTGGTGCCGGAGCTCGGCCCCGAACGGTCGGATCTGGTGCTCACCCGGCTGCACGGACTCGGCCCGATGTGTGGCACCGACCTCGACTCGGTTCTCCGCAACCTGGGTGTGACAACGATTGTCCCCGTGGGTGTTTCACTGAACGTGGCGATCCCGAACTTCGTGATGGACGCCGTCAACAAGTCCTACGACGTGGTGCTCCCCGGTGACGGAGTCGCCGGCATCCCCACCGACTACGGGCAGGCCGTCCTCAAGAACACGCTCTCGCTGCTGAGTACCGTCGTCACCACAGACGACCTGATCGAGATCTGGAGCTGACCGGCTCTCAGACCTTCAGGACGAGTTTGCCGGTGTTGACGCCGGCGTACAGACCTAGGAGGGCGTCGGGGAAGGCCGCCACACCGCCGTCGATGACGGTTTCGCGGGCGACGAGGCGGCCGTCGGCGATCATCTCCGAGATGGCGGCAACGGCCTCGGGGAAGCGGTCCTCGTAGTCGAAGACGACGAAGCCGGTCATCGTCGCGCGGAACACCAGCAGCGACATGTAGCGCTTGGGTCCGGGAGCGAGGGTCTCGTCGTTGTAGCCGGCGACGGCGCCGCAGATGACGACGCGGGCGCCGCGCCGCAGGTTGGCCAGGGCGGCGTCGAGGATGTCGCCGCCGACATTGTCGAAGTAGACGTCGATGCCCTTGGGTGCGATCTCGCGCAGCCGTCGCAGGACGTTCTCGCTCTTGTAGTCGATCGCCTCGTCGAGGCCGATCTCCTTGAGCCAGGCCACTTTATCGGGTCCGCCGGCGATGCCGATGACACGGCAGCCCTCGGCCTTGGCGAGCTGCGCGACGACACTGCCCACCGCCCCGGCCGCAGCCGACACCAGCACCGTCTCCCCCGCCTTGATCCGGCCCACGTCGTGTAGCCCGAAATAGGCGGTCATGCCCGTCATCCCCAGGGCACCGAGCCAGGTCGGGGCCGCTGCGACGCCGAGGTCGATCGTGGTGACGCCGGTGCCATCGCTGAGTGCGTATTCCACCACCCCGAAGGTTCCGGCGACGGCGTCGCCGACCGCGAAATCGGGATGCCGCGACGCCACGACGCTGCCGGTGCACATGGCGCGCATCGCCTCGCCGATCTGGACGGGCGGGATGTAGGAGCGGACATCGTTGAGCCAGCCGCGCATCGCCGGGTCGAGGGAGATGTGGTCGACCTTGACGACGAACTGACCCTCTCCCGGTTCGGGCACCTCGACGGTCACCGCACTCCACGTGCCGGCATCCGGGTAGCCGGTGGGACGGCTGGCGAGATGGACTTCGTTCGACGACCACGACATCGGGGTGCCTCCTGTGGGACGGTTGGGTTCCCTCGCACGCTATCCCTACCTGAATTCAGATTCAAGTAGGGGTGGTGCGGCCTACCGCCCGGGCTGGACCAGCACCTTCACGTCCCGGCTGGTACCCGCGCCCAGCTCACGGAGTGCGGCGTCGACCCCGTCGAGGCCGATGACCGAGGTGATCAGCGCCGACGAGTTGATGCGGCCCGCGGCCAGGGAGTCGAGGGCCTCGGTGAAGTCACGACGGCTGTACGCGGTGGAGCCGATGATCGTGAGTTCGTTGACGGTCACCACCATCGGCAGGAGCTCGGCCGGTTCGATCGCGATACCGAGGATCACGATCGTGCCGGAATAGGCGAGGACGCTCAGCGCCTGCCCGAGCACCGTGGAATTGCCGGTACAGTCGAGCACCGCCCGTACCGGACCGGCCAGCCCGGCCGCTGCCGCACACAGATCCTCGGGCGCGGTCACCACCACCCCGAAGGTCTGAGCGAACACCCGACGATCCGTATTCGGTTCCACCACAAGGATGTCGGTGATGCCCCGTGAGTGCAGCGCCTCGACCACCAACAGCCCGATCGGTCCGGCGCCCATCACCACCACGCTGTCACCGGCGGCGACGCCGGACCGCCACACACCGCGCACCGCCACCGCCAACGGCTCGGTGAGCGCGGCGGTCCGCAGGTCGAGACCGTCCGGGACGGCGAACAACATCGACGCCGGTACCACCACCGAATCCGCCAGGGCGCCGGGACGCCCCAGACCGGGCCCCTGGGTGAGGCCGGCGATGCACACACCGTCGAGTTCGGGGTTTCGGCAGGCGAAGCACTCGCCGCAGTCCTCGATCGGCAGGATCACCACCCGGTCACCGGCCGACCAGCCGTCGACCCCGGGACCGACCTCGCCGACGGTGCCCGTGAATTCGTGCCCGAGCACATGCCCGCTCATCGGTTCGGGGGTGTCGAAGAACAGGTGCAGATCCGAGCCGCACACACCGCAGTAGGCGACGTCGATCCGCACTTCGCCGTCGCCCAGCGGCGCGTCGCCTACGGACCGGACAGATACCGATCGCCCGTCGCCGATAACAGCCGCTTTGCTCATCTCACACCTTTCAACAACTTCGGCTCAATTCCGTCGTCGGTCGAGGTGCGAGATCGCGCGCCTCGAACCAACCCACCGCCGGTTGAGGTGCGAACTCGCGAGCCTCGAAACCTGCCCACCGCCGGTTGAGGTGCGAGCTCGCGAGCCTCGAAACCTGGTGAGACGACAATGTTCATCTCACTGGGTTTCGAGGCTCGTCGCGTGCGCTCCTCACACCTCAACCGGCGACATGGATGCTCAACCGGCGAGATGGAGGCGGTTCAGTCGCTGGAGGGGAGGGCTTTGGATTCTTTGAAGACCAGCACTGTGTCGCCTACGGACAGCGAGCCCTTGCCGGCCTTGGTGACCAGCACCTCGGCACCGTCGGCGTCGACGTAGCGCTTGCCGAGGACCGTGCCGTCGGCGAATGCGTCGCTCAGGGTGGCTGCGGGGTCCCTGTCGCCACCGACGGCCACCATCGGCACACCGCCGCAGCGCAGGTCGTCGAGGCTGTCGGCGGCGGCGATGACGATCACCTGGGTGTCGCACACCTGGCTCTCGAATCGGGTTCCGTTTTTCACCATTGGCTTACTCCTAGTACTTGTGAGCTGTTATTCGGCCGCAGCGGGGGTCAATTCATCGACCAGCACGCGACGGAGGATCTTTCCTGTTGCGGTGGAGGGCAATTCGTCGCGGAACACCACATGATCGGGGGTGCGGGAACCGCGCAGCCTGGTGCGGGCGAAGTCCCGCACCGCCTCGGCGTCCAGATCGGCGTCGGTGACACCGTCCTCGCGCACGACGACCGCGACGATCGCCTGTCCCCATTCAGGATCGGGCACACCGACCGCCACCACGTCGCGGATTCGCGGATGCTCCACGAGCACGTCCTCGACTTCGGCGGGGGCGATGTTCTCGCCGCCACGGATGATGGTGTCGTCGGAGCGGCCGCCGATGAACAGGTAGCCGTCGGCGTCGATGCTGGCGACATCCTTGGTGGGGAACCAGCCCTCGGCGTCGAGGACCGACCCGATGCCGGTGTACTTGCCCGACACCTGCGGCCCGCGGATGAACAGTTCGCCGGTCCCGTCAGCGCCGAGTACTGTGCCGTCGGCGTCCCGGATCTGCAGTTCGATACCGGGCACCGCGCGGCCCACCGAGCCGAGCCTGCGGGCAATCGCCGGATCGTCCGAGACATACGCCTCACGATGGTCGTCGGGGCCGAGAACCGCGATGGTGGAACTGGTTTCAGTGAGACCATAGGCGTTGACCAGACCGACATGACCGAGCAGGTCAAGGGTCCGGCGCACCAGCGGCTGCGGCACCTTGGAGCCGCCGTAGGCGAGGTTGCGCAGCGTCGGCAGCTCCACCGGTTCCTTCTCGTAGGCGGCGATGATGCGGTCGAGCATCGTCGGCACCACCGTCGCGTTGGTGACGCCCTCGTCATGGACGAGTTGCAGCCAGGCCGCCGGGTCGAAGCGCTGCAGGTAGATGGCGCGGCGACCCGCGTACAGGTTCGACAGCGCCGCGCTCACACCGGCGATGTGGTACGGCGGTACACAGATCAGGGCGGCGTCGGCGGGGTCGGCGGAGGCGAAGTCGACGGTGCCCATCACGTAGCTGGTGAGGTTGGCGTGGGTGATCTCCACGGCCTTCGGCTTGGAGGTGGTGCCGGAGGTGAACAGCACCACGGCCAGCGCGTCGGGGTCCGCATCCCCGGCCGGGGCCTGCGCATCCGCCGCGGCTTCCACATCCAGGAACTGCGCCGAGTCCAGCACCGTAACCCCGGCCTGGGCGGCGACGGCCTTGTACTCGGCATCGGCGATGACCACGGCACCGGGCAGCCGCTCGATGAGTTCCACCAGGGCGTCGGTGGTGAGCCGGTAGTTCAGCGGCGCGAACGGCACCCCGGCCCGCGCCGACGCGAACAACAGCACCGGCATCGCGGCACCGCCGGTGCCCACATACGCGACGCACTGCGCGCCCGACTCGGTGATCCGGGCGGCACCCTTGTTGACCAGGGCGTCGACCTGTCCCAGCGTAAGCCGCAGGTCGCCGTCGACGATCGCTTCCTTGTCCGGGTCCATCGACACCGGCATTTCCAGCAATATGGCAATACTCATGACATTTCCCTACCCGCAAGCCTGTGTGATGCCCACGTCGATGACATACGCATATGACTTGAACGACTAAGCACGTTCTCTCTATCTCATACCATGCGCAAGCGTTTCCGGACACGCCTGCGCTCACGCAGCAGCATGAGGTCCATTCCCTTGCGTGTCGCGGTCCCGAACGGCGGAACCGCGCTTGACGTGGTGATTCTCATCGGCGCGTCGGTGCCGACCACCGACCTGAAGTGCGAGAGCCGGTCGAACCCGGCCTTACCGTGGTACGCGCCCATGCCGCTGTTGCCGACGCCGCCGAAAGGGGCATCCGAGGGCAGCATGTGGATGCCGAACTCGTTGCGCGCGACACCACCGCTGCGGGTGCGGCGCACAAAGTCCCGGAAGTCCGCGGTGTCCGGGCCGAACCAGTACGCGACCAACGGCGCCGGCTGCTCATCGAGCGCGGCGATGACCTCAGTGATATGGGCGTAGGTGTGCACGCCCAGGACCGGCCCGAAGATCTCCTCATGCGCGATCGTCATCTCGTCGGTGATACCGGTAATCAGCGTCGGCGCGACCTTCCGGGTCTCGGGGCCGGGCTCGCGCTGATGCTCCGGCGCGATCACCCTGATCGAGGCGCCCTTGTCCCGGGCATCGTCCACCAGAGAGACGACGCGGCGATAGTTGGCGTCGTTGACGCAGGAGGGATAGTCGGGATTGTCGGTGACGGTCGGGAAATTCTTGCGCAGCGCCTTCGCCGCCGACGTCACAAAGGCATCGAGCGATTCGACCGGCACATACACCTGATCGGGACAGACGCACACCTGACCGCCGTTGACCATGCGGCCCAAGGCGATCCGCTGTGCGGCCTCGTCGAGGTCGGCATCACGCGAGACGACCACCGGGTTCTTGCCGCCGAGTTCGAGGGTGACCGGAACCAGATTCGCGGCGGCCGCGGCCTGGATCCGCTTGCCCACTCCCGGTGAGCCGGTGAAGAAGATGTGATCGAACGGCAACTGGGAGAACGCGGTGGCCACCGGCAGGTCCCCGGTCACCACGGTCAGCTCGGCCGGATCGAAATACTTGGCCGCCAAGGACTTCAAGGTCTCGGCGGTATTCGGGGTGATCTCCGACATCTTGATCATCACCCGATTGCCGGCGGCGAACGCCGCCGCGGTCGGCATGATCGCCAGGTGCAGCGGGAAGTTCCACGGCCCGATCACCCCCACCACACCGAGCGGGGAGGGCACCACCTCGGCGCTGAGCCGGGTCAGCCTGCTGCCCCGCAACATCTTTCGTGTCCGCATCCACTTCTTGAGATTCTTGCGGGTGTGCTCGATGTTCGAGAGCATGCCGACGACCTCGGTCGACAACGTCGCCGTGCGCGACTTGGAACCGAAGTCCGCCACGATCGCGGCGACGAGTTCATCGCTGTTGTCCAGCACCAGTGCCAGCAGCCGGTCGATGCGGTTGCGGCGCACCGCAACCGACGGCATCGGGTCGGCCCGATGCGCCGCCCGCTGCACGTCGAGCAGTTCCCGCAACGATTCCGCCGCATCCCCCGTCGCTGCGCTCGCCGGGTCCGGGACAGCGACCCCGGACCCTGCGGTGCTGATGTGTGAGACGGTCACGACAGGTCCAGCGGCCCGCCGTCGACCACGTCCTTGAGCCACCCCACGTCAACGCCCGAGTCGGCGGCGGCCAGCGCCGCGGCTTTCACGTCCTTTCGCAGGAACGGACCGGCCGCCTTGGTGAACCTCTCCGGCCCACCGGTGCCCTTGACCGCGCCGAGCGCGTAGCTGCGTCCGCTGCAATGCTGCAGCGCGTTCAGCAGATCCTCCTGCTCGATGCCGAGCTTGGCGCCGAGTTCCACAGCCGCGGCGGCGAGTTGGGCGTTGGCGGCGAACAGGATGTTGTTGACCAGTTTGAGGTTGAGCGCGGTACCGAGTTCGCCGGTGCGGATGACCTCCTTGGAGTAGGCCGCCACCACCGCCTCGGCCGGCTTCACGGCGGTTTCCGGGCCACCCAGCAGCACGGTCAGCACACCGTTGGCAATATCCTTGGCGGAGCCGCTGATCGGGCCGTCGACGATCGCCGGACCGTCCGGGTACTGATCCACCAGACGCTGCAGGGTGCTGACGTTGCCCGTGGTGTGCGAGACCACCACGCCGCCGGGCTTCATGTTCGCCATGAAACCGTCCGGACCCTCGGCGATCTCGGCAAGCTGGACATCGGAGAACAGGCACAGGATCAGCACATCGGCGCGGGCGGCTGCCTCGGCCACCGAATCGACGATGGTCGCACCTTCGGCACCCAACTTCTCGCGGACCTCGGGGCGGCGGGCGTAGAGCACCACCTGCTTGCCGGCGGCAACCAGACGCTGCACCATCGGCTCACCCATCTGCCCGGCGCCTACGAAACCAATCACTTCACTCATCGTCATTTATTCCTTCTGCAACAAGTGCTTTCGCGTACGGGTCGGTCAGCCCTTCCAGGGAACGGTCTTGGCGAAACCACCGGCGTCGATTCGCACCTGCATACCGGTGATGTAGCGGGCGTCGTCGCTCGCGAGGAACACCACCACGTTGGACACATCCTGCGGCTCGATGAACGGCACCTTCATCGAGTGCATCATCGGGAACACCGGCTTGACGTCGTCGAGGGTGGGGCTTTCCAGGTCGGGACGGAACACGGAGTACATGCCCTCGTTGTGCAGCATGTCGGTGTTGCAGTTGGTGGGGTGTACCGCGTTGATGCGGATTCCCTTGGGGCCGAGGTGGATTGACAGGTCGTTGACGTACCGGGCAACGATCTGTTTGGCCAGGCTGTACGCCGATCCGCCGGGGCCCTGGTTACCGGTGCTGCCGAGCATCGCGGCCAGCGATCCGGTGGCGATGATGGAGGCGCCCTCGGACAGATGCGGCAGGCTGCCCTGCACCAGGTTGAACACACCCGACAGGTCGGTGTCGAGGGTGTCCGACCACGACTGCAGTGTCTGCTTCTTGCCCATCGGGCAGATGCCGGCGTTGGCGACGACGATGTCGAGGCGGCCGAGCTCGCGCACGCCCTCGGCGATGGCGTCCCAGGTCTGCGAACGCTCGCGGACGTCGGCCTCGATGGCGTACGCCTTCACGCCCTCCTTCTCCACGAGATTCACGGTCTCGTCGAGATCCTCACGGCGCGAGAGCGGATAGTTGTTGCCCTCCAGGTCTTTACAGATGTCGATCAGGATGACGCTGGCGCCTTCCTTGGCGAGGCTGACCGCGTGCGAGCGGCCCTGGCCGCGGGCCGCGCCACTGACGACGGCGACCTTGTTGTCGAGCTTTCCCATGGCTGTGTTGATCCTTCGCTGAAAGGGGTTTCCTGTTGAACTGAGTGCTTACGCCCGGTACGCGATGGTTCGCGTCTCCAGGTACTGCTCGAAACCTTCGATGCCGCACTGGCGTCCGATACCGCTGGCGCCGAACCCGCCGAACGGGGCGTCGGCCGAATAGAACATGCCGCCGTTGACGCCGATCGAGCCGGTGCGGATCCGGTTGGCAACGGCCAGACCACGATCCAGATCACCGGAGAGGACCGCGCCGGCCAGGCCGAACGGGGTGCTGTTGGCGATGGTGACGGCCTCGTCGTCGGTGTCGAACGGGATGATCACCAGGACCGGCCCGAAGACTTCCTCCTGGGCGATCGCCGAGTCGGGGCCGACCCCGGCAATCGCGGTCGGCTGCACGAAGTGGCCGTCGGCCAGGTGCTCGGGAAGGTTCTCCGGCACTCCACCGCCGACGATGACGTCGCCGCCCGCCTCACGGGCCTCGGCGATCATCGACAGCACCTTGTCCTTGGCCTTGGCGGTGATCAGCGGGCCGGTCAGCACTCCCGGGTCGGCCGGGTCGCCGACGGGAGCCATACTGAAGCCGGCCTTCACCGAGGCGACCGCGGTGTCGTACAGCGAACGGTGCACCAGCAGCCGGGCGTTGATGGCGCAGCCCTGGCCGGCGTGCTGGCAGGTACCCATCGCGCCCATCACGATCTTGCTGGGATCGGCGTCATCGAGGACGATGAGCGCCGATTTGCCGCCGAGTTCGAGGAACACGCGCTTGAACGAGTCGGCACCCTCACGCATGAGGTGTTTGCCGACCGCGGTGGAGCCGGTGAAGGAGATCAGGTCGACGCGCGGGTCGCTCGCGAGGATGCCGGCGACGTCGTTGTCGGGGGTGGTGACCACGTTGACCACACCGGCGGGGAAGTCGGTCTTCTCCGCGATCAGCCTGCCCAGCCGCAGACCGGTCCACGGCGCGTTGGGATCCGGCTTGAGCACGACGGTGTTGCCGGCGGCGAGGGCGGGCCCGAGCTTGTTGAGGATGACCTCGATCGGATAGTTCGACGGCGTGATGGCCGCGACCACCCCGACGGCCTCCTTGACGACCTTGCGGATGTTCTTCGGTCCGAACAGCCCGCCGCCGTCGAGGGTGCGTTCCCATCCGAACTCGTCGATCAGCCGGATCGGGTAGTTCAGCGCCTCCCGCAGGGGCCAGTCCAATTGCGCGTTGCGCGTGGCCATGTCGGGAGAACCGACCTCGGCGATGATCTCCTCGCGGAGGTCCTCCTTCTCCGATTCGATGGCGGCCTGCAACTGCGTCAGGCACCGCTTGCGCAGTTCCTTGTCCGACGACCAGTCCGTCTCGTCGAAGGCGCGGCGAGCCGCGGCGATGGCGGCTCGCATGTCGTCGGCGGTGGCCGCGGCGGCCTCGCCGAGGACGAGCCCGGTGGCGGGGCTGACGTTGGGGTAGGTGGCGCCGCCGGTGGCCTCGACCAGTGCGCCGTCGATCAGCAGACGCCGTTCGGCGCGTTCGGCGGCCCTGCGGCCCAGTTCGACGCTCGTCGGAGTCACGACTTCCGTTTCACTCACGTACTTCCCTCTCCCGGCGGGTAACCGGTTGTGTATCGACACGCGGTCGGATCGACGGTAGGTCCAGCCCGATCAACGCGTTTACCTGTACGAACTGGCAGATCCAGAGATATTGGCGACCCTGTCGGGATAGCCAACTGTAACTGCTACAGTATGTACTTTACAAACGTTTGGGAAGCCCGTGAAAGGAACCCGCACATGTCCGGTCTGCTCAGCGGAGTCAAAGTCGTCGAACTGGCCTCGTGGACGTACGTCCCCTGCGCCGGCGCCATGCTCGCCGACTGGGGTGCCGACGTCGTCAAGGTCGAGGACACCAAGGGCGGCGACCCGGCGCGGTACCTCGTCTCGGGCGGTCTGCGCCCGGAGGACTCCCGCGTCAACGCCAACGCGGTGATGGAGATCGGCAATCACGGCAAGCGCAGCCTCGCCATCGACATCAAGAGCGCCGACGGGCGGGAGATCTTCGGCAAGCTCCTCGCCCAGGCCGATGTGTTCCTCACCAACTGGCTGCCCGCGCAGCTCGAGCGCGCTCAGCTGACCGTCGACGACCTGCGCGCCTTCAACCCGGACATCATCATCGCCCGTGGCAGCGGCCAGGGCCAGCGTGGCCCGGACGCCAACCGTCCCGGCTTCGACGGCACCTCGTACACCGGCCGCGCCGGGGTCGCGTTCGCCCTCACCCCCGACGGTGTGGAGTTCCCGTTCGCACAGACCACCGCCTTCGGCGACCTGCAGGGCGGTTCGACCCTCGCCGGTGGTGTGGCCGCCGCGCTGTTCCACCGCGAACGGCACCGCCGCGCCCCCATCGTCGACGGTTCGCTGCTGGCGCAAGGACTCTGGTCGGTGGCGCCGGATATCGCGATCGCCGACTATTACGGCAACGACGGTGTACCCAAGTGGCAGGCAGGCGACGCCCCCAACCCGGTGGTCAACCGCTACAAGACCAAGGACGGCCGCTGGTTCCAGCTGATGTTCCTGCAGGCCGACCGCTACTGGGCCGACTTCTGCGTCCGCATCGGCCGTCCCGAACTGTCCGACGACGCCCGGTTCACCCCACTGGCCAACCTCACCGCCAACAAGTCCGAGGCCACCGCCCTGCTGCGCGAGGTCTTCGCCGAACGCGACCTCGCCGAGTGGTCCGAGATCTTCCAGGCCGAGACCGGCGCCTGGTGCACCCTCGCCTCGCCGCGGGAGGTCCCCGACGATCCGCAGGTCATCGAGAACGGCTACCTGCTGACCCTCACCGACGACAAGGGCGAGGAGTTCCGCACCGTCGCCGCCCCGATCCAGTTCGACGAGACCCCGCCGGAGCCGTCCCGCTCCCCCGGCCACGGCGAGCACACCGACGAGATCCTCACCGAACTCGGCTACGACTGGGACACCATCATCGACGCCAAGGTCTCCGGCGCGGTCCTGTAGGTACCCCCTCCGCACCAAGACCCCCGGCGCCAACCTGTGACGCTGGTTGAGGTGCGAGGAGCGCAGGCGACGAGCCTCGAAACCACGCAAGATGACAATGTCGTCTCACCGGGTTTCGAGGCTCCTCGCCTAGCGGCTCATCACACCTCAACCAGCCGGAGGCAGCGCCAATTATGGTGCGACGCTGAGCCAGTCGCTGAACCCCGACGGATCATGCCGGCCGAGGGCACCGTGCTCGAACAGGCCCCAGCCCTCACGGACGGTCCCGCCGGCCTCGGTGCATTCGGCCCGGCCCACGTGGTCGATGACCCCGAACGGAATCCGACCGGCGACGGCCGGGTCGGTCATGTCGTAATCGAGCCGGCGGGAGAACTTCTCGCCGAGCCACAGCCCGTGCGACCAGTCGGAGTCGCCGCCGTAACCGCCGCCGACGTGGATCGGCGCACCCAGCAACGAACTGATCTCGACCTTGAGCGGGCTGCCGTCCTGCGTGGTGGTCTCGACGGTCGCGCCAGTGGGAATCCTTGTGCCCGAACCATAGTGGACGGTAATCCGCGGCCAGCCGAGCTGCTCGACACGGCCGTCCTTCCACACCCGGGTGCAGTCGTTGAGCACCCGGAAGCCGTCCGGATCCTCCTGAATGATGAGCACGATCTGGAAGTCATCGAAGGCGAGTGGATAGTAGTTCCACCACATGCCCTCGAACGGCGGATCGGCCGGCCTGCCGGCGGGCTCGGGCTCACCGTTCGGCCGCACGCCCCACGAGCGGTCGCGGCTGCCGATCCACACGGCGGGGTCGACGGCGATCTCCTCACCGTCGATGGTGATCGACCCCGACCAGGTGCCGGTCTGGGCGAACCGCTGGGCGTCCAGGGTGACACGGGACCCGGCCCGCATCTTGTGGGTCTGTTCCTGCACCACGTCGAACAACCCGTTCCATTCCAGATCGACGGCGATGCCCTCTGTTTCGGCGACCGTCAGGTGCAGGCGCCGCATCGGTTCGGTGACGTCCATCCGGTAGTTGCCCACGTGCGGGTGGAGCCGGTCGTTGTCGATGGCGTCGCTGAACTGGACGGCGTGGGTGAACTCGCCCTTGTCGGTGCTGCGCCGGATCATGAAGAACGCGTCCTTCACCCCGAGGATCGGGTAGTAACCGATCCCGCTGATGAGGAAGATGTTGCCGGTCCGGTCGTGCGCGTTCAGATACGACCGGTCGTAGAAGTTTCGGTCGGAGGTGCCTGGCCACGCGACCGGTTGCGGCAGTTGGTGAATGGGGAACTCGTCGGCGGGGCCGAGTCCGTAGGGTGCGGGCATGATCAGGATTCCTCCGACAGCAGACGCTCGAGCAGGGGACGGTGGTAGAACAGTTCGGCTTCCATGTCTTTCGGCGCTTCCATCTCGCCGAAGTGGATGCGGCGGGCGCCGGTGCGCATGAACACCACGCACCATTGCAGGGCGGCGAAGATGTAGAACCAGCGCAGGTCGCCGACCTCGACGCCGGTCAGCTCCCGGTAGGTCTCCCGCACGTCTTCCTCACGGAACAGGTGCGGCATTCCCGGCATCTGGAGCATCTGCGCGATCTCCTCGAACACCATGTGCGCGAAGATCACCCATGCCACGTCGGTCTCGCGGGGACCGACCCGCGCCATCTCCCAGTCGAGGACCGCCACGGGCGCGAAGTCGTCGTACATGACGTTGCCGATGCGGGCGTCGCCCCAGGTCACCACCGGCTCGGCGGCCGCGACGTCGTCGGGGAAGTTGTCGCCCAGCCAGGCGATGGACCGTTCGATGAGCGGGGACCGGCCGAGGTCCCCGGCGGCGAATTCGTACCAGTCGACGAACCAGTCCAGGTGCCGGCGCAGCGCGGTGTCACCGGAGGGCAGGGTCTCGTTGAGGAACCCGCAGGTGGTGGGCGCGTCGGCGATCGAGTGGATGCCGGCGATCGCCTTGATCGTCGAATCCTGCAGTGCGCGTTGCTGTTCCCGTGGCGCGTCGAACAGCCAGTTGTTGCCGCAGGTGTAGGGCAGCACGTCGGGCGGCACGATGCCCGAGCATTCCTCCATGATGAAGAACGGCGCGCCGAGCACGTCGCCGGTGGGTTCGAGGGCCACCACCTTGGGCACCGGGACGTCGGTGAGTTCACCGACGAGCCGGATCACCTCGTATTGATGGTCGAGCCGGTACTGCCGGAACACCGGCACATCGTTCGCGGCCGGCGCCATCCGCAGGATCCATCTCGCGTCGGGCAGGTCGTCGTCGGGCCAGCTCGCCTGCACCGCTATGGTCTCCGACGACATCCCGTTGGCCTCCGACGCCCCGGCTGCGGTGATCACCGGGGGTGCCTGAGAGGGGATCACCGACGGCAGCCACGCCGCCAGTTTTGTGGCCAGAACCGCACTGTCCCGGCTGGAGACCTGCATGTGGAAGTCGTCTGCCGTGGGATCGTTCACCGTGGTCATGTGACCACGATGCCACAAATACGGTGCGATTCATCACGTTATTCGATACTTACTCCCCGGTAAGTACGAATCACGCCACCTCAGCCCGGTCCCGCAATCGAAAAATGCTCCCGCGTATCGGTTATTGCGAAAACCGATACGCGGGAGCAAATTTGCGACGCGGGACCGGATACCTACGAGGTGGCGGGCGCCTTGGGTGCGGCGTAGACCGGCTTGCCCAGGCCCAGGATGTACTGGGCGATCATGTTGCGGAACACCTCCAGCGTGCCGCCGTAGATGCCGGTGAGCGGCGACCACCGGTACACGTATTCGGCGCGGCTCAGGTCGGCGCCCGGCTCATCGATCGGCAGCACCGAGGTCGGGCCGGCGATGTCCATCAGCACCGGCGACACGTCACGCATCGCCTGCGCGAGCGCCACCCGGCCGAACATGTGCGGCGAGGCGAGCGCGGCCTCCACCTTGGCCAACGACTGCCCCAGACGCACCGACACGAGGGGATCGTCGATGCGGCGGGTGCCGTCCGGGCCTTCCTTCGCGGCCTCGGCGACGACGGCGTCGGCGGCCTTCGCGATGTACATGCCCTGATGCTGCAGGATCGACACGTCGTCGAGGCCGTCGATCACGGCGTCGACCACACCGTGCTCCTTGTTGAGCGGCTCGCGGACCACGGTCCAGCCCTCGTTGACCTCGCCGAGCCGGTACTTGTCGGAGATGCGCACATCGCTGTAGTAGACGATGTTGGTGCGGTCGCCGTCGACCGTCCACAGCGGCTGAATCTCCACGCCCGGGGTGTCGAGCGGCACCAGGAACATGGTGAGGCTCTTGTGTTTACGGGCATCCGGATCGGTGTTGGTGATCAGGAAGCAGTACTGGCAGTTGTGGGCGCCGGTGGTGAACATCTTGGAACCGTTGATGACCCAGTCGTCACCGTCGCGGACCGCGCGGGTCTTACAGGTGGCCACGTCCGAACCGCCCTCGGGTTCGGTGTAGCCCAGGCACATGCGGATGTCGCCGTCGTAGATACCCTGCAGAACCTCATCGCGCAGTTCGGGTTTGGCGAACATCGCCACCGAGTGCGCGATCAGGACCGTGGTTCCCCAGGTGACCCAGGGAAACTCGGCCTTGCGCCGTTCCAGATGCCAGATCCGGGACTCCACTCGCGAAAAGCCTCCCTCCCAGCCTTCCGCGCCCTTGATCTCCTTTTCCAGCCAGCCCTTTTCGGCCAGCGCGCGGTGCACACCGATGTCGAAGTTGTCGCCGGTGTCGCGGTCGTGTTTGCGCACCTCGTCGGTGACGTAGGTGTCGAGGAACTCGCGCACCTCGGCCTGAAACGCCTTTTCGTCTTCGGTGAGTTCGACTTTCGAGAAATCCATGATCTTGACGTCCTCTTCTTACAGGTCTGGCGCTCAGGCGGAGGCTGCGGTGTCGCGGGCGGCGGCGAGCTGCGCGACGCGCACCGCGGCGCGGGCGGGGTCGCCACCGGCGAGCGGCCAGCCACGGGCGCGGGTCAGGTACGCGGTCGACGCGGCCTCGGTGGACACGCCGAGACCACCCTGGGTGTGCACCGCGACGATCGCCGCCTTCGGCGCTTCCTCGGTCATGTACACGTAAGCGGCACTGGCCAGTTCGGGCCGCGTCTCGGGCTCGTTGTCCAGGAACCAGGCGGCCTTGCGGCCGAGCTGACGACCGCTCTCGACGGTGATGGCGATATTGGCGAGCGGATGGGAAATGCCCTGCAGCGACGCGATCGGCACCCCGAGCGTGTACCGGTTGACGGCGAACTCGGCGGCGATCCGCATGGTCGCCTCCAGCAGACCCACCAGCGCCGACGCGGTCAGCAGCCGCCATTCGTCGACGGCCAGCTCGAATGCCTTGACGGCCTCGGGCCCGCTCGCGATCGCGGTGCGCGAGTCGGCGGCGGCCGGATCGACCCACGCCATCGGCAGCTTCCCGAGATTCTCGACGTGGGCCGGTTTGTCCGAGAAGGACAGGCGCACAACGTCATCGCCGTCGCCGATGAGGATCTCGTCGGCGATCGCCGCCTGCGACACCAGGCGCTTGCCGGCGGTGCCACCGCTTCCGGCGGCGTCCAGGGCCAGGATCCGCGAGCCGGAGATGATCTCCTCGTCACCGGCGAGCGCGCCGAGCCGGGCGAGCAGCCGCGCCGACACCACGTGATCGATCCACGGCACCGGCGCGAGTGAACGGCCCACCTCCTCGGCGATGAGGGTGAGGTCGACCAGCGTCGCACCGTCGCCGCCCTCGGCCTCGCTGACCGCCATCGACGTGGCGCCCGTGGCGATGAGCTGCTTCCACAGCGCCTCGTCGAAACCGGTCGCCTCGGCCGCCCGCACCGCGTCGATGGTGCTGTGCGCCTGGAAGAGCTTGGCGAACGCCGTCTGCAGGTCGGTGTGGTCGGTGGTGAGGCTGTAGTCTTCGCGACGGAGTTCGTAGCGATCCATCACTGCTCCTGTTCGTGGGTGGTGGCGGCGAAGAAGAACTCTTGCGCGTTGTTGTACAGATAGTTGTCGAGCACCTGCTCGGGCAGATCGAGTGCCTCGGCCTCGGGGATCAGTCTGCGCTGGGCCAGCACCGGCCAGTCCGAGCCGAAGATGACCTTGTTCGGCCCGCGGGTGCGCATGTAATGCAGCAGACTCTCGGGCAGGCGTTTGGGCGACCACGCCGACGTCATCAGCCGCAGATTCGGGTACTTGATGAGCATCCGGATCGCCACATCCCACCACGGATCGGCACCGTGGATCATGCACAATTTGAGCTCGGGGAACCGCACGCAGACACGGTCGAGGTGAATCGGGTTCTGCACCTCACCGGGAATCGGCGGTCCGGGGATGCCGGTGTTGACACAGAGCGGCAGGTCGAGCTCGGCGCACTTGGCGTACAGCGGGTAGTAGACCGCGTCGCTCGGCGGGTACTGGCCGTCGCCCCAGAAGCTCGGGCCGACGGTGGCGTAGCTGACGGGCAGGTCGGCGGCCATCGCGGTCAGTTCGCGCAGGTGGGCGACCGGCCGTAGCAGGTTGAAACCGCCGATCGACATCGAGAACCTGTCCGGATGTGCCTCGACGAACTTGGCGACCGTGGTGGACGGCTTGGACAGCGAGTTCATCAGGATCGCCTTGCGCACGCCCTGCTCGTCCATCTCATCGAGCAGCTGATCCAGGTCGACCGGTTCATACATCGACCCCGCGCCCTTGAAGTAGTTGTCGCGCACAGCCAGCATCCAGTCGGGCTGCTGCACGGTCTCGCCGAAGTGGACGTTGACGAGACAGTCGATAACGTTGCGGGGCACCGATTCTCCGAATCCTCAGATATGCACGTGATTGCCGGCCGACGGCTCACGGAAGCCACCGACCACCCTGCGATCTCCTATACTGTATACCTATCGGTAGAGCCTTCCGCAATAACGGGACACAGGCATCGGGCGATTTCACGACACCCGTGTTCAAACGCAGTCGAAAGGCTTACAGTTAGACAGACCGCAAAGGGGTGGGCCGCCGATTCCCACGCCCACACCCACTGCAGAGGGAGCCGCCTTGAGTCAACCGAGCACCGCACCCGAGTTCGCCTTCCCGGAGATCCTCGACGCCGTCGCCGACGCCATCGGTGACCGCGACCTGGTGATCTTCGGCGACCGCCGCTACACCCAGCGGGAGATCGCCGACCGATCCCGGCGCCTGGCAACCTACCTGCACTCGCGCGGCCTGGGCGTACACACCGACCGCGCCGAGCTGACGGGCGATCAGGCCGGCCAAGACCTCGTCGGCCTGTACGCGTACAACGGCAACGAGTACGTCGAGTCGATGCACGCGGCGTTCCGCGCCCGCGTCGCGCCGTTCAACGTCAACTACCGGTACGTCAAGAACGAACTCGAATACCTGCTCAACGACGCCGCGCCCACCGCGCTGATCTACCACGCCACCTTCGCCCCGACCCTGGCCGAGGTGCTGCCGCGGGTGCCAAGCCTGCGGGTCCTCATCCAGATCGCCGACGACTCCGGCAACGCGCTGCTCGACGGCGCCGTCGACTACGAGCAGGTCATCGCCGGCACCGAACCCGACCTGGCCGACGTGCAACCCTCCCCCGATGACCTGTACATCGTGTACACCGGCGGCACCACCGGGATGCCGAAGGGTGTGCTGTGGCGGCAGAACGACATCTTCATGGGTGCGTGCGGCGGCCGCAATGTGTACACCGGCGAAGCCGTGACCACGCTCGCCGAGATCGCCGAACGCGCCGGCGGTGGCGGAGCACTGAAGGTGTTCGTGGTGCCGCCGCTGATCCACGCCGCCGCCCAGTGGGCCGCGCTCACCGCCAGCACCTCCGGGCAGACTCTGGTGTTCTCCGACGTCCCCGAACGCCTCGACCCCGCGGCGATCGCCGCGACCATCGAGAAGGAACAGCCGACGGTGCTGATGGTGGTCGGCGACGCGATCGCCCGGCCGCTGCTCACCGAGTTCGAGAAGGGCCGGCACGACGTCTCCTCGATCAAGATCTTCGCCAATGGTGGTGCGGTGCTGTCGCCGCAGCTCAAGGAGCGGGCGCTGGCCGTCTTCGACAGCGCGATCGTCATGGACGGCACCGGCTCGTCGGAGACGGGCGCGCAGATGACGCACGTGTCCACCGCGGGCGCGGTGTCCACCGGCACCTTCAACGCCGGCAGCAACACCACCGTCGTCACCGAGGATCTGACCGCCGAGACCGCCCCCGGCGACGGCCACATCGGCTGGCTCGCCCAGCGCGGCCACGTACCGCTCGGCTACAAGGGCGACCCGGCCAAGACCGCCAAGACCTTCCCGGTGGTCGCGGGCACCCGCTACGCACTGCCCGGAGATCGTGCCGAACGCCTCGCCGACAACACGATCCGGCTCCTCGGGCGTGACTCGCAGACCATCAACTCCGGCGGCGAGAAGATCTTCGCCGAGGAGGTGGAACTGGCCCTCGCCTCCCACCCGTCCGTCGCCGACGTCCTGGTCACCGCCCGCCCGAGCGAACGGTGGGGCAACGAGGTGGTGGCGATCGTCGAAACCCTCGACGGTGCCGAGGTTTCCGAGGACGACCTGGTCGAGCACGCCGCGACCACCATCGCCCGCTACAAACTCCCCAAGGCCATCCTGTTCCGCCCACAGATCCAGCGCAGCCCCGTCGGCAAGGCCGACTACCGCTGGGCCCGCGAACAAGCCACTCTCTCCCTCGACTGACCCCAGCGCCGACTGATCCGACAGGACCACGCAATGACACGCATGATCTCCCCCGACATCTCCACCTGGCCCGACGCCGACGTCGCCCTGGTGGGCGGCGTCTGCTCCGACTCAGACTGCGGCGCCGCCGTTTTCCCGATCCAGGAGCTGTGCCCACGGTGCAGCAAGGACACCGTGGAGCAGACCACATTCCCCCGCACCGGCACCCTCATCGCCTGGACCACCCAGGGATTCCTGCCCGGCGCACCGTATCTCGGTGACGAGACCCGGGACACGTTCACGCCCTTCGGGGTCGGGCTGGTGCAGCTCGGCGACGTGATCCGCATCGAGGGCCGGCTGACCGAGAATGACCCGGAGAAGCTGGAATTCGGCGCGGCCGTCGAGGTCACCACCGTGCCGCTCGGCCACGACGACGACGGCGAAGAGGTCGTCACGTTCGCATTTCAACCGGTAGGAGCCTGACCCATGACCAACGACGTCGCCATCATCGGTGTCGGCATGCACCCGTTCGGCCGGTTCGACAAGACCGCGATGCAGATGGGCACCCATGCGATCCGCGCCGCCCTCGCCGACGCCGGACTGGAATGGAAGGACATCCAGTTCGCCGTCGGCGGGAGCTGGGAGATCGCCAACCCCGACGCCATCGTCGGCATGATGGGCCTGACCGGGATCCCGTTCACCAATGTGTTCAACGCCTGCGCCACCGCGGCGTCGGCCACCGAGGCCGTCGCCGACGCGATCGCGCTGGGCAAGTACGACATCGGCATCGCGATCGGCCTGGACAAGCATCCACGTGGTGCGTTCACCGTCGACCCGACCCTCGTCGGCATGCCCAAGTGGTACGGCGAGAACGGCCAGTACCTGACCACCCAGTTCTTCGGGATGAAGGCCAACCGCTACATCCACGAACACGGCATCTCCCCGCAGACCCTGGCCAAGGTCGCGGCCAAGAACTACCGCAACGGTGTCCTGAACCCGAATGCGTTCCGCCGCAAGCCGATCGATGAGCAGGCGATTCTGGACTCACCGATGCTCAACTATCCGCTGACGCACATGATGTTCTGCGCACCCGACGAGGGTGCGGCGGCGGTCATCATGTGCCGCGCCGACCTCGCCCACAAGTTCACCGCCAAACCGGTGTTCGTCAAGGCTGTCGAGGTGCGCACCCGCACCTACGGTGCGTACGAGGTGAACACCACCTACGCACCGGTGCAGGAGGTGGCGGCGCCGTCGGTGTTCGCCGCACGCGCCGCATTCGAGAAGGCCGGCATCGGGCCCGAGGATGTGGGCATCATCCAGCTCCAGGACACCGACGCGGGCGCCGAGGTGATCCACATGGCCGAGGCCGGTTTCTGCGCCGACGGCGACCAGGAGAAGCTCATCGCCGACGGGGCGACCGAGATCGGTGGGTCGATGCCGGTGAACACCGACGGCGGCCTCATCGCCAACGGTGAGCCGATCGGCGCGTCGGGGCTGCGGCAGCTGCACGAACTGGTGCACCAGCTGCGTGGCACCGCCGGCGACCGGCAGGTTCCCGGCAATCCGACGGCCGGTTTCGCTCTGCTGTACGGCGCCCCCGGCACCGCGGGGGCGACCGTCGTCAGCTTGTGACATCTCCCACCCGATTATCCGAGTGCACACCGGAATCACCGGTGTGCACTCGTGTTTTGCGGAAACGAATGGCCGGGCACCCGGGCCCGAAGCCAGGTGATTGTCAGCTGTGCCTGCTATCCATAACGAATGAGTAACTGGTGGAGGAACGCGCACGGACAGACCCGGGCGGCCGTCGGCTTGGCCGGGGTGCTCGTCCTGATCGGCATCTACCTGTGCGTCATCGCGGTGGACCCCGGGCTGCGGCCCGACAGCTGGGTGGGCTGGTTCGGTGAGCCGGGTTCGTGGCTGACCGCGCTGATCGTCGTCGCGATTGCCGGGCTGGCCGTGTGGCTGCGCTGGTCCGAACGCGGCCGCTGGCCGGCGGGCTCCGCCGTCACCCTCGCGGGTGCGACCGCGGGCACCACCCTCGTCCTCGGTCTGGCGAGCTACTGGCGCTGCCCCGCCGACCAGGTGCCCGGTGTGGGTTCGCTGGCCTCGACGCTGGCGCTGTTCGTGGCGGGCGGACACTCCCCCGCCGACGGCTCGGCGGGGTGCGAACAGGCACCGGTCGCCTACGATCTCGCGAGGGCCGCCGGGGTTGTCGTCGTCCTCACCTTGCTGTCCGGGGTGCTGTACTCGGTGTTTCGGCCGCAACTCGACCGGGTCGCCATCCGGTTCGCCCGATCCGTCACCGTCATCGACGGCATCGACGACCTCGGCGCTCTCCCCGGGATCGCCGCCACCGCACGCGGATTCGGGGCGACGCCGGTGCTCATCGACCACGGCACCCATCCGGACGCAGCGCGCATCGCACGGTCGGCGGGCGTCCGCATCGCCACCGACCTCGGTCCCGTCACCGCGCCGTCCGGCGGGAACAAGCTGGCCGCGCTCTATCTGCTCAGCGCCGATACCGCCACCAACCTGAGCAGGCTCGCCGGCCACGACGCATCGCTGGACCACCCGGATGAGCCGGTGCCCGTGTCGCTGCGCATCGACGATCCGTGGCAGGCCGAGATGTGGCGGCGCAATCAGCCAGTATTCGATCCGGTCCGCTGGCGACCGGAGGTGATCAGCCGGTACGAGGCGACCGCCGGCCGTATCGCCACCGACCTGGCGGCCAAGGCCCCGAGTACCGTATACGTGTGCGGCTCATCGCAATTGACGTTCGCGGTGTGCGTGGCACTGGGCCGTATCCCGGCGCCCGAGGGACGGCGGGTGCCACGCCTGTGCGTGATCGCCCCCGACGGCACCGGGCTGGCCGCCGACATCACCACCTTCACCGGACCGCGCGGCAAAGGTGCCCCCACCATCAGTTCCATCGACGCCGAACCGTCGACCGAGAAGCTGACGGGGCTGATCACCGCCCGTGGCGGTGACTGCGCGATCGTGCTGGCCGAGGACTCCGAGGCCGCCGCCGGTATCCGCCTGGCGATCCGGTTCCCTGCCGTGCCGATCTACCGGGTGACGCCGACGCGCAGCGCGTCGGCGGACCGCGCTCCCGACGAGATCGTCTCGCACACGGCCGGTTTGATGACGGTACCGCTCGCCTTGCCCTGACCTCCGCTTATTGAGGTGCGAAGAGCCTCTAGGCGATGAGCCTCGATCGCCGGGCGACCTCACACCTCAACCGGCAGCGCGACTGCCTATCCCGTCAGAACAATCGAGTGATGCGGTGCCGGTCAGGCGAGCACGCGGACGGGCACATTGTTCCAGCCGGCCACGTTCTGCATGGTGACGCGCGTGCAGTTGGCGTGGTCGACCTCGAATCGCGGCATGAAATCGAGCATCCGGTCGAGGGCAATGGAGCTTTCGAGCCGGGCCAGAGCCGCGCCGAGGCAGCTGTGCAGGCCGTAACCGAATGCCAGGTTGGGCGCCTCGCGGCCGTTGCGGTTGATGTCGAAGGTGTCGGGGTCGGTCCACGCCTCGGGGTCGAGATTGGCCGAGCCGATGAGCAGGAAGATCGGCTTACCCGCGGGGATGGTGACCCCGTGCAGTTCGATCTCCTTGGTCAGGTAGCGCACGTTGTACTGGTTGGGCGAGGAGATCCGCAGCAGTTCCTCGACTGCGTCGCCGATCTTGCCGCGGTCGTTGTACAGCTCCTGCCACTGGTCCTGGTGTTCGCTGAAGATGACACCGGCGCCGCCGATCAGTTTGGCGACGGTCTCGGCCCCGGCACCGCCGAGCAGCGAACCGAACATCGCGATCTCGATGTTCGACAGCGACGGCGGCTGGTCGTCGGTGCGTTCGACCCGCGCCTCGATCAGCTTGGAGATCATGTCGTCCTGCGGCTCGGCGCGGCGCTTCTTGGTCAGCTCGTGGTAGTACCTGGTGATGGCGACGACGGCCTTGATACCGCGCTCGTCGAGTTCGACCTGGCCGACGTCGCGGTAGAGCAGTTCGTCGGTCCACAGCCGGACCTGGGTGCGGTCGCCCTCCGGCACGCCCAGCATGCGCGAGACGATGTCGATGGGGAACAGCGCCGAGAAGTCCTGGATGAGGTCGAACTGTTCCTTGCCCTTGTTCTGGTTCAGGAAGAATTCGATCCGGTCGGAGACCATGTCGCGCAAGCCCGCGATGGCGCGAGGGGTGAACACCTTGCTGACCAGGCTCCGCATGTAGCGGTGCTCGGGCGGGTCGAGGGTGATGATCGACTTGAACTGCGCGTCCTCGCCGGTACGCACCGCGGACAGGTCGACGCCCTTGGCCGAGGAGAAGGTCTCGTAGTCCCGGTAGGCGGGGGCGACGTCGGCGTGGCGGCTGAGCGCGTAGAAGTCGTACTGCTCGTTGTAGTAGACGGGCGCTTCTTCGCGCAGGCGCGCATAGATGTCCTGGGCGCCGTTGTAGAACTCCATCGAGAACGGGTCGAACTCGACCGCTGTCGTCGTCTGGGTCACTGATTCCTCCTGCCATCCGCGCATCCCGGCTGTCGTCTGCGCTTGGATCGCTCATTCATCGGGCCTACCCCAAATAGTACCGTAAGCCTTACGATAAATATAACAGGCCGGAAGTCCCTGTGTGCCACAACCGAATATCCCAAGGTGGTCACCCATTGCGCGCACCTCACCAGACCCTCGCGTCGGCCTCGGGGATAAAGGAGGTCGTCACCGCATGCACGCTCCTCGCCGGACCCTAATGGGGGTGGATCAGCGTTCTGAAGGCGAGGATGCTGGTCTGTGAGCCTTCCTGGTCGGTGATCACTGCCGGACCCTGAAACGTGTGTGGGATTTCTCGACGAAGACCGT
>WBZQ01000575.1_pt1 | contig 28957 bp, 28 predicted proteins | sample 5204251 | NCBI WGS metagenome assembly WBZQ01 (sample SAMN12412402, study PRJNA552823) | activated sludge metagenome | isolation source: activated sludge from nitrification reactor of wastewater treatment plant... | place: USA: Virginia | collected 2017-09
GGAAATGATTTCCTGAAACTCCATCCCCACCATGAGATGACGAACCCGGTCGGCCATTTGCTCCAACCGCGAAAGACCACCCACCGTGAACTGCGACGGCATAACCGGAGCAAACCGCCCATACCCCTGACTGATGGCGACATCCTCCACCACATCGACAGTGTGCAGGAGATCGTTTCGATACGGCGGCAGTTGCACGGCCACCTTGGGTCCGGCCGCCTTCACTGTATAGCCATAGGACTTGAGCGCGGTGGTCACTTCTTTGCTGCCCAGAGCTTCTCCCAGCGCGGATTCGATGGCTTTGAGGGGTATCGTCCGCGGCGATCCGAAATCGATCGGGGTGTTCCACCGCCAACCGAACGCCGTCTTCACCGGCGACTGAATTTCTACGGGGGTAATGACCGCCCCGCGATCCGCGAGATTTGCCGCGAAGATATTCAACGTTAACGCAACCATCGGGAGATCGGTCCCCGTCACCTCCACGAATAGTTCCTCGTCTCCGACCTGAACCTCGCCGATTTCACGGCTGTTGATGATCGGAGGAAACGACAAAACCTGCCCCTTCGCGTCCCGCAGTACAGGCAACCGATCATGGCCGCTGACGATGCCGCCATACTCCACGCCTTTGGGATGCACCATGAGGATCTCGCGGAGGGTCATCACCGTCTCCATACCCAACGGCGTGAACCGCACTTCGTCCGGCTTCACCAGATCGTACGACACGGGAAACACGATCGGGGCCAGGCGATACAAGCCGATGGACACCGACCGGCGCTTGCGCCCGAAAATGTCTGCCAGCTTTTCCTGGGTCTGAATGAGCTGCGTCAGGCCGGAGGCCGTCACGCGATACCCCACCGCCGTGCAGGCCGCCACAAAGGGACGAATCCGGTCCAACCCCGGCGCAACCATCAATTTCCCGGCCACCCGTTTCGGTTTCTTAAAGAAGGGATACGAAATCGCCGCGCCTTGCTGCTTGATTCGAATCTGCCGCGCAATCCCCTCGCAACACCACAAATCCGGACGGTTACTGTCCTGCAGCTCGACCCGCAATTCACCGGTCTCCGTGTTGTGGCCCTTCAATTCGCCCTTCACCAGCATCAGCCATTGCTCAAGCTGGTCGAGCGGAATACGGGAGGGCATCTCCCCGGGTCCGGCAATCAAGGCTTCGAGATCATCACGTTGAAGGGAAATCGTGGGCATGGTGTGGTCGTCCTAAAAACTTCCCCGCATAGTGCGAATGAATTCCAAATCCGCCGAGAACAGGTCGCGAATATCATGAATGCCCAACGCCACCATCGCCATACGATCCAGTCCAAGCCCCCAGGCAATCACCGGCACGGAGACGCCCAGCGGCGTGGTGACTTCAGGGCGAAACAATCCCGCGCCGCCCAGCTCCATCCAGCCCAGCTTCGGATGACGCACATGCATTTCCACCGAAGGTTCGGTGAACGGGAAATAGGCCGGAAGAAATTTCACTTCCTTAGCCTGGGCCACTTCCCGCGCAAACAGGTTCAGCAAACCCAACAGCGTCCGGAAGTTGATATCCGACCCCAGCACGATTCCTTCTACCTGAAAAAAATCGGTGGCATGCGTGGCGTCCACCTGGTCATAGCGAAAACAGCGGGCAATGGAGAAATACTTACCAGGCACGGACGGATCAGCTGCCAGCCTGCGCGCCGACACCGCCGTTCCTTGACTTCGCAGTACCAACCGCTTTGCACGCTCGGCATCAAAGGTGTACCCCCAACCGGTCGAACCAGCCCCCGCCCCCGATTCGTGCACCTGCGTCACTTGCGACAAATAGGGCTCGGCGATGGTGCGGGCATGAGTCGGGTTTTTCACAAAATACACATCGTGAATGTCACGGGCAGGATGAAACTGCGGCATGAACAGCGCATCCATATTCCAGAACTCGGTCTCTACGAGCGTCCCTCGCATTTCCTGAAAGCCCATGCTGACCAGTTTGAGCTTGACGAGATCTAGAAACTCCCGATAGGGGTGCCGCTTCCCGGCTGCAATCCTCGGCGCCCGCAAACTGATCGTATATTTCCGGAAACGCTTTGTCCGCCAAGCCCCCTCTTTGAGGAGTTCGGGCGTCAATTGCGAGACTTCTTCCGCCACGCCTTCGCGCGACAGTTGCTCAGTCACATCCTGTCCCGCAGGCGTCAGCAGAAATGACCGAGTGACCCGTTCATCGACCCGGAAAGGCTCGCGCGCATTCCCACGTTTGACTGCATGCTGTTGCAACACGGTCCGCAGCGGTTCGGCAAAGGTCTGCAACTCCCGTGGGCCGCTTCGCAATTCTTGCAGGAGGGCGCGCATGGCTTCAGCCGTGGCACTATTGCGGCCGGTGCTCTCAATACATCCGCCCTGCACAATCAGGATCGCGCCCTCTTTCTTGAGGGTGCCGACCGCCTTACTCACATCCGACGGTTCGAGTTGTTCTTTGGCCTGAATATCCTGAATCGTCAGGCGTTTCCCCGTTTGCCCGGCTTCCCTGGCTGCGGATAACACCCGTTCGATGGGCGCATACTTCTCGAAAAATACGTCACCGATCGGCGTCAACGAGGCGATGTGCGCAACAGTTTCCGCATGCACGGCGATCAAGGATTTGGCCAGCAGCCACTCGACAGCCATGCTCAACTGCGACGGCTCCAATCCGGTGGACTCCACGAGTTGATCAAGTGTAGGAGGCGAGCCAGGCTGCGGGGCTAATGCCAGCAGCACTTTGCTTTCGAGGGGATGAAGATTATCCATGAAGTCGGGTGTGGTCCGATGCCTTTTCTATCGCTGCGCGGCAGCAATCCTGGTGGTCCGAGCGGCAGGTGCATGGCCGGCTCTCAGCGCGGTAATGGCAGCGGCATAGTCATGACCGGAAAACACCGCCGACCCTGCTACCAACACCTCGGCGCCGGCTGCGAGAATCGCCTCGGCATTGTCCGGTTTCACGCCCCCGTCTACCTCCAGGAGCGCATGGCTGTGGGTCCGGTCGATCAGGGCTCGAACTTCGGCAATTTTCTGTAACGATGAGGGGATAAACTTTTGCCCGCCGAAGCCGGGGTTCACGGACATGATCAGGATGAGATCGGCGTCGCGGACAATTTCCGACAGGGTCACGGCAGGCGTCGCAGGGTTTAACGTCACCCCGGCCTTGACCCCGTGCTCCTTGATCAACTGAACCGTCCGATGCAGATGAGGACAGGTTTCCACATGCACCGTGAGATAATCTGCGCCCGCCTCGGCAAACTCTCCGATGAACGCATCGGGATTGGTCATCATCAGATGCACATCCAACGGCAAGGTCGTGACTTTTCGGAGGGCCTCGACCACCGGAGGACCAATCGTCAAGTTCGGCACGAAATGCCCGTCCATGACGTCGACGTGCAACCAGTCGGCTCCTGCCTCTTCGACCCGCGCGACCTCTTCGGCCAGGCGGGCAAAGTCAGCGGACAGAATGGACGGAGCAATGCGCACGGTCCGGCCGGCCACTACTCGCTCCTCCGCAACCGGGCGGCAAAAAACGCATCCATGTGATTCATATTGGCCATCGTAGACAGATCCCCTCGAGGGGTCACGAACGGCAGACCGGCTGGGGGCAACCAGGGCGCGATCGAGTCACGCTGAAATTCACGATGAGACTGACAAAACTCGTCGATAACCGATTCTGTTTCTTCCGGCTCAATCGAGCAGGTACTATAGACCAACACCCCACCAGGCCGCAAGAGACGACTCGTCACCGCGAGCAGTTCCAGCTGCACCTGTCGATGTTGCACGATGGCCTCCGAAGTCTTGTACCACTTTCCTTCGGGATGACGTCGCAGCACACCGAGACCGCTGCATGGCGCGTCGAGCAAAATGCGATCAAATGGACGGGACAAGGCCGCATGGGCAACGGCAGAGGGGCGACGTTCGCCTGGCGCCGCCCCTACACTCGCCAGCACACGCAGGTCGCCGGCAATCGGAGTGACGATATTCACTCCCAAACGACGGCAGTTGTCCATTACTAAGTCGAGCCGTGAGGCGGCCCGGTCCACCGCAACGATTTCGCCTCGATTGCCCATAAGGGCTGCGATGTGCGTGGCCTTTCCACCAGGCGCAGCACAGGCGTCTAATACCCGCTGACCCGGCTGCACATCCAACAGCAAGGGGACGAGTTGACCCGCCTCATCCTCGACATAAAAATGCCCGTCGGCATATCCGCAAAGATCGACAATCGAACCGCTGCGTGCCAGTTGAATGCCGACCTCGCTGATTAATGTCGCAATGGCTTCCACCTGCGCCGCCGCCAAATCGGCCAGCAACGCCGCGCGGGTGGTTCGAAGCCGGTTCACGCGAAGTGTGAGCGGGGGCACCTCCACCGAGGCGCGGCACATGGCCTCGGCTCGCGCAACACCCCAGTTGCGACACCAACGCTCCACGAGCCAGGTCGGGCAGGAATAGCGAACGGCATATGCTTCGACAGGATTCTTCGCGGCATCAGGCCACTCCGGCTCAGCCGCTCGAACCAAGGCCCTGAGCACGGCATTGACGAACCCGCTCCAGTCGCGCCCCAAACGCCGACTTTGCAGCTTGATCATCCGCACCGACTCGTTCACAGCTGCAGATTCCGGCACCCTGTCCAAATACAACAGTTGATAGGCACCGAGCCGCAGAATGGTTTGAACAAGGGTGGGAAGTTTTGTGATGCGCCGATCGGACAGCAGGCCCAACCGCCAGTCGAGCGTCGCCCGATACCGCAACACGCCGCGAACCAATTCAACCATGAAGGCTCGATCGCGGAGATCCAGCCCGGCATTGGCGGAGACCTGATCGAATACGTCATCCCCCAGCATTCCGGCCTTGTCGATGGTCAGCAAGGCCTTCACGGCAGCATGCCGCGCGGACGGGGCGGCCTGGCCTGGTGGCGCGGGGTGCGGATCAGTGCCCATGTGCAGAACGCATGGTCATGGCGGGAAGATCGTCAGTGGAGTGCATGTGACTGCTCGCAGTCAGCTCTGCGATGGCGGCGCAGCCTGCAAGGTGATGCCTTCGGCGAGACGGTGGCCCGCCAGATATTGCGCCATGGTCATGCGGCGACTATTGGATGGCTGGATGTCGAGAATGTGGATCGTCCCGCGGCCTGTCGCAACATCGACGCGGTCTTTGGTCACCTTCGTCACGGACCCGGGACTCGCGCTTTGAAGCTCCTCGCCGACGGAAACGCGGCACAGCGTCCACCGTTCCCCGTTCACATAGGTGAATGCACCCGGCCAGGGCGAGAGCCCGCGCACACGGTTCGCGATGTCGATGGCCGGCAAGGCCCAGTCGATCAGTCCGTCTTCCTTTTTGAGTAACGGCGCCATGGTCGCCTGCGCATCATCCTGCCGTTCCGGAGTCAGCGTCCCCGCCTTGAGACGACGCAACGTCTCAACCAGCAACCGCCCGCCCACCTCCGCAAGGCGAGGAGCCAATGTGCCGGCAGTATCGTCGGGGCGAATCTCCACGACTTCACGTAGCAGCATATCGCCAGTATCCATGCCTTCAGCCATGAACATGGTCGTAATGCCGGTTTCCCGCTCGCCCCTGATAATGGCCCATTGAACGGGGCCCGCACCGCGATACTTCGGCAAGAGCGACCCGTGCACATTGATGCAGCCCTGTGGCGGCAAGGTAAGAATCACCGGAGGCAGAATGCGGCCGAATGCGGTGACCGCAATCACATCCGGCTTCCATTCTCGTAAAGCGTCCAGAAAAACAGGATCTTTCATCTTCAGGGGCTGAAGCACGGGAATCCCCTCGCGCTGACAAACCACTTTCACGGGTGAGGGAATCACGTCCTGCCCACGGCCCTTCGGCCGATCCGGCTGCGTGACCACACCGACCACTTGGTCATCTGACTTGAGCAACGCCTCCAACGAGGGGACGGCGAAGTCTGGTGTTCCCATGAATACGATGCGCATGCTCACGCTTTATCATTCTCCCCTCGCGAATGCAATTCTCGTAGCGGCTTCCTTGACTCTCGTTTCACACGCCTGTTAGTATCCGGTCGCGGGGTGGAGCAGCCTGGTAGCTCGTTGGGCTCATAACCCAAAGGTCGTCGGTTCAAATCCGGCCCCCGCAACCAACCCTTCCCACTTTTCCTTCAACTACTCACAGCAGCATACCCGGCCTCGGCACTCGTGTGAGAAGCCGATTGTGCTAGATTTGTGTTACCTCCTGCCGCGACTCGATCCAAGATCTTTACACCAGCACGCAAACTCTTCGGATGATGGGCGTACCGCATCATGATGGAGACGGTTTTCCATCGTCCAAGTTTCTGCACGGTGTAGATGTCGCCCCCGGCCTGCACAAGACGGGTGGTGAAGGTACAGCGCAGATCGCGAAAGCGAAATTGATTCCCCTCTACTTTTCGTCAGTCTCCATTTCCCCCTTATTCAAATGGCCAAAGGTGCGACCTGCGCCAAGAGTCTCCACGACCAGAGACTCCAATCGCCTACTGCCATCAGCATGTCGGTCCTTACCACACATATTTTCTCCTCTTCAGCAGAACCGCTATGAACTCGCTGCGGTACCTCACTGGCGCACCGACTGATTCCAGGCGCAATTCTTTCCCGTCATCAATGGCTTCTTCGGCCATAATTTGAATAACTGTACATGTGTCCAGTGTCACTGGACAATGCCGGAAGGATTGACTATCCTATGGGTGCAACGGGTTGCACTGAGGCAGACTCTGAGTAACGACGTGCGCATCCCCGCCTTGCAACGAAGGCACATGCCTCGGCGAGCTCTGGACTAAACCCGCTGCCATAGGGCATCCAAGAGAATTACTCTGACTGCTGTGGGAGTTGGGCAGTCGGTGTCGCGCCGTATGTATCCTGCGCGCGATGATCTGACGAGTCTGGCTCACACAGGGCCCGCAGTATTTGCTGCGTAAGGCGGTCTGATGGCTTCGGTCTATACGGATCAACCGCATCCCCCCTCGGCCACACGCTTGGCAAGCGTGGAGAGCTTCCGCGTTGTGGCCATGCTCATCGTGGTCTGCATCCATGCGAATTTTCTTGCGCGGCTGCACGTGGAGGGAGGCGACTATGGGTTTGTCATCGACTTTCCGCTGTATCTGTTGTGGTGGCTGACCGTCCCGTATTTCTTCCTCGTCGCCGGTTACTTTTACGGACAGAAGGTCCAGGGAGGACAGCAGCCGTTGCCCGTTCTGGGTTCTTCCTGTGTATCACTTCTGTGGCTATACCTAATCTGGTCGGCTATCTATGCGGTCATTCCACGACATTGGGTCAAGGCATTCTCAGGAGGAAGGATCTGGCAAATCTTGTCCAGCGACACCTGGCCAGCTGGGGCACTTGAACAGATCAAGCTCATCGTGCTGCCATGGCCGCCCTACTATCACATGTGGTTTCTGCCTGCCCTGATGGTGGGTCTTACGACCGTGGCGATCGCCACTCTCTGGCGTCTTGAGAAAAGAACGATGCCTCTTCTCGTCGCGCTATACGTATTTGTGATCGGGGCTGAGGTCCTCCAGCCACGAACCGGGGTAGAGTTCAATCCCATCCGTGCGGTAAGTCTCGCCATGTTCTTCACGCTGTTAGGATGGTGGGTCTCCTACCGGCGCCCGGTTTCTGCCCGACTTGCGGTGAGCCTCATCATCGGAGGCAGCGCTTTGGCCGTGGCCGAAGGCATTGTCTTGAAAACGGCTCTCGACCTCCCAGCGATCCGGATCGCTTTTTATCCCTATGCCGGAGCAGCGCTTCTGGTGCTCGGCCTCTTCCTTCTCCTGCTCTCGAAACCGACGTGGGGGCAACATACGATCTTACCGGCCCTGGCGCGTTATACTCTGGGGGTGTACGTTGGCCATATCCTCATTGAACATACCCTTGCACCCATCCATGATCAGCTGCCGCATCTGCCGATCGTATGGTACGTACCCTATGTAATCACCGTCTACGGGCTCTCTCTTCTGCTGACGTGGGTGTTGATGCAAATCCCCTGGTTGCGCGCCCTCGTCGTCCGCGACAAATCGTCTCCCGCTGGTGGCTTCGAGAGGGTCTGGCTTTGGGCTCGCTTCCGCTGGAGTCATGCACGGTACCGCCAGTCGTAGCTGGAAGTGATCATCACGCCATTCTTATGTCTTCAAAGAACAGCTATCGAAGACATGAATCCCACCGTGAAGTAGAGTTTCGCCGGAATCGAGTACCGTGAATCCACCTACTGCGCCATTTGCGCGATTTCAGAAGATCAAAATTCCCTTATAGGGTAATATGTAGTCTAGAAGATTCTCCTTGCGAACCGAACGGGAGTCTGCGAAGTTAACGGAACATCCGGTCGAATGGGCTTCCGCAATCTTAATTCCATTGAGATCTCATGATGCCGACCCAACGTCATCAGTGCCTGATTTATAACGGCTCGCCCACTCCGCACCTGCCGGGCCTTTCCAAGCTGATCCGGCAAAAGCTATCCGAGAATTACCGCTGCCTGTATCTCAATCGTCCAGCCATGGTGGCCGGAATGCGATCTTCGTTGGTCGCCGGGGGGATTGACGTCACGGATGAGGTTGCGAAAGGCAGCCTCGTGTTGTCTTCAGACGATGCGCATCTCGTAGATGGGCGGTTTGATATTGATCGAATGTTGGGAATGCTTGAATCTGCGTTGGACCAAGCCTTGAATGATGGCTTTGCCGGGCTTTGGGCGACCGGTGATATGAGTGCTGAATTCGGGCCGGAACGGAACTTTTCAAAACTCTTAGACTATGAGTGGCGGCTGGAGGAATTCCTCCTTGCACACCCGGCGCTTTGCGGCATCTGCCAATATCATGCGGACACCTTGCCCGGTGAAGTATTACGGCACGGCCTATTGACCCATCCATCACTCTACATCAATGAGACCCTTTCCCGGATCAATCCTTACTACGTGGAACGAGAGTCGTTCACTGCGCACGCGTACAATAATCCTGCCCTTGATACGGCAATCAGAAATCTATGCATGATGCCCGACGCGTTAATGCTGAATGCCTTGCCTCCCAATTATCTGCTGTAACGTCACGCACCACGTCTCAGGACGCCTTCACGGCGCCCAGGCAATGCCCTTTGAGTTTGTTGGTTTTTTCTTTGCGCTGGCTGTCATGGGGACGCCTGGAGGCCCATTCTCATGCGTTACTTTTTGCCGGCAGTCCGAGATTTCTTGAGATCCACAGGCACGGTCAAGGGCTCAAGCTGCAATGGCTTATGGTGCATAGCTAACAATACCGCTCTCCCTGGACTCGCCTGATAGTCCCCGCGGAAACTCTTATAGTAGATCATCACTTTCCGGACATAGTCGCGAGTCTCAGGATACGGCGGGATGGCGCGATACCGTTCCACTCGCCGTTCCCCTGCATTGTACGCCGCCACCGCCAACCGGACATTCCCATTGAACCGATCCAACAGATAGCGCAAATGGCGGGCTCCCCCGCGAATGTTGTCGCCTGTGTCATACAAATTCTGTACGCCATGGCGAATGGCGGTTTCTGGAATCAGCTGCATGAGCCCCACGGCTCCGGAGCGCGAAATGACGGTCGGATTAAAATCAGACTCCGCCTTGATCACGGCCAAGAGCAGGGCCGGATGTAATTGAAACTGCCAGGCATACCGCTCGACGGCCTCCGTCACTTCTTCCGCCGACGCGCGATGCAACAGGCGGCGTGCCTGTGATTCCGCCGGCCGAAAGCGCTGATCCGTTGGAACATTCGTCATCTCAAAGACACCGTTCGGGCCGACATACCCGTAGATTTCACTGTCAGCAGAGGCCGAATCCCCCACGACCAGTGCGCTCGCGATTGCCAGAGGAAGCGCCCAGACAACCGGCATCCGCTCACTATCCTCACGCTGATGGCCAAACCCCTTACCCGCGACTCTCGACTCGTTTCGGGCAGATCGATCGTGATTCATAGACCCTCCCGTTTCTCACCTCGGCACCCTTGCCGAGCCTCTCATTCGTCGCGAACCACTCACTATCCCGCAGCTTTCATGCCACCGCAGGAAGGCGTTCAAAACCGGCCAGCCCCAATGACATCGCGCGGTTAGCCTGTACCCTCGCCTACCCGATTCCGGCCAGTGCTTAGGGGACCCGAACCGTTTTCTGCCACCATTCGGCCATATTTTGGCCATTGGCTCGTTGTTATCCGTTGTGGGATGGGAAAGGGGTTTAGAGAAGCGACCTGAATCGGCACTCCTGCGTGAAAGACAAGACCGCTTTCCACAGAGTTCTATCGACTCGCGCCGAAACAGGCTCTTGTTTGAAGGTGAGGAGTGACGTGCTAGAATCGCCATCAAGCCGGTCCTTCAACCAGACGGAACCATCAGGCGGGGAAACTCCCACACTGAATCCGCACTCAGCCTCACCATCATTTATGAAACGTCGTGCCCTACTGATATTCCCGGCAGATCTGTTCACGAGCGCCTATTCCTCTCGGTTCTGCCCCCATCAGATCACGGTTTCCGATCGCGAGATGAGCCTGAGCACCCACTCATGATCAAACTGCTCCTGGTGGAAGATAACCCTACCGATGCGCAACTCACGCAAGATCTCCTTGCCGAATGGTCGCTCGATCAGTTTGAGATCACCCACGCCTCCGTGCTCGCGGATGGACTAACCAGGCTAAGCCGCGGGCGCTTCGATGTTGTGCTTCTTGATCTTTCCCTTCCCGACACACACGGTCTGGCCACTGTCACTCAGGTACTGGCGACCAGCCCCGATGTGCCGGTGGTCGTCTTGAGCGGACATGATGACCACCCGCTCGCGCTGCAAGCGCTTCAGCACGGAGCTCAAGACTACCTGGTCAAGGGGGAAGGCGGGAGCGATTTTCTCGCACGCTCCATTCTCTACGCGATCGAACGCAAGAAGGCCCAGGAACGCCTGACCTATCTGGCGCAGCACGATCAACTGACCGGCTTGATCAACCGCACGCTGTTTCGTGATCGGCTAGTGCACGCCATGGCGCGCAGCAAGCGAAAGGATCAGCCCCTGGCCGTGATGCTTCTCGATCTCGATCGATTCAAGGCCGTCAATGACACCCTGGGACACGATGTCGGTGATGAGCTGTTGAAAGAGGTCGCCACACGACTACTGGAATGCGTGCGTGAAGTGGATACTGTCGCTCGCATGGGCGGCGATGAATTCACCGCCATCCTGGAAGGGATTTCCGGCGAGGAGAATGTGCTGGTTGTCGCGAAGCGGATTGTGGAGTCGATCGGCTCACCGTTTCAGATCGGGCCGCATCGCATTTCGATCGGCGTGAGTATCGGCATTACGCTCTACCCGTCGGACGACGAGGATATCGACGAGCTTCTCAGGCATGCCGACAAGGCAATGTATGCCGCCAAACAGCAAGGCGGGAGCCGGTTTCACTTCCATTCGCCGGCCGGCCATTCTCCGGCCAGCGCTCCCACTCCGGTCCAGTAACCACAGGCCGTAATATCTCGCTCAGCAGTCACCGCCCCCAAAACACCGAACTCCGCGAACACACAGTCACCGCCCGATATCGGCAAGGGGTTGCTCCGTCACCACCAATGAGCCGCGCGGATTGGGCAAGAACACATTCGCCGTCACCAATTCCTCGCCAGAGGGAGTGGGATGCGTGTCCGGCGTCATCACAAGTCCCCAATGCTGGTTGTCGCGGCAGGTATTGTCGAGGAGCAGCGCTTCAGCGTGGTGGAACAGCAACATCCCACTGAGCATGTTGCTGTGACAGACGTTACGCACACATTCCGGATGGCTGCCGGGATCTCGCACGGCCAAGCCAAAGTGGTGATTGCCGTAACACACGTTGTTCGCCACACGCGGTTGTGCGCCCGCAAACACAAAGATGCCGGACTCCCGATTGTAACAAACCTCGTTGTCGACAAAGGTCGCGCGGGCTTCCGGCCCGTAGATCACCACTCCGGACAGGATGCCCTCCATCGCCCGGCACTGGGTAATCGTACACACCGAGTCGAGCACATTGATGGCGGAATGCTGATCGCTTCCCACATAGCGAAAGGTGATTCCAGTAATCATGCCATTGGGCACCCGCTGCAAATAGAGCGGGCCGCCGCGGCGACTGTAAATTTGCACATGATCTCGACCGGCGCCGACGAGGAGGACCGGCCTGTCGGCGACGAAGACTTTGTCTTCATAGATACCGGCACGGATGAACACCTGGTCATCCTCGCCCGCGTCTTTCAACGCCGCGCTGGGGCGGATATACGCATGAGGGTCCCGAGCGTCGACAATCAACGTCCGGCCCCCCTTGGGATTGGCGGGCGGCTCGCTGAGAGGTTCCTTCTGCGCCCCGACTGAACCAGGCTCCTGTGGTCTTTCCATACGACTGTTTCGATCCTCTATGAACTCGCCAAGAACAGGCCAGCCAGCGCGACACATCAAGCGCTAACCGACAACAAACGAGAACGTATTTTCTGTCAACCTATCCGCTCGCTGCTCGCTCGACCGGCGCTTTGCGTACAATACTGTGTGTTTTCCGCACCGGACCTGGCTGCCCATTCGTACCCATCCGCCGTCTTCACTCCGCCAACCATACAATTTCACAGCAGGTTACCCCATCACCTCCGGCTGGTGCGGTTCTTTCATATGGACGGAGCACAACGATTGGCAGAAACCAGTCTCTGTCACTATGGAAGAAAGAGGGGCTTCTATGACCATGGCTCAACTCACCCCAGGGAAGATGCGAGGCATCGGTGCCACATTGGTGTTGCTCGGCATGCTCACGACCGCTTCCGATCTGTTCGCGGCGTCACCTCAGCCACCCGATGCGTCACGCCGCCTCTACGATCGCGTCATGGAAGAGTTTCGCCACAAGGACTATCCCGCCGCGCTTGCGGGATTTCGCTTCTTCCTTGAACTCCACGGGCAATCCTCCCTGTCGGCCAACGCACAATACTGGATGGGGGAATGCCAATACCGCATGGGACGGCATGAGGACGCGCTGGGATCGTTCTTTAGACTTATCTCCGACTACCCCATGAGCCAGAAGCTTGCGGCCTCGACCCTCAAGATCGGGCAAATCTACACGAAACAGGGCGACCTCGAAAAAGCCCAAATGATGTACGAGCGGGTCACAGGACAATATCCTGATAGCCCGGAAGCGGAAGTGGCGCGCAAGGCCTTGGAGGCTGCCGCCGCAAAGGGAGAACCCATCGCCGCTGAGCCCAACTGACCAGGACCTGCTCGTCTGGTCGATTCTGGATGGAGCCACCTTCCTGGCCGCAGCCAAACTTAATCGGGATCGGCGAGATCCAGAACCGTCACGAGACCAGGAACTGTATAGGCATGGAACGGGCTTAGCCGAATCAGTTGGACACCGGCGGCGCGGAACACCGCATCGAACATAGAGTCGGGCACCCCATCCTGAGCATCCTCCGCTACAGGTCTTTCCACTTGCACCACCTTCTCAACCAGCCGGCTACCCGGATGCACCAGCACAAATGTGGCGCGCTTTAACGCCAGTTCGCGCAAGGTCTCAACGGGAGGCGTGCCGGAGGGAACCCGCAAATCCAACAGGCTCCACAGAGGAATTTGCGTGAACAGGAGGTACCGGTCTTCCACCGCCAGGCGCAGAAGGTTATACAGCTGCACCTCCTGGTCGGTCAGCAGGGGCTTGGCAGCGAACGTCATCCCGGAGGGAAGGCTACCCGACGATGTGCCGGGCGCGCGTCGCCGCCCGAAGGTTTCCCACGCCAGACTCCCCAGAAAAACTAGCGCACCGATACCGAGAATAGGATAGAGCAAATCCATGACAGTCCGATCAGATCAGCGGGCACGACGAGGCCGGAGCGTCGGCCTGCCTGCACCACCGGGAACCACAGAGCCGAGGAGCACCGGATGGCGAGCTCCGGTCACCTGCGGAACATTCGTGCATTGACCAAGCAGCAGGTCGTGAGCCAGCAACGCGAATGCCGTCGCCTCAAAAGCCTTGCTGCTCCATCCGCAATCGTCAAACGTCAACACGGGCGTGGGATCAAACACCTTCCGGAGCGATGCCATAATGGCGCGATTGTAGACGCCGCCGCCACCGACAATCACATCATCGATCTCGCCGGGAAGCCAACGCCGGGACGAGCCGATCGCTTCTGCCGTCCAGGCTGCGCAGGTCGCCAGAAGATCCTCCATCGTCAGTCGCGCCTTCCGCTGCGTGGCGATCAAGCGCTGCACAAGCGGCGCTCCGAACTCCTCTCGACCGGTTGACTTCGGCGGGCGCCGCGTCAGGAACGGATGGGCCATGAGTTCCGTGAGCAGCGATCGGTTGACGGTTCCCTGCTGCGCCCGTCGCCCGCCGGCATCGTAGGCCTGTTTGCCCTTCGTCGCCTCCTGTACGATTGCATCCAACACCATGTTGCCGGGGCCAGTATCAAATGCGCGCAGGTCGACCACCTTGCCGCCGGCCGGAAGATAGGTCACGTTACTGATCCCACCGATATTCACCACCAACCGGCCCCGCCGCGCATGGCTGAATGCAATCGCATGGGCATAGGGAACCAGGGGAGCCCCTTCACCGCCGGCCGCCATATCGCGCGGCCTGAAGTTCGCCACCGTGGTGATGCCGGTGCGCTCCGCAATGACGGCGGGCTCTCCGATTTGCAGCGTGGACCGGATCAGGCCGATGCCAGGCTCACGTGTCCCCTTCGGCAAATGGTGGATCGTCTGACCATGTGATCCGATGGCGTCGATGTCGGCAGGGCGGCATTGAGCCGCGTGAATCACTTTCAGTGCGGCCTTGGCAAACAATTCCCCCAGATACGTATTCATGTGGCAAATCTCCGCCACGTGACCGTGAAGCGAGAGTTCTACCAATCGTTGCTGCAGGGATCGCGGGTACGGCATCGACGTGAAGGCGATGGGCGTGATCTGCGGCCTGCCACCGCGCCGGACGATACTGACCAGCGCCGCGTCCACGCCGTCTGCCGACGTCCCGGACATGAGTCCGACCACCTTCATTCCACCCCTCCTCCCGTCACAGCCACCACGCATCCATTTCCCACGCGGTGCGCTACGCTAATCGAAACCGCGCATCGGGTCAAGCAGTCCGCGTGTGCAGACGCTCGATCGGCGTGAGCCGCCGCGTTGACTTTGCGGAAATCGGGTGTTACCGTCCGCCGGATGTTTCGCCTGATTCTGCTGACTCTTCTCATCATAGTTGCGGTACCATGTGAGTGGACGCCTTCCACCACTGCTCGTCTGGCATTTGCAGCCGAACCGCTCAACGTCGTGGTCACGCTCCCGGTCCTCAAAGACTGGGTGCAACAGATCGGCGGATCGCATGTCCGCGTGGTCTCGCTTATGACCGGCTATGAGAGCGAGCACACCTATTCGCCCAAGCCCAGCGATCTTGTTGCCGTCCGCAAGGCCTCCCTGCTGTTCGAGGTCGGTGCAGGGCTCGAAGTGTGGGTCTCCTCGCTGGTCAAGAACGCGGGAAACGCCTCCTTGCAGGTCGTCACCACGTCCAAGGACATTGAGTTGATCCAAGATCATGCCGAACCGGCAGGCGACACCCATGCGCATCAGCATGCGGCAGGGAATCCTCATGTCTGGCTGGATCCGGGCGCGGCTGCAACGATGGTGCAACACATCTCCAGCGCAATGGTGGCGGCAGACCCCGCGCACGCGCCGGAGTATCGCACCAATACGGCGGCCTATCTCCAGAGTCTCCTGCGCGTTCAGGAAGAATCTCTGGAACGACTCCATAAGGTGCCGAACCGGGCCGTCATCGTCCACCACCCGGCCTGGCCCTACTTTGCCCGTCGCTACGATCTGCGAATTGCAGGGACGATCCTGACCCAACCGGGAGGAGAACCCTCCGCGCGGCATCTCCATACCCTGATTGAAGCGATCAAACGTGATCACATTCGGGTCATTATCTCCGAGGTTCAGCTGAATCAGAAAGTTCCACAACTGCTCGCGCGGGAGACCGGGGCGCACATCGCCGTCCTGACGACATTGCCGGGCGGCCTACCGGGAACCGAGACCTACCTCGACATGCTCCGCTATAATGTGCTCCAATTGGCTCAGGCACTCGAACAGACATAACCGCCGCCGCCACCCGGATATCGACTGACAAACCAGCATCGTCATCAAACGCGCCGCGCATGACCCATCCCATAATTCGCTTTGACCATGCTTCGTTCGGTTTTCCCGGCACTGTTGCGCTGGAGGACATCTCCCTGTCCATTCTCGAATCGGAATTCGTGGGGGTCATCGGGCCCAACGGCTCCGGGAAAACGACCCTCTGCCGCGCCGTGCTCGGGCTCATGGCTCCGTTGAGCGGGACCCTCCGCGTGCTCGACTGCGCCTGCGAAGAACTCCGCTGTCACCATCGCGCACTCATCGGGTATCTTCCGCAAAAGGGCATGATCGACCGGAACTTTCCCGTCACCGTTCTGGAAGCAGTCATGATGGGGCGATACGGCGCACTGGGCCTGTTTCGGCGCCCCTCCAGAAAAGATCGCGACATCGCCCGTCAGGCACTCACGCAGGTCGGCATGGACCACCATCGAGACTCGGCCCTGGGCGCTCTGTCCGGCGGTCAGCAACAGCGTGTGTTCATCGCTCGAGCGCTGGCCCAACAACCCCGCATTCTGCTTCTGGATGAGCCCACGACCGGACTGGACCTCACCGCGCAGCATAGCGTGGTGGAATTAATTCAACAGCTCCATCAGGAGCTGAAGCTCACAGTCCTGATGATCACTCATGACATCAATATGATTCGGTCTCGGGTGGACCGCCTGGTCCTGCTGAAGACAAAGCTGTTTGCCGCCGGCCCCCCGCAGGACGTTTTAAAGCCGGAGATTCTCAGCCAGGTCTACGGCAAAGAGCTGGTGATTACCGACAAAGACCTCATCATTGTGGAGGACTACCATCATCACCACTAAACGAGGCGATGATTCAGCGACGTGGCCTGCCCCGGCTATGCTCGCAACCGGTTCGATCCTCTTTCGGTCGAAGAGTTACGAGATCGTTTCATCACTACATCACGATATTCGACAATGCTAGAACTGCTCGCCTACGATTTTATGCAACGCTCTCTCCTGGCCGCCGCACTGGTGGGCTCGGTCTGTTCCGTCATCGGTGTATTTGTGGTGCTGCGGGGACTCGCCTTTGCCGGGGCCGGCACGGCGCATGCGGCGTTTGCCGGCGTCACACTGGCCTATCTGTTGAACCTGCCGCCCCTCAGCCTTGCGATTGTGTTTGGACTGGCCACGGTCTGGATTACCGGCTGGGTCGAGGAGAAGGGCCGCATGAAGCTGGATGTGTCCATCGGCATCCTTTACACAGCAACTATGGCGTTGGCCATTCTTTTCCTGGGCCTCATGAAGACGTACAACCCGGAAGTCTACGGTTACCTGTTCGGCAGCGTACTCTCGGTGACGACGGAAGAACTCCTGACCATCGGAGGGCTGAGCGTCGTGGTGCTAGGCACGATCCTCCTGCTCTCGAAGGAACTCTATTTCATCGCGTTCGACCAGGAAATGGCCGCTGCCTCCGGCGTACCCGCGCGGCAGATCTTCTATCTGCTCTTAACATTGGTCGCGCTCACCGTGGTGATCTCACTCAAAACCGTGGGAGCCATTCTCGTGTTCGCCATGATTCTCATCCCGGCATCGACCGCGTATCAGCTCACGCACAGCCTCACCCAAATGACGCTTTACTCCATGCTCATCGGCATATTCTGCGCCGTCACCGGCGTGCTGCTGTCTTATGCCTTTGACCTACCCTCCGGTCCGTCCATTGTTCTGCTGGCCACAAGCCTCTTTTTCCTCGCAGTCTGTTGCTCCCCGAAACGGTTGCATCGTATTCACGAGGAATAGTGGTGGTCACCGGACCATGGCTGAACAGGACTCGATTACGAAAGGGATTCCGGCCTGAAGTTGATAGGGCGAGAAAATGGAAAAGAGGGATGAAAACGTCTCAGGCTTGCGGATCGGGCTTTTTTCTGGACCAGACCATGCCGGTCTGCTCTTTCGCGCTAAACCCGAGCCGTTCGTAGAATCCCGGCCTGCGCGTGCATAGCCAGAACAGCTCCACGTCCTGAAGCGTAGGATGCTCGAGGATACGTTGGACAATCTCGGTACCGATCTTTTGTCCTTGGTAGTCGCGATCGACGATGACATCCCAGATCGATGCCCGAAACACATAGTCCGTCAACACGCGCCCGAACCCGACCAGGCGAGGACCGTCCCAGGCCGAAATAACCAGATCCGTCTTCGCCAGCATGGCTTGCGCCTGCTCCAGCGCGCGATGTCTGGCCCAGGGGGCCTGCCGATACAAATGAATCAGTTGTGTCGCGTCGAAATCGTTGCGATCGGAAAATGTGATAGGTCGTTGGCCGGTCTTGAGAGCAGGAGGCATCTTGTACTAAATTAATCCCTCCGAACGGGGTGAGTCGGTTAACCGTAGTGTAAGGGGAAGACCATGGGAACGCAAGTGCGAAGCTGCCCGAAGTGCTTTCAGTTGATGTGGCTCAAGCAAGACCACTATGACGTCATCGACGAAGAAACCGTCCGCGCGAAATGTCCGCACTGCAGCGCGACCGTCCGCTTTCAACTCGTCACTTCCGGCGCCAATGCGGCAGGGCCGAAGATGGGACACTAAGGGAGTACAAGGAATGAATTTCGAGTGCTCGGTGACGAGTTGTTGAGGCACAACTCACAACTTGTGACGTCACACTCACGACTTGGGCCCTACATGCCCCGGCCCGCGCCCTCCAATTCCGGCTGACTGCCCGGCAGAATCTTAATCAGCGCCGTGCGGTACTCTCCCATCCGTTTCTCCTCGGGCGGGCTGACGTGAATTTCCTTGTCCCGCTGCATTCGCTCCACCTGGTCGAGCACGGCCAGCAGCGGCTGGACTGCTCCCAGTACATTGCCGACTTCGAACGCTTCCAAGGATTCGATCAAATAATCTTGCAGCCCCTTAAACGGAGAGCGACCACTCTGTTCTCGAAAGCGCAAGAGGGCCTGCTCAAACGCCTCCACCGCCTCAGGCTTAGGTTTGACCCCGGTCGGCACGGATGCGAGATGCACCACCGTCGGCAACTTGGAGGCGTAGCCTTTGAGCTGCGCAATCAGCTCCCCGATCCGATCAAGCACGGCACTGGTTTCCATCGCTCTTCACTCCTCACTCTCGCCGATTGTGACCCTCGGCATCTTGTCATTGGATTGCACACTCACTGTCCGGCCGATACCCCATGCGCCGTGGCGGCGCGAAGGAGATCCTGCACCAGCTCGATATCCGGGGGAAAAGGAACATCAAACTGATAGTACTTCCCGCCGGTGGGATGCGTGAACCCCAACGTGCGAGCGTGCAGCATCACGCGTGGGACCGGAATGCCCGCAATCGTCATCACTTTTGACCCGCCGTACGTCTTATCGCCCAGAATGGGATGGTCGATCGAGGTCAAATGCACCCGCAATTGATGGGTGCGGCCCGTTCTGGGAGAGAGACGCACGTGCGCCGCGATTTTTCCATATCGCTCCTCCACCTGGTAATCGGTCGCGGATTCTTTGGGCTTTGTCGTCCGAGCCGAAAACTTCTTGCGCTCTTTCGTATCACGTCCGATAGCCAGATCAATGAGGCCATGCCCCTTCTTGGGCACGCCCCAAATCAACGCTTCATACACCCGGGTGATCGTGTGGTGCTTGAACTGCGCGGCGAGGGCGCGATGCGACGGATCGGTTTTGGCAATCACCATCACCCCGGAGGTTTCCTTATCGAGCCGGTGGACGAGACCAGGCCGCTCTTTTCCGCCGATGTGCGACGGGGTCACTCCCGAAGTAGCAAAGTGGTGCAGTAACGCATTGACCAACGTCCCCGACCAGTTTCCCGGCGCCGGATGCACCACGAGGCCGGCCGGTTTGTTGAGCACCAACAGATCGGTGTCTTCGTGGAGAATCTCGAAAGGAATCGCCTCCGGTTTCAGATCCAGCGGCTCAGGACGAGGCACCTCCAGCCGGATGCGATCCCCGGGCTTGATCTTCTGGCTTGGCCTGACCGTGTGGCCGTTGATCTGAATGCGTCCTTCCCCGATCAGTCGCTGCAAGGCTGACCGGGAAAAGGTCGGGTCCCGATTGGCAAGAAAGACGTCGATCCGTTTGGACGACTCTCCTCCGGTCACGATAATTTCAACCGGAGTCGTGGTGACTCTATTCACGTTGTAACTGCCTGAAGTGTGACCGGCATAGGTGCCTGCGTAAGCTGCCACACGGCAGGGGCAAAAACAAGGTGCCTGCGATGTCCACTTTTTCTGCACATGTCGCACACACGTCATCCACAATCCATCCACATGTCGGTTCGCGCGCTTGAACCTCGCATCGTGACGGCCCCCCTTCCCGATGCCGTTCAATTCTGTCATAGGCGTTGTCAAATTGACACGCCCGCGACGCACATCTTCGTGCTCGCACCCCTCACTCGAGAGACACCCCGAAAAAAAATCATACTGTTACCGACTGGAAGTTTCTGCGCTCTTTGGGCACTTGAATTGCGTTCTTATACGGAGGATCTGGCGTCACACAATTTTGCGGTGGAGACCATCTGATGACCACTAACTTTATCCACAGAATCCTCAGATCGCTCCACAGTTCTCTCCAACCAATCTCCACAACGAGACCCCACGCTGTGGACAACCAGCCTAGACTGCTGGTGCCGGTTCCCGAGCAGGATCGGCGCATTGACACTCGGTTTGCCGTCAAGACGCCATGTCTCTACGAGTTGGGTACGGAACAGCCGCAGGGGACGCCAGCCATCTCCGGCAAAGCCCATTCGTTAAATGTCAGCTCCGGGGGCGTTCTTCTGTTACTGGACCAACACCCTCAGGCCGGACAGTTGCTGACCATCCACAACCCTGCCCTCGAGCCACAACGTGGAATCAGCCTGTTTGAAGTGCGATGGACGACACAACTCCCGCTCAACGTCTCCCAGCCCTGTTACCTGGTCGGGTGCCATTTGGCGTTCGGGCGCTTCCCCTATTTTCTTGTCCAGCGCCAACACCTCGATCGGGATATTTCCAGCCTCTCCCTGTAGGGCGCGATTGCTGACATACATTGCCCGGCCCCTCCAGCTATTCTTCGGCTTCTGTAGTTTCCCCGGACGTGGCTAGACGAAGCTCTTGATAGAGCGTTTTGAAATCAGCTGGAGCCGCCACCTTAAACTCATAGTAGGTTTCGGTCAGGGGGTGCGCGAATCCAAGTGTATGCGCATGCAACATGACCCGAGACACAGCCCCCCCGTCCGCCGGACTGATGGCCGCTCCTTCATACGTTGAATCTCCCAGGATAGGGTGCCCGATGGCCTGAAGGTGGGCTCGAATCTGATGGGTTCGTCCGGTGCGCGGCGTGAGCAACAGGTGGGCGGCCAAGACACCGAAAGACTGTTCGACACGATATTCCGTGGCTGATGCTTTGGGGCAATGGCTATCCGTTGAGGTCCGCTTAAACTGTCCTCGATCCGGCCCAAGGGGAAGTTCGATACGCCCCTCGGCTTGCGAGGGCAGGCCCGAGACCAAGGCCTCATAGTGCCTGCAAATGGAATGGTGCTCGAATTGGACTGCGAGCCGGCGATGCGCGTCCCTGGTTTTCGCGACCACCATCACGCCTGAGGTATCTTTATCCAGGCGATGGACGAGCCCGGGCATGGAGCCCGCCCCCGCCTGCACGGCATGGTCCAGCAGGGCGTTCAGCAACGTGTCATCCCAGTGGCCGGGTCCCGGATGGGCCACGACTCCGGCCGGTTTATTTAAGACCAAACAGGCTGAGTCTTCGAACAGAATGTCCAGCGGCACCAGTTGCCCATCGCGCCGCAAGGGCGCCGGCTTGGGGCTGTCGAGGTTGACCACATCCCCGGGCTTTATTTTCTGACTCGGTTTGGTCGGCTGATTGTTCACCCGCACCCAACCGGCTGAAATCATCCGTTGCACAGCCGCACGGGACAGTTTGGGTTCTCGGTTTACGAGGAACAGATCCAATCGTTTCGGCTGTTCCCCTGCTGAAATGAGAAATTGCGTTTGCATTGCCGCATCACGCTACGGCAGCGTCCCATGCAAATGCAATCGCCGAACGCGACACCGTAGAGTCGTCAACATGTGAAACAAAGGCTCAAGGATCGCTGGGTGGTACTTGGATCACGTGCGTGAAGGCCTATTGGACATCCTCGATACTCAAGAGTACGATAAGTCATCGTATGATCTTGCGGGCACGCTGGCTCGTACGGGCAGGGGACTGGGGCTATGTCTTCGGTACCTTCCCACGACCGCTTCTTGCTCCGGGAGGCCAGCTGTCTCTCGTGGTTTCTGATTAATCAGTTTTCCTCTAGCAGACCCCTCCCCTACGCCCCGGGCGATCTTCACGCCACTCTGACTTCTCATTTGTACTGTGCTCTCGCGTTAGTAATCGCCCGACCGTCCGAATTCGCGTCGCAACTCACCTGCGCGCAAGATGTGGCGATCACGCCGACCTGCCTGCGCGCGCAACCAGGAGGTTTCTATGAGGTCCTCCAACACATTCGTCCGGGGAACCATGCTGCTGGGATTCACGTTGACAGGCGCGATGCTTCTCTGGCCGTCACGCGTCCTGCCCGAGAATAGTCAGACCAATCTCCCCATTGAGACGGTGGCTAACTACATCCACGCCGTCATTGAGGCAGATCGGGACGTCTACACGCGGCATGTGGTGGAACGCTTGCAAATGAAAGGCGTGGTCGTCGCATCGGAAAATTGGGAGCAGAAGAATACGTTGCCCCTGCCCGCCCAATTCCTGATGGAGTCCGGACGGTACATCGGCAAGAAAGGTCTTGGCCTGCAGTACCGGCTCATCAGTTTGTGGCCGATTAATAAACGCAATAGCGCCGCGAATGAACTCGAGAAAACCGGACTCGGCACCATTTTGACGCAGCCGAATCGCCCCTACACGGGGTTCATGAAGGTTGGAGAGACGCGATATTTCCAAGCCGTCTATGCGGACCTCGCAGCTACCCAGGCCTGCATCGGTTGCCACAATGCACATCCGGACAGTCCAAAACGTGACTTCAAGATCAATGATGTCATGGGTGCCATTGTCATCACCATACCTGTCGGTCAGTGAGCATAGGCGTACTCATGACAGACGGATGAGTGTGAGCCGGCAGGACAGGAAGGTGCCCTGCCGGCGAGATGCACTGTCGCCTGTGCCACGAACCAGGATCCCTATTTGTTGCTTCCGAGATTGTTTCGGATCGTTGACACAAAATCTGCGTAGTCGCTGTGAATCCGCTTACCTCCCCAAGCACATACTGAACCGCTTGGAGAACGTTCACGTCTATATCGTCGGGCTTCACTGAGATGTGGAACGGAACAGGGATAGGTGGGGGTCAGGGTCTTGGCGCGGAGTGGTCCGACTCTCGCTGGAGTCGATTGATCTCCCGATCTTTGTCGGCGAGCTGCCGTTTCAGTCGTTCGATTTCTGCCTCGAGCCGCTTGACCTCCGACCCGCGGTCAATCGTGTCCGAACCAGGATCTTGCGCGTGAGATTCTTCGAAGTTTGTCGATTTGTATGGTTCGGATGGCAACGTCGAGTGGTAGTGCGCGGTGGGTGAAGTCGATTGCCGATGATAGGAAAGAAAGGCTTCATGGTCGAGAATCAATTCACTGGCAGAGGCGCGGTGCCCACCGGACCAATTTGCTTTGGTGCCAAGGCCAAACCGTGATGGGTCAAATCTCACCGCCCCGCCACTACCCTTTGCGGAATAAAGGGGATTGCCTCGCACCCGCGCTAGGTCCTCCGAGCCCTGCGTGAGCACGGCGCGATGGTTAGCCACCACCACGTGTAACCTATGCCCTTCAACAAACAATGCACCCGACGTGACTCCAGCTTCGGGACCCGCCGGCTGTACAAGGGAGAAGGCAACCCACTCTTTGGATGTTGCGGTCCCAAATGCCTGGCGAAGGGGTGGTACGAGCAGCGCAATTTCTTCTGGCGAAAACAGAGCCCTAGTTGGCTTCGCACTGTCCATTAACCCGACCCGCTCTTCCAGAAAGAGTCCGCTCAATACAACGCTCAGATCTTCGTCTTTCCACGAGACCGGATGGTCGTAGCCGTATGATGAGCGGTCGGCAGTTTCGAACGAGTCGAGGCGGACAAACCAAGTGGAATCCTGCTGAACTAGACGGCTAGTAGGTAGCGGCGTGGAGCAGCCGGAAAAGAGGAGAAGCAGTGCAAACAGGAACAGATACGGCGTGGCTGTCGAGGATAACACCAGACGAGCAGGACGGACTAGATTAACGACATGCACTACTAATGGTCGGCGGGAACGGCTTGGAGCGCGGTTAGGCGTGCCCTGTTTTTCTCGCACGATCGGCAATCTTTTTACGGAGGCGGGCCTTTTCGAGGCTGATCTGAGCCTCTTTGACTTCGGAAGGAAGTCCGCCGGCCTGCAATCGCTGTTCAGCCTTTTCGACGGCCTGTTGCGCGCGACCGACATCGATATCTTCGGCCTTCTCTGCGATTTCCGCCATCACGGTCACTTTGGATGGCGTGACCTCGGCGTAGCCCCACAGGATGGACATGTAATGCCAGATGTCCTGGGATTTGTAACGGAGCTCGCCGATACGAAGGCTGGAAAGAAGATGGCAATGTCCGGGCAAGACACCGAACTCTCCCTCGCTGCCTGGCGCGATGACTTCATCGACCTCCTGGCTCAGGAGCAACTTCTCCGGCGTCACAACTTCTAATAATATCTTCCCGGCCATCTTCTCTTACTACTCCCTTATCTCATCTGAGGGAGATCCAAGCGTCTTCTATTGCGCGCGCTCAACGAGGATCTCCGAATACGCCGCGTTGCGAGGGCAAAGAGGACGCTTAAGGCACTCTCCCTTAAACTTTCACTCCCATCTTCTCTGCCTTCGCCACTGCTTCCTCGATCGGGCCGACCATGTAGAAGGCCTGCTCAGGGAGGTGATCGTACTTACCTTCGAGGATTTCCTTGAAGCTCCGGACCGTATCTTTCAGCTTCACGTATTTGCCCGGCGCACCGGTGAACGCTTCGGCCACATGGAACGGTTGAGATAGGAAGCGCTGAATTTTGCGGGCGCGCGCCACGGCCATCTTGTCGTCTTCCGACAATTCATCCATGCCGAGAATGGCGATGATGTCCTGCAAATCTTTATACCGCTGCAACACGGACTGGACACCACGAGCCACCTTGTAATGCTCTTCTCCGATGACTTGCGGATCGAGAATACGTGAGGTGGAATCGAGCGGATCGACCGCCGGGTAAATACCCAACTCCGCCAGCTGTCTGGACAACACGGTCGTCGCATCCAAGTGCGCGAAGGCCGTCGCCGGAGCGGGATCGGTCAAGTCGTCGGCCGGTACGTAAATCGCCTGCACCGAAGTGATGGACCCTTTCTTCGTCGACGTAATCCGCTCCTGCAATGCACCCATTTCCGTGGACAGGTTCGGTTGATAACCGACCGCTGACGGCATACGGCCAAGCAACGCGGATACTTCCGATCCCGCCTGCGTAAACCGGAAAATGTTATCGACGAACAACAACACGTCCTGATTCTCTTCGTCGCGGAAAAATTCAGCAACGGCGAGACCGGTCAGCGCGACCCGCAGACGGGCTCCGGGTGGCTCGTTCATCTGGCCATAGACCAGCGCGGCTTTGGACTTAGTATAGTCGTCCGGATCGATGACCTTGGACTCCTGCATTTCGTGCCAGAGATCGTTGCCTTCACGTGTGCGTTCGCCGACGCCCGCGAACACCGAGAATCCGCCGTGGTGGAGGGCGATGTTATTGATGAGCTCCATGATGATGACGGTCTTGCCGACTCCGGCACCACCGAAGAGTCCGACTTTTCCGCCCTTGCTGTACGGCTCCAGAAGATCGACGACTTTAATGCCCGTCTCGAGCACCTCGGTCTTGGTGTCCTGATCTTCCAGACGCGGCGCAGGCCGGTGAATCGGGTACGTTTTCTTCGCTTTGATTGGGCCCTTTTCGTCGACTGGCTCGCCGAGGACGTTAATGAGCCGTCCCAAGGTCTCGCGACCGACCGGCACAGAGATCGGTGCTCCTGTGTCCAGGACGTCCATCCCGCGCGTGAGACCGTCCGTCGTCGACATGGCAATGCCGCGCACACGATTCTCACCGAGGTGTGATGCGACTTCGAGCGTGATCCGCACGGCAGGCTTGCCGGCAGCCTTGTTCTCTTCCTGCGTCACCTTGAGCGCATTGTAGATATTCGGCAATTGACCAGGGGGAAATTCCACGTCGACCACGGGGCCGATGACTTGAATGACTTTTCCTGTGCTCATAAGGCTCCTCTTGTCGTCAATGATGCACCCGGCCAATTGCCGTCATGCAGCATTCCTCATTCCAGATTTTATTTCAGGGCTTCTGCGCCGCCCACAATGTCCATGAGTTCTTTGGTGATCGCCGCCTGGCGGGTCTTGTTGTAATACAAGGTCACTTTCTTAATGAGCTGCCCGGCATTACGGGTCGCGCCGTCCATCGCCGCCATTCGCGCTCCATGCTCAGCCGCCGCCGACTCCAGCAGAATGCGGTAGGCCTGAATTTGGAAATGCTTTGGCACCAACGCATTCAGGAGCTCCGCTTCATCCGGCTCGTAGAGATAACTCCCGCCGAGCGCGGCGCCCTCTGGTATCGGAGGCGCTCCGAATTCTGCAGCGGCATCGATCGGAAAAAGTTTCTCCACAATCACTCGTTGCTGGATCGCGGACTTAAATTCGTTGTACACGACGTAGAGCTCGTCGAACGTGCCCTTCACAAAATTTTCCGTCAGATCTCCGCCGATGTCGATAGCATGCTCAAAACTCAATTTATCGAAAATCCCCGTCCATTCCTGCCGGATGGGCCACGAACGTCGACGGAAATAATCTCGTCCCTTGCGGCCGATGAGGCTGAGATTGACCGACAAACCTTGCGCTTCACACTGTCGGACAAATTCCGCGCTCTTCCGGACTATGTTGCCGTTGAACCCTCCACAAAGGCCGCGGTCGCTGGTCACGACGAGGATCTCAATCTTCTTTCCCTCCCGCTTTTGGAGCAGCGGATGGGACGTACGATTGACGCGCTGACTAAGATTGCTCAAGACGGCGCGCATCTTGTGCGCGTACGGGCGTGCAGCCAGAATGCGGTCTTGCGAGCGCTTCAGCTTCGCCGCCGCCACCATCTTCATGGCCTTGGTAATCTTCTGCGTATTTTTGAAGGCGGCAATTTTCCGCCGGAGAGATTGTAAGCTCGGCATATTTTACGGAAGCAGACGGTTATGATTGGACGATTCGGTGAATGGAAGAGTGGCTACTGCACGAACACTTCCCCGATCACGCAATCACGAAATCTTACTTTCCTCCATAGCCCATTTTCTGCTTGAACGTCGAAATGATCTCTTTCAGCTTGCCGCCCACCTTGTCGTCGATCTTTCCGACAGTGGCGATATCTTTACGCATGTCCTGGTGATTCTGCGCCACATAGTGCAGCAGATCCGCCTCGAATTGCAGCACCTTGTCCACGGGCACATCATCCAGGAATCCGTTGACGCCCGCATAGATCGACAACACCTGGTCGGCAACCGGCATTGGCTTGTATTGGCCCTGCTTGAGCAGTTCCACCATGCGGACACCACGAGCCAGCTGCATCTGCGTCGCCTTGTCGAGTTCGCTGCCGAACTGAGAGAAGGCGGCCATTTCGCGATACTGCGCAAGGTCCAGACGAAGGGTACCGGCAACCTGTTTCATGGTCTTGATCTGAGCGGAGCCGCCGACGCGTGACACGGACAAACCGACGTTGATGGCCGGTCGAATACCGGAATAGAACAAATCACTGCCGAGATAGATCTGCCCGTCCGTGATGGAGATGACGTTGGTCGGAATGTAGGCCGACACGTCGCCCGCTTGCGTCTCGATGATCGGAAGAGCTGTGAGGCTGCCGCCGCCCAACTTATCGCTCAATTTGGCAGCGCGCTCCAACAAACGGGAGTGCAGATAGAACACGTCGCCCGGATAGGCCTCGCGTCCCGGTGGGCGGCGCAGCAGCAAGGACAACTGGCGATAGGCGACCGCGTGCTTCGACAAGTCATCGTACACGATCAAGGCATGTTTACCGTTGTCGCGGAAATACTCTCCGATCGCGGCGCCCGCGAAGGGGGCCAGGAACTGCATCGGCGCAGGGTCACTGGCTGTTGCTGCCACCACCATGCTGTATTCCATGGCGTGATTTTCTTCGAGCGTCTTCACCACGCGCGCAACGGTCGAGCGCTTCTGACCGACGGCGACGTAGATACAGAATACGCCCAGGCCCTTTTGATTGATAATGGTGTCGACGGCGATCGCGGTTTTTCCGGTCTGGCGGTCTCCGATGATCAACTCGCGCTGACCGCGACCGATGGGGATCATGGCGTCGATGGCCTTGATGCCCGTCTGCAGCGGTTCACGCACCGACTGTCTCGTGTTCACACCGGGTGCCACGACTTCGATACGGGAAGAATGTTGAGAGTTGATCGGACCTTTGCCGTCGATCGGCTGACCGATCGCGTTCACCACGCGTCCGACCAGCGCTTCACCCACGGGAATTTCCGCGATTCGGCCGGTACGTTTGACGGGATCGCCTTCCTTGATACCGACATCGTCACCCATCAACACGGCGCCGACATTGTCTTCTTCGAGGTTCAAGGCGATACCGTACAGGCCGCCCGGGAACTCGAGCATTTCGCCGGCCATCGCGCCGTCCAGGCCGTAGACTTTCGCGATACCGTCTCCGACTTGAATCACGGACCCGGTCTGGCTGACATCGACTTGTTGATCGAACCCCTTGATCTTTTCTTTGATAATGGAGCTGATCTCTTCTGCCTTGATCTGCATGGCTACTCCTTGGTCAACACACGCTGCATGGCGCTCAGTCGGCCCCGGACCGTGCTATCTACGACGGTGCTGCCCAGGCGGATGTGGAGGCCGGC